>Ga0058701_10000587_pt1 | contig 24608 bp, 18 predicted proteins | sample AgamicOrMae_FD_97039 | JGI IMG/M metagenome (GOLD analysis project Ga0058701, IMG submission 97039) | Agave microbial communities from Guanajuato, Mexico - Or.Ma.e | ecosystem: Host-associated > Plants > Phyllosphere > Phylloplane/Leaf | place: Guanajuato, Mexico | collected 2012-06-04 | reverse complement strand
GCTGGCAGACCTGCCGCTATGCCAGCACGCAGGTCCAACATCTCCCTCAGAACTGGTGCGCAACCGGGAGCATTTATAAATGCATAGTTTCCAGCAATCGTGTAGCAAGTCGCTGGTATGGTCGTAGTCAGTTGTTGTGATGCCACAGATTCCAGGGATTACCAGAAATTGGGTATGACCTGGTAATCCCTGAAATCTGTGGCATCACATCTGACTATTTCTTGAGTCCCCGTAGCGATGTTGGTGAGAATGAGGTTCAGATCTACGTTCTCGTTGGTCGCGCAACTGGCGCGAAAATCGATTGAAGAAGCGAGCAGACCAAAGAGCCTGCAAGCTCTGGCAGAAGAACAGTTACGATCGGTCGCGAAGTGGCCCACACAAACAAACAAACTGACAGTCAAACAGACAGACGGGCTGAAAGGCGAGAGGGTGAACCCTTCTTTTGTAATTGTTTTCGCTCCCTTCGGGAGCCCCAATCCGGCTGACCTTGTCTCAGCGCCCCTCGGGCCGCTCTGGCTCGCTGGGCGGTGTCCTAAGGGGGCGGCTGGAGGAGCTTGGCGGCGCTCAGCTAGGTCAGAAGGGGGCCGAGACAGATGGCCTCAAGCGGACTAGCCGGCTCGTCAGCAGAGGGGATCTGCTCTAGTGGGGCTGCTTCAGTGCCGCTTTAGGGCCGACATGGCACAGGCATGGGGCCGCTACTTGGGCAGCCAATGCGTCGCCAACTTTTTTTTTTCCTCCATCACGCTAGCCTCTGTCTCTAGTGTTCGAACGGGCCTCTGCAGCTCGTTGAGGGTGTTGGGCGTCGGCCTGCCCCCAGCTGTTTGTCTAGTCGGCACCTCCCTTAAGTGCTCCTTTCAGCACTGTCTTTAGAGCCACCTCTAGCGCTGGCTGGCTAGCTCAGAGAATGTGATTGCGGCTCGTTGACGAGCTCGTGGCTGGCCACTAGTGGGTGCCTGTCCTGGCCCAATTGGCAAGCGGGCGGCAACTCATCAGCATCTGCGGCGCGCAAATTGGGAGGCGGCACAGTTATCAGCCGCTAGGCACAAAGCCCAACATAATGCAGCTGCACCATTGGGCTCCGGCAGAGTGAGCTAAGCTGAGCCCCAGGCTGACCAGTAGATCCCCCCGTTGTGGGAGAAGCGGTTCCATATGCGACTTGGTCTTACTGCAGAGGAAATAGTAGTGAACAAGGGCTACAAGGCTGATGTGGACTATGTGAGCACGGATGATGGTTACTAACTCATGCTAACTCATGCAAAAAATCCGCTCATTGACCAGAAACCAAGTGACAAGAGACCGCTCATACTGTTAACCCATGGCATCCTGGAGAGTTCAACCATATTTGCGGTCAACTCGCACGATATTAGGCCCAAAGATTTCAGCTCAATCAACCTGATAAACGCCACGGATAAAGAACTCATTATGATTGAACGCAACCCTTAGTCCCGTTCTCTACCATTCTTAGCGATGAACAGAGGCCACGAAGTTTGGTTTCTCAACAGACGAGGAAGTCAGGGGTTCCAAAGAAAGCAAAGCCCCGGCCAATTTCCCCGATTTGGCCAATCGGCTCTCTAGCGCAGTCTTGTGGACTCCCGGGTTCGCCGAAGGCCTCGCAGATGTATTTGCTATATCGGGTGCAATCCGACCCATGATGGAGAGCTATATCGGCTCATTTCCACCAGAGATCTTGATGGTACCCATCCGATCGTTGCTATCTCTCGTTTGTTCGTCAAAGGTGTTACAAATTACCGTTGGCGCTGCAGCGATCAAAATGATCGCAGGCGACAGTGAAGGTAGGGCACCGCTTAAGCAAGAGTTCATGAATGTCAGTTAGTTGTCCATCGTTCATTTAATGATGTTGCTCGAGATCTCTGGCCGTAATTACTTTCTTTCAGATCTTGCATTCTCTTCTAATCTTTCTCTCGGCACTCGAATCTTGCGGCATTCTTCATCCGACATGATCCTCGGTATCTTGTTTACATCGATATCGCGAAACTGTTCGAAAACACTACTCGAACGTCTGAGATAGTTAATATTTGGCTTCTCAACATCAGTTTTACCATCGTACTCTTGTAACCATACATGCGTCAGAATCTCTTCTCTTGTGAAATATGCACAATCTTGGTGGCACTCCAATTGCTGGTCGGTGAAAAATGTCACTTTAACGGCATACTTGTTGTTTAGAAAGCGCCACGGAAAAAAGATGGGTTTGAACACTTGTTGCCTCTATTCAACATTTTATTCCACGGGTACAAGCGTGGCCTCCTTGCGACTTCAGAGGCGGTTCGTTAAGCATTGTTTCAGATGATTGATTATCGCAACTGGACATCTTTGTGGCTGACAGTAAACAAGTCGGCGCTCATCTCCCACAGCTGCTAATGGTCAGCGGCTCTATTCCTCTGTAGGACTTACTGAACTTTAGTTCCCGCACTTACACACTGCACTTGTGTCTCGCTGCTACAAGTCTCTTACATTGCGTGGAGAAGTGACTTCCGCCCAATTGATACTACCGAGGCAGCTAGGGCGACGTTCCTAAGAAGTGAAAGTTCCATACTCAAGAATAGAAGGACTTCAGCCCACGGGATGGCTCATAGCCATCATATCGAATGAATATGATGCATCATATGTGAGCACACCACTTTTGTTTGAGGCATCAAGATTTCAAGAGAGCAGAAATTCCCTCGGTAAGACAGGCTATACTGCTTGTTGTGATAAGATGAGCAAAAGGAATTAGTTGAAGCGAAAATGCCAAGTCGAAGAATCACGGCAGTTCAAATCTTACTCTTTATCTACCTACAGATCGAACAAATAAGATCACAATCCATCGGGTTCCATCCACAATTCAACTTTGGATTCAATCCATATTATAGCCCCATCTTCGGCTATGGATTGGGGCTGCCTTTTGGCGCGTACAATCTGAGCCCCTCAAAGAATCCCCTTCTCTTGGGGTCAATATCAGCAACGACACCGTTTTCCGATCCAAATGGATTCATGAGCAAAGCGCATGCGAAAGCTTTCCTGAAAAAATTGGCAACAAATCAACTGATCAACTTGTCAGCTTATCCCGTTCTCAGCGGAAGTATAAAGGACAAGCTCAATGCTCTTAAGCACCCTGAATTTGCGCTATCTCCATATGCATCAGGCTACGGTTATGGGAAACATTATGGCGCTTCAACTTTACCAAATAATCCTTACAAAAGTGTCTACAAGGACTATTACGATGGCCCTATCCTGAACGAAATTAAAGAGCACAAAGTAGGTCTATTAAAAGAACCCTTGAAGACAGCAAGTTCGATTATCCCGATAAATGTCGAAAACTCAAACGATTTGCCCATGGGCGGAACATCTACGTTCATACACCCAACAAATCATCTATCTAAGCTCAAATCGCTAGGTCATTACCTGAAACCGATTATAAAAACAGGGGCAATCTTGTCTTCATTGGCTTTGCTAGCAAAAAAAGGCTTGCATTCACCTGCTAAACTCAATCCCACCGGAATGATCTTGCCAGATGTGCAGCCTTGAATAAATATATCACGAGTCCAAGGAAAATTGAGGGATGTATATCATCTAATGAGAGGTTCGACCGGTGATTTATTCGCTAACATTCAGTCTTTGTGTCGTTTGTGAGGGTTCCCAGAGCTCGAAGCTTCCCTCATCTTACCCGCATTGTATTTGGCTTTCTTGAGGAAAGATTCCACATCGAAGACGTTATCAACATCGTCCTTCTCAAACTGTATTGGAGCTAATGGGTCGTTAGCACCAGCTAGAGGCTCTTTAACCTTTGTCTTAGTGTTGGATTCTCTCTCATAATTGCGCGTCTCCTCCACAACACTTTCGGACGGGCGATAGTTTGTCGAAAAAGAGCTCTTGGATTTCCATGCTTTATCGTAAACAGTATAGTCATCTTCATGCCCAAATCCAGATCCCAGACCCTCGGACTGATTATATAGACGTTGATCATGTACATCTTGATCCAATGTATTAGGTTTAGCCATACCAAGAGCAATTTGTTCACTGATATCACGCTCTCTTTGTCTATCCAATTTGGTTCGTTTGTCTGGTGCACTAGCCTTTAGATTAACATTCCGTATCCTGTCCCTATGCCTTTCGTCTCGGATCCTATCACGTTCCCTAACATCGTCATCATTGATATTGTCCTCGTCCTCCTCTTCGTCTGATTCTCCTCTGCCATGTCCAAGCCTGCGTTGATCGGCAGCACGCGCTTCCCTAGCTTGTTGGGCCAACATTCTGAGGGTTTCTTGATTTCTCTCTTTTTCTTTGATTGCCATAAGCTTCTCTGCCTTCATACGCTCTTCTAGCTCTTCACGATGCTGCTTCGTGGATATATGTAAAGTTTCGGCCAGCTTCGCAAATTTTGGATTCAGTGGTTCTAAGGCTGCGCCCGTCCTTCCGTTGAACGCGCACCTTTTATCTAATGGAACTGTATATCCACGAGGATTCTTCCAACTTGATACACAAGGTGGTATCTTCCACTTTTTATGCTCTTCCGCTGTGATTTTCCTTGGAGGTGAATGCATAACAGGGGCTGGGGGCGACGGTGGTGGCGGTGGGACTTTCTGGTTTAATCTAAACCTCGGTGGCTCGAGGGGATCCTTCTGAGCCTCCACCACTCTGATGATCCTAGCTTGTGCTCCATCTTGGGCTGGAGTGTAACGAATGATGCTATCCTGACGTGGCATTTTTCAATTGAGGCCTATCCAGGGACGAAAATATCGAAACAGACCTATACCTGAGTTAAATTCAAAACCAAAACAAAATGTTTCTGGTGCGGCAGTTAGAATGCTGCGCACATATAATGTCCATCCCAACTGCAGTTTAGGTATCGTCCTGCTGTGCTGTCCAATTGCCTTTTTCTCAAATCTGAAGCGCGCTGTTCTTATTCTTGCTAAATAAACAAACAGGATAAGGGCCGTCAAACTTAATTCGATCTATTATATTTATTATTGGACCTAATAAGCATATTTATCACTCACAAGTCTCTCCAACAAGAAGACAAACTTCAACAAGCACACAATGAGCGATAACGAAATGGAAATAAATGACCCGACGGAGTCTCCGACGTCCACTTCAACTTCAACCAAAAAGCGCTTCGAGGTCAAGAAATGGTCAGCTGTCGCCTTGTGGGCATGGGATATAGTGGTAGATAATTGTGCTATCTGCAGGAATCACATAATGGATCTATGTATAGAGTGTCAAGCCAACCAGACGTCTACAACATCCGACGAATGTACAGTTGCTTGGGGCGTCTGCAATCATGCCTTTCACTTTCATTGCATCTCGAGGTGGTTGAAAACGCGCGGAGTATGTCCGCTGGATAATCGAGAGTGGGAATTTCAGAAGTACGGCCATTAGGTCTTTGTAACAAACTCTTCTACCCCGTAGTGAAATGTCCTCGTTCGGTTGGAAAACACCACGTTCGAGGTACGAATAAACTCCTCTCAAAAATCAGCGAATCCTTCCACTTTCTTCGCAAGTTTCCACATTAACTAGAAAGTAAAGATTGAAATCTTCTAGGTTGATTGACTCGTCTGATTCAAAAGGGGCACGGAAAGCTAGAATCGAATGACCTCATCAATGACGTTTTGTGTTTTCGCCTCAGAGCGATCAATAAACTCTCAACAGCGCCGCGCTGCTCTCAACTGAAAATCGCGTTCGCGCCCAAGCGCACGTGCGCTCGAACTGGCTAGACGCTAGACCGATTCGAGCCATTTCTTTTTACTCCAACTATCTCAACTTCAATCCTCATTATGTATATCCATCGCCCAACCGCTAGCCAAAACCTTCATAACTATCCCAAGATTCAAATAGATAGAGCGAGTGTCATACGGCCGTGTAACGCTGAACAAAATGCCCCCGACCAGTTTATCGATCGACACGAGTCGGCCTGGCGAAAGCTCATCAATGATGTAAGACACGATGGTATATCTCATATGTTGCACCTAGCTTCAACTATCGAGGTACCCGACAACTCGCCCTCCTACAAGATCTATTCGGCTGCAGCACTCAAGTACATTGCTTCCGTTCTATTATACATACATAGGTTGTACATCTATATCTATGCTTACTTCTTCCCGTACTCATTCCTGCCTCTAGATCAGGTATGTGACGAGTTCTCAAGGTGCTTCGGATGGTCTGGGGCCGTTATCAGAGCTTTCGCGTGGCATCCGACTTATGACAGATGTGCTCTTGCTATTTGCAATGATTACATATATGTTTATCAAGGTCCAACAAGGATTAGGGTGCTGAGGCATTCCCAGCAAAGAAAGATCACTGAACTGGTTTGGCATCCATCTCACAAGGAGATACTATTTGTCGCGACCCAGAAGAATTTGATAATGTGGAGAGTTAGTGATAACCACACGCATCCAATAAGTTTGTTGAATGACATCAACAGTACAAATGCACCAGCCTACCTTTCACCTGCTCTACAGATGGTCATGCGAAAAAAAGACAAGCTTGACTCATCACCGATGGTTCGTGGTTTGACAAGATTGAAGGATACTTATTCAACGCAAGACGATGCTGTAAATCAAATTCAGACAAACCAGCCCAATGATTTCATGATACTCAAGTCCATTTTACCTCCCCCCATCATCTCACTGAAGTTTGATCAGTCAGGAAATCGTTTGTATGCTTGCTCGCCCAACTCGTCCAAGATAGCTGTGCTCAAGGTTGATGCCATAATTGATGAACAGCTTAAAACTAACACTATAGATAGAAAAGAGAAAGGTAGAGATGAAGAATATTTCGAATATGTGAGAACATTTGGAAGAGGCTTTACTAAACTTCTTTGGTCGCCTAAGAAAGACAGACTGGCAACCATAACGACATCGAATCTCATACGTATGTTTGAGCCATTTAGTTGGACTTATAATCAATGGTCGATACACAACAACCCTATCCAGGATGTCGCTTGGAGCCATCCCCATGGGAGGATGTTGCTTATAGCAAACAAGACAGAACCCTACCTATATGCCCTGACTTTCCTAGACAATTCACAGGCTGGAGATGTCGGGGGTAACAAGTCGGTTATGAAAGCACTCGATTTAACTGCCACAAGAACGGAGAATGGTGATTTGATCGGTGGCGTGGTACAATCCTTAGCCTGGGATAAGAGCGGAAAGAGATTAGCTATCAGTTTTAAGGAGAACTCAGAGTCTATTTTGCTTTACAAAACTGTTGAAAAGCCTACTGTTGAGTTCCACCAATTGGGAGTCATACAGAGTGAAACTGGCAGCTATCCCTTGTTGATGGAATTTCATGATAGATTTAAAACTGGCTCGCTACTCACAGTTTGTTGGAGTGATGGGAGTTGCCAGCACATACCCATGTTTTACAGTCCGAATGAGAACACGCATAATGGCTCCTTCGATCTAGAGAATAGTATAAATAGATCTCTGAACAATAGCTCTTTCAATATGACTGTGAACGACCCCAGGTCTTCACCAAAAACACCAAGATCTTTGACAAACTTCTGTCTAGTCTCTGGAAATAACAGTATATCATCCTATCCATCCTCTTTGATGCCACTCAACAAGGTTCAACATCAAACAACGCTATATTCCCTGGCGACGAAGTCTCCTTTTGAGGTATCCAGAGACTCTTTAGAATCCAATGATGTGACCAAGGATTATATGAACTAGAAGAGTATCGAGTTGTGGGATGATTTTTCATCTGGTCTCTGGCAACTCGCTTTATTCGATTATATCATCTAGACTTTAATAAAATGGGCTTAGAAGAATTGGCAAATTTATCAAGTGGCAGCCACTCGATGATTGCATAAGGGATATGCGTCAACTCCTAGTTACTTTCCGTCTTTTACGACGCCTCGACACCTGATTCAATACTGTATTTAAGTTATCTTCTTCATTGTCATCACTAGCTTTCTGAGATATCAATTTTCTGCCCCAAATCGGCTCATAGTTCTTCAATTTCCAAGGGTCAAGTTTGGCTAGTTCACGAGAGGTATCCGATTTGGCTTGCTCAACGGCTTTTTCAGACAGTTTGTTTTCCGATAATTTCTCCTGATATTGCGTACAAAATCTCACAAAGTACTCGTTGCTCATGGCAGTATCACTCGCTTTTAGTGTTCCATCTTTGGAGTGTATTTGATCAAATTCAGGCAATAATCTGATGAGTTGATTCTGATAGTTGGCTGGTAAAGATTCCAATGCCTCTGGGGTTAGGATTGACCTTAAATTAGTTATTGTTATAACTGAATCTGGGGTTTGTAGGTTTACTTTTCGTTCGTTCCTTATTTCCAGTAATTGTCTTTTGTGACTGGGTCGTCCAGGTTTCTTCATGGGCTTGCATGATTCTAAGAGTGATTCCAGATCTACATGGTCAGCCCTGGTTGTTGGTCTAGAGCTGTCCATCATTCAGTGGGAACTTTATTAGATGGGGGACCAAGAAGAATATGCCGATTAGATAGAAAGACAGTCACCCCTAGTCCTGTATCCTCATGAACAAGAGGAATCAGCTGGTTAGCGGAGAGTTTTCCCGCTCTATGTGGTCAGCGCGACTCTGCGGACTGTATTTTTTGCAATACGTAGGCAGGCGGTTTCGCATGCTCTTCTATCTTCCTTACGCCCCAGGTCAGAAAATCTCACCGTTTGCAATCCATTGATCTTCTTCTGAACCAGTTCCACATCTCGAATCTCTCAAGCAAAGATTGCTGTCATCAAGCGAATTAGAGTGAAGGGAGTAAGGTCCCACCTTTGAATCCCAATAGTTTTTAGCCTCCTCTGAGGCCCTGGATCCAATCGTCAGATCTGAACAGGGGTGTCGAGAACGACTCAACAAGGGTAATCCAGAGAGCGCTGATCTACCAGGAAAAGGCAAATATCCAAGTTACACAGGTGAGACAAGTGAGGGAGATTATAGGAGAGAGGATTCGGACAGACGTTTTGTTTTTCGAGCAAAGAAAGCAGCAACATCGGATCGATATCTTTTGTTTGTGGATCTATCTGATTCAACGAAATATTTATATCGACTTGATTGATCTGACCAGAGTTTTCATTCTTTATGTGCAAATACCTAGGACATAAACAACAAAGCCGTGTTGGGAGTCGGTGTGACGAGAGCAAAGCGTTGAATATTAACAACAAGTTAACACAGCAGGCCTGTTGTCGTGTTTAGCGTGAAAAAGCAGCAGCCAGCTAGAAAACAGCAGTGAGCACGCCGCGATATCCACGTTTATTCAGCCCACCCAACCAACCGTATATTCCAATAATTCTGCTATATCATTACACAGATTCCCATAGAAAAAATTCGATTGAAACAGCCCGGTGTAAATTGAACATAATCATGAATCCAAACGCCAAAGAATTTGTACCTGCTCATATATTGAAGAAACGTCAGGAGGAAGCTGACGCGAAACGTTTGGGAGAGATCACTGAAAAGTTGGATGAGGTTAAGCTTGGCAATGGGGAGGAAAAAGACGATGACAAATCAAGGGTGCAAGAAAAGACCAAGTCAGATGAGAAACAAGAAAGAAACAGTGATGATGACCGATATCTATTGAAAGCCGGTGAGAATTATTGTGAGTTCAATGGAGAAGAGTTCATTGTTCCGGGTGACGACGATGAGGGACAATATGAGGGCGATTTACCTGACCCTGGCGGTTACGACTTCGGTAATGATACAGACAATCAAGATGAAGAGATTGCCAACGCCTTCGAGGAGTTTCTGGAGACTTTACCTGATCCAGCTAGGCAGCAACAGAGACAGGTGACGAATTAAGATAGGATCATCTAATTTGCTTGTGAATGATGACTATTGTTCACCCCACATAGACTAGACCTTATGTTTGATCTTGTATAAATTTAGCCCGAACCTGACCATAGGCTGTGTTATTAGCGCAAAGGCCAACAAGATCTCCATGCTCATTATTGTCGAAATTTTGTTGACTCAGTTGGAAGCGCACTCTGAGTGTCATAATGGTAAAGGTGCAAGGGACTTTTAAGAGAAAGATCGACCCATCTTTTCGGGTTGAGTCATTGGTTTGACCAGATTTGGTCATTAGTTCAGGCGCTCAACAGATAAAAAACTGGAATACACATACGGGCATGCCTCAGAAATGATTAAAATCAATTTATTTGTCCACATTGTTCATAATCGATTTATAGAGCGCTTATAGAGAGCCTTGCCGGAAGTTTACAACTTTTGATTGCAATATGATAGACTAGGGATACTTCATGATGAGAACAAGTGTATTTCAATGGAACATTCAAAACGAGATAATTTTGTATGCTGTTTACTCAAAAAGAGCTATGATACCCACAAAAATGGATTCAGAGAATATGTGAAGACTGCTATTTATTTAGTTACTCTCATATGATGATGTCGTCAGATTAGGAAGCAACAATATTCGATGGCATCATTTTAGGCACTGTAGCATTCGATTTGCCATCCGGCTCCAAACCCTTGGCATCTTCTTCCTTGAGCTTTGTGTTGATCACTTGTTCGTTGCCCTCATCATCGTCGGTTATTTTAATATCACTATCGACTTCCTTTAGAAACTTGGCATAAATTTCCCTAATTTTTCTCGACTGCTCCCTCGTCAATTTGTACTCCTCCGCCGTCTCTTCAGCTAGACGAGATCCCTCTGGAACATGGCGGTAGTTTATCTTACAGGTGCCGCCCATGTAGTCTGGCAAATTTTCTGGCGCTATAAAATCTTGAATTGCTTCCCCGCTGACGAAGCGCAGTCTACGCCTATTTGTTGAGCTTAGCCAGGAGAGGGCCAATTTGGCTGTTGCATTGAGGATCCAGGGCAAATTGTACACTATTATATAGCTCAATCCTTTGGGGCAATAATTGCGGAAGGTGTAGACGAGCCAGAAGAGGAAGCCTGGATCGACATTTTGGAGTCCGCAATTGGTCAGATCGAAGATAACTGCCGTCCCACGGCCATTGTTAGCCCGGTCGCACTCCTCGAGACAGCAAAGGATGAACTCTTTCATTATTTGGCTCAGCTCGGGAATGCGTCTGTGCATTTTGACTCGCATATACAAGGTCTGATTGCCCACCCGATCGGGCGCATAACGGAAAAGGCCTCCAGCCCTATGGAACTCAATGGGGAAGTCGCTCAACTTGGACTTGCCCATCCTAAATTCACGCCTAAATTTGCCACACTGTTCCATCAGGCGGGCCGCCCTCTTGGGCTGCAAACGACATCGCAACAGGAAACGACTCACTGTCCAATCGTCCTCCAACATTCTGTTGTAATCTTCTTCATAAATTGAATCTGGCCTCTTGGAGTATTTCTTCTTCAGCAATCTTCTGGTCTCTTCCACCAGACTCTTGTCGCAGCATTTGGTGTTCAGGAATGTGGGCAACTCACACAGCTCCTCTGGCAACAGGGGATTGTCTTGGGCCGATTTTTCGTCATGTTCTTGTTGCAGACTCAATTGCGACGACGACTTGCCATCCAGTGAGCCATCACCATTCAAGGTGTTCAACGATGAGCACAAACTGTCTTGGTAGTCTTCATCTTGGTTGAGCTCGTTGTTCATAGAATGTTTTCTGGTCAATTTGGATGTCGCCGCTTTGGCCTGTCGGTCGCTTTCAAGTGACGCTTCATCGACCGACTTGACCGAAAAGAGTCTCCTAAAATAAGACATACTTAATTAGGGGCTAGATACAAATTGAGTGATTTAAATTAGGAAATTAGAATTAGAAAGTATTAAAGTTCCTAGGTTCTAATAGATGCATGTAGATTGTGGCCAATTTCGATTAAACTCTTCACAGGTTTCCAAATTATTGCGCCCCTAAGCAAATGTGCTTGAAGTCTTTCCAGAGGAACTGAGTTTCGGGCGACAATCTTTGAGCAATTGAGCTTGAGGTCTTGGGGGGCGCCTTAGGAGCTTGGCGAGAATTGTACACTTGTTGTTATGGAAAGTGACTCGTGTGCGCGCCCTTATTGGGACTTGGTGATGTCTAGGATCCCACAAGTTCAGTGCACGTTGGCGCAATAACACAAGATAAAAGTTGCAAGATGTAAGTTTCTCTTTGTATGTAACAGGAAAAGGGTGCTTTCATTGAGCAGTTGGCCAAGCCAAACAGATTGGCAGCGACACGCGATCTCACTCTCTATTGTCCAATGCCGCAAGTTTGCCTACGTTGTCGTGCCACATTAGCTTGGTGTCACCTGCCGGTAGATGTGGTTAGTTTTGCATTGGCAGAGCACGCACACTATCAGCAAGCAAAAGCAACACAACCACAACAAACTCCACAGAGCATCTTTTTCTTCTTCTTTCTTAGCTTCTTCTCCTTCACTCGCTCCTGTTTCTTCGTCGCCAACCGAAAAGGGTGGACTTGACACTCGCTTGACACTGACGAAAAAGAATCACCTCTCTTTTAGGGATGCGGTGCTGGCGAGACACTCGTGCTTAGCTTCACTTGGATACTGCCTCTCGAGAGTCACTGGTGCTGCACTGTGACAACATTCAAGAGTTTCGTCTGGCTCTCAGACCATCTAAGAGAGTTGCTGCTCGCCTGAAAGTCAAAGAACGCAGGACACTGGCACAATATGACACTCGACGACTGAGAATGAGTCACACTGAAACATTGGCAATTGCACACAAAGTTTCACTTCCTTCTCCGGTTTGGCTTGGTTAAGAAAGCCCAAGCTTTCAGACGCCCAGGAAGCACTTGCTCTTGAGAAGTCGGGAAGCGAGCGTTGAGTTGAGCCAGAACATCAACGAAGGTGAGCAATTAGCTTTGCCTCTTGTTTGGCATTAGTTTAAAAACTTCCACTCTACTGGAATAATAACAGCACACTGAGACGACACTTGTTGTTGTTTTGGGCTTACGCACAACTAGCTCAACTCGCTCCACAGGCAAACTAGACGCCCTCTCCAGTGGCCAGAAGCCGCTCCACAAGAATGCAATTGCCTCAACACAGTCTACAACAACGACAACAACGACAACAACCACACTCTCTAGGAAGCAAAGCTGAGGCGAAACTATTGCACTAATTGGCCTGTGGCTTTCCGCCCGCTGCTGCTCTGGCTTGGGTTGGTGGCAAACAATATTAGGGCAATATTTGAATGTTGTGAAAATCAACAAAAAATCAACAAAATTCCTCTCCCGCCGGCCCGACAAACCAGAAGGAAGCTAAACAGTGGCCAAGGATACACTTTGGCCCGCCTTCTCGAGCAACTGTTCACCTCTCGCGCCCTCCTCGCAGCCTCCTCATTGTCTAGCAAGCTGGCTGGCTTGGCAGATCCGCAATGGCGATCGACATTGTGCCACTAGAACGCCGCCCAGACGAGACCAGACGTCTCGCCAAGGAACGAGAGAAAGCGAGAAGGGTTTCAAAAGTAGGCGCAAGTGTGGCGGCTTTTGTGGTGCTGCCAGCGATGGAGGCAGACCCAAGCTTTGGATTGGGAGCCAATGGAGAAGGAGGCAAAATGGGCGCCAGTTTGTTGCTCTTTCTTCCACCAGAACGTTCCTCTCCCGTTTGCCTTCCAGCTCCATTCATTCAGCTGCACTCAGACACGCCCAGCCAAGAATTTCCGCCCTCATCAGGCGCACGTGAGACTCTCCTCGGAGCTCGAATATCTGTTTCGCTTTCTCGCCGCCACCAGAGCCAAATATAACTAATTCCTCTTCCGATTCTCGTTCATCGAGGAGCAGCCTCTGGGCCGACCTTAGGGGTGAGCGCTGAAATTGAAATAGACTCCTTAGCTGCCGGTTGCTCGTGCAGCTTAGTCTGAGAGACGAGTGTGGCTTTCTTCTGTCGGCCTTATTCGAGCCAAGTGGTGCACTTGTCGGGCTGTCTGTTTGCACGTTCCTCCATTGCGCAGTTCGCAGTCTAGAAAGAGCAACGACGAAGATAGGCCATTTTTGTGCCCTCTCCTCTGGCTTGGCGAATCCATTGGCTCAAGCCGCCCCAGAGCTAAGGTCTAGCGCTTGTTGAATGTGAACTTCCCGTTGGCCTTCGGGCGAGCAAGCGAGCAGGCAGGCGAGCTAACAGCACGAGTTCAAGCAACCCGCAATGCAGCTCGTCCATATTGCTGGCCTGCACGAGCGTGCACTAAGCGCGCCCATCGAGCCGACGGGATCGCAAACCACAAATAAGCGAGAGGAAGAAGGAAAACCAGTTTCTCTTTCAGCTACTTGGCTGGCCAGACGAAAATGAGAACTTAAATTAGAGCCAAGCTCTCCCACTGTCTCTTTGAAGCCTTCACCTTGCTACCAGCGAATCATGGTCCCTTGCAGCCCATTCCTTTGCAGCCAATCGGAAGTGGCACCTGTTCTCCATTTCTCTCTTCCTTCCAACGCTAGAAAAGAGGGATCGAGCCGAGTTCGCCGACAGCAAGATGTGAACTGGTCTCGTTGATCCGACGACTGTGTTCAGTTCAGCAGTGAAGAAAAATAGACGAAAATAGATAAACAGGAAACAGAGAGGAGCTTTCTAAACATTGATCTATTTCACAAGCACGATCGCTCCGCAGTTTGTTTGTACTTTTGTGCCTCTCTTGAGTTTTCTTGCTAAATATATAACATCAATATCATTTTTGATAATAATAACTATGATGATTGGTTTGTTATCACTATTTCGTGCAGTCGTTTCGTGTAGAGCACCAGGAAAGGCTGGTGGCTCTAGTCAAACTTAGCCACCTGTTCCAGATGGACACTTTGGACAGGCTAGCTTGAGTGTGAAGTGCTTCTTGAAGCGAACTTGTTGGCTAAGCTTGAGTGCCTTTCATTGCTGGCTCGTCATCCTAAATTTTCTCTTGGAGTGGCGAGTCCCAAGTTTGACTCGGAACAGAATTCTCGAAGCTGAAGGTCGTAGGACTCGCTCGATGGGGGAGGGGGCTGGCTCCGGCTAGCATGAATGATCCAATGTATCAACATTGTTGCTACTGAGAATCAAATTCTGCCGGAGACTAGCATATTTAGCGGGCCTTGCAGCTCTTTGGATCAAGCGGACGCGGCGCTGGACCTGGCCTCAGACCGGCAGCGGTCCGGGTGATTTTCAGCACCCTGAGGGCTGAATCCAAACCAATAAGACAACAACTAGAGCCGATTTGAAGACTGCGACCAACCAAAATAAACAGGGAAGCTGGACGCTTCAAATGTGCGTGTCGATGAAGACAAAGCATAAAGGCACAAATAATAAGCAGGATTTAGCGGTCGGGCGGTGAAAAGGTTGCGGAGTTTGCGGGGCCGCTTCTAAAGGCCCACCCTCGTCAAAGAGCTCTTGAATGGGTGAGTGACAACAACATATTCTAGCCAGGCGAAAGCCCATGTGATGCACCAACTGTGGCCGATTTTCATCCCGATACTAGCCCCTTAAGTCTAATTAGGACTACAGACAACAAATCTGGTCCCTCATCATGGGCCGATGCGAATTTATACTATTTGCGAACTCTTTTTCCACTCATCGACGCTATTGCTCACTAGGAAGCTATTAGGAGAGATGGGAGAGTGTAATACTCTTGATTGTGAGCATCGAATTCTCTGGCATCTCTGGCTGCTCCTGGCGTGCATCTGATACAGACTAGAGGGTCATACGGGTACTACAATTAGGTGTCTAGCCGCAAAGTGGGACACTGTACCAAGCTCCGGTTCGTGCAAATATCATCCAATGCGCGACCCCGCTTGCTGGCCTACTGGTACAGGCAAAGGTCCCACACTCCGATGTAACTTATAGAAATGCTCCAAACTGGCGTCTGATACTGATTGCGGGCTCATTTGGCCACAACAACCGCCGCCCAGCCGCATTAAGTGCGGCTAACGTATCGAGTGCTGCAAATATTTGAGAGAATCTATCGGGAGACCCTGGGACACGAGAGGCAGTAAGCGGAGCGTTGCAGCCGAGAGCCCGCGTTTTGGAAATTGAAAGCGGAAGAGAGCGAAAGAGAGAGAGACATACATAAAGAAAGCTCTGAAATTGGATCGACCTCTATGTGTCTATGTAGGCAGACTCCTGATATGGCCCGCAAAAGGGACGGCCGTTCTGCAACTCGGATTTCTGTTCTACCCCAGACGTTGAAGAAGAAGCAGGCCATATGTTGGTTGCATCCAGAGAGTTTCACGCCTATCGCTTATCGTTACCACTTGTCTTGCGCGTGTTCGTCAAATGAACTAGGGATTCCTGAAACTGTCCACCTCGGTTAAAGGACTTCTTCGAGAGGCGGCGACTGGCGGGCGAGTATCTAGAACGCCTTTGCAGCTAGCATCTCTAATAAATAAAGAAGCTAGCCTTAGAGAACACTTCAAGGCCAGATAAGGATAATCTCGAGCATCTTTGAGTTCGCAGTGAGTTGTTTTGATTTAATGGTTGTAGAAAAAGGAGACAGACAGTGGTGGAGCTAAGTTAGGTTTGAAGAGAATTGCTCATCTTCCTAGATTTATTATAGTTTTTTGCCTCCGTTTTTTGTTTTACTGTTGCTATTTCCGGAAACACAAGCCAGCGACAGGCAGTTCCTTCTCAGACAGATTTCTCTCCTCACAAGCCTCACAAATTGCCCCTCAGTGCAGTTTCGGCTTCGATGGCTTTGAAAAGAGCTAGGAAATTTCCCGCTCCAAATCCGTCATGGTTGAAACGTTGGATTATCTCGAAGACTAATGTGGGCCGATCTTGCACTGGACGGGTGAAAATTTGCAATAGATAACCGTGCTCATCGTAGTCCACCAAGATTTTAAGTTTTCTCAACACCTCAATATCTTGCTGGATCTTGATTGGACAATCGAGAAGCCTCTCCTTGAGTTGGTCATAGTAACTGTCTGGAGTGTGGAGGAAATCCATTCCACGTAGGCGCATGTTATGCACAACCGAACAGATGTCATCAGTCAACAAGGCAATATGGTGAATTCCTGACCCATTGTTGTACCGTACAAACTCCTCTGCCTTATTCTTGGCAGTCTTAGACAAGGTAACCTCACACAAGGGCATCTTGACTCGTTCATTGTGATTGGTAACCACATGGCTCTTGACACCAGAGTAATCGGTGAATATTTGTTTCTCATCAACAGACCAATAACGCTTGAAGCCCAGCACTCGATCGTACCAGTCGGTGATTTTGTTTAGCTGATTTGGCGGAAACTGGCCAACAATATGATCAGCTGACAAGATTTTCAAGGGCGGCAGACTCTTGAATGCAGGAGCGAGCTTCGTGTAGTATATAGAAGATTTATACATTGTTGATTAATGTCTGAGGTTAATTTAAGGCTTTACTATGGGCAGCGAACTAGATCAAGATCATTATTGAGATTATAGTTGGACCTTATCTGAGCAATTATTGAGCATCTAACTTACCTCCAATGATGGTTTGTGGTAGCCGGGCAAAAACTTGGCCAATTGGTCGTATTCGTAGTTGCGCTCGATGAACGTGTGGGTGACATCGCCGAACGTCTTGATGGTGGCCCTCTTGACGATCAATTTGGATGGATTGTTGGCCTCCTTTTGTTGGTGACAGTGTCCATTTTGGTTCCCCTTTGAAGGGCTGTCAGCATCAAAGGCGACAATTTCCAGTGGATGCACGAGCTCGGCGCCCTCGTGGAGCGCGTGCTCGAGCAACGCCTCAAGATTGTGCACACGAAAGGCGACATCTTTTACCGCATCGCCATGGCTCAATAGGAACTCGTTCAGTTGTTTGTTATTCGGCTCAACCGCCGAGACAAATTGTATTATCGTCTCATTCAGTCTCACCACGTGGCAGGCCAAATCGCGCGACCCAGTCTCTAGGCCCCGGAAGGCGAAGGGCTGGAAGCCAAACTGGGTCATGTAGAAGACGGCCGATTGTTTTGCATTTCCAACCCAAAAGGTCACATGATCGAACGAGTCCACCTGGCCGCCACTGAACTTGTCACTCATCGTCTGACTAACTGCTTGGTCTTGGTAAATCTCCTTGAGTTGCTCTGGAACGAGAAGCGGGCCGCGAGCGTCGGCTTGGGTGGCCTTGTGGCCGGCGCCAATGGTGGCAGTGGTGGTTGATGTGATGAAGTCCGATTTGGAGCTCGAGCCCGATGACTCACTCAAGAGATTGGCGCGCGCCTGTTGATTTTGCGTGCGCTGCAGGCCGCCCGCCGACGCGCTCTCATGAGTCTGCGATTCACGCCCTATGCTTGCGCTCGTCTCGGCCACTCGGCGCTGCGCGGGCGACTGCGATGCAATGGTCATCCTGAGGGTGTCTTTGAGACTTCGAGTGGATTCAGCCTCAATCCAAATTGCTTGCCAATCTTATCCTATTGAGCTCTGCTAACGATTAACTCTAGATATTCCTCCCTCAACACAGTCTTCAGTTGGTGCAAATCTGTCCCTCTTCGATGAGTTCTCCTGGAGCAGTAGAAAATGGTTCTGACCAGAAGGGCGTTCAACTGGTGATGATTTCGTCAGCCAATTTGGCCGAAAAGGATCTCCAAGTGTAGGACATCGAAGTGGGTGGAGATCCGAATGGAGTAATTTAAATTAGGAGTTTGAAAGGAGGGAGAGCGCCGAGATTTCTGAACTTTAGCATGTATGTTTCCACCTGTTTCCTCTGAAATGTTCAATAGGGCGCAAGAGTAATCTTGTAATACTTGGAACAGTCAATGGGTGTGGAAGAGCTGAATTTGACTTGGCGGCAAGGAGTTGACCTTAGGATCGCTTGAGGGGCGATTTTGGGGCTCGGTGAGGGATGTACACTTGTTGTTATGGATAGTCTGCGAGATAGTCTGTGCTGTTTTGTTTGCTTGAGATGCGATGTTTTCCCACGAGTTCACTGTGCGCAATAGCAGTTTCACTTGGTATGCAACGGCAAAAGATTGCTCTCATCCAACAGATTGCCTCTGGCACGTGATCCTTCTCTTCTATTTCTTCCTCCTCTATTGTCCGAGGCCGCAAGTGTGCCTAATTGGTCGGACCGCGTGAACTTGTTGTCATCAGGCGGCGGATGTGCTCAACTTTGCATTGGGAGCACGCACTCTGCGAGCGGCAACAAGCAACACAGCGGCGTCAAAGTCTAGACATCGTGGTGTCCTTCTTTCGTCTCGTCTCTTTCTTGTCGTTTCTTTCTTGCCGACGAACGAGAGCAAACTTGACACTCTTTTGACACTCACTTGGAGATGCGGTGCTGGCGAGACACTCGCGCTTAGCTTCACTTGGACGAGACTGCTTCTCGTAAGTCGCTCGTATTGCACACTCGTGGCAACATGGCACAATATGAGACTGAAAGATTGACTACTTGAGAATGTGTCACACTGAAACATAGACAGTTGCACACGCAGTTTCACTTCCTTCTCCGGTTTGGTTTGCTTGAAACAGTTCAAGCTTTCAGACGCCCAAGAGGCACTTGCTCTTGAGAAGTCGGGAAGCGAGCGTTGAGTTGAGCTACATTTGAGAAGAGGGAACACCAACGAAGGTGAGCAATTAGCGTTGCCTCTTGTTTAGTTTTAGCTTGAAAACTTTGGCTCCAATGGAATAATAACTGAGAATGATAACTGAGTCACACAATGATACGACACTTGTTGCTCACGCGCTCGCTGAAATTGGGCCAAATTATAGAAGTTGAATGAGTGTCAACAGCGTTTGTCTTTCGGCAGCCTAACACAAACCACAAGGAAGCCAAACACTGGCCAAGGCTGCACCTCGGCCCGCCTTTTCGAGCAACAACTCACTGCTCGGGCTGTCCTCGCAGCTCATTGTGGTCTGACTTCGTGCGGCTGACTGAGAGAAAGGAATCTCATTGGATCTAGAAGTGATTTATTATTGAAACTATTATTGAACTTTTCCTCGCCAAATTGCTCGCCCAATGCCTGGCAATCTCTTTCAGCTCGAAACGAACACTTTCGGGCAAAAGTTTCAGCTTTCTACAGGCATACAAGAGAGACTCGACTTTCTCTCTCGGGCAAGAAAAGAAAAGCCAAATATAAATTATAATTTAGCTTCCGCTTCTCGTTCATCGAGGAGCTGCCTCTCGGTGTAGCTGATGGGTGAGTGAGTGCCGAGGTTGGAAGAGACTCTATCTAGAACCTTCCGACAACCTGGATCTAGCGCCTGTTGAGCGAGAGCCTCCCGGTGGCCTTCGGGTGGGCGAGCGGCACAAGTCCAAGCTTAGTGCAGCCAGTCCATATTGCACGAGTTGAGAGGATGGCGAACCATTGGAAAGTTACTGGAAGAAGGAAAACCAGTTTCCTCTTGAACTGTTCAAACGGGCAAAGTAGAGTGAAAATCCAATTAGAGTCGAGCTATGGCGCTCTTCTTGGGGCCTTCACTTTGACATCAACAAATCACTTCTTCGCCCATTTCTTTGCGACCAATCGCAAGGAGTTCCGCTGATTTGACGACTGTGTTCTCGAAGATAAGATATAACAAGGAAGCAAAGATTCAGAGGAGGAGAGAGAGGTGGGAAACAGAGACGAACTCTTGAACCATTGATCTATTTTACAAGCACGATCACTTCACAGTTTGTTTGTATTTTTGTGCCTTTTTTCTTGAGTCCTCTGGCCAAAATATAACATCAACATCAATTACAATAATTGTAATGCGAATAATTGCTCTTTTTGCCTCGAATTATCACTGGTGGCCGCCTGTTTCGTGTCGTCGCTTCGTGTAGATCACCAGGAGAGGCTGGTGGCTCGAGTCGAACTTGGCCACCTGTTCCAGATGGACACTTTGGACAGGCTTGCTTGAGTGTAGAGTGCTTTTAGAGGCCAACTTGCTGGCCGAGTTAGTGTGCCACTCGCTGGGCCAGGCCCAATGGTCGTAGGCGTCAGCAAATCTGATCATTCCGATTCTGATCGGTTCGTCAAACATCGATTTGGCCTTGATGACGAGTCCTGATATTTTATGCAAGAGGAAAAAGCAGAGTTGAGGGTGCAAAGTTTGCCACAAGTTTTCATCTGTTAGTAGAATTTCCTCGTATGCAGATATAGCTCAGCAACATTTCGAGGCACGAAATCTGCTTAAAAACTCACCCAAATTGGTGCTCTCATCTCTGAGCCAATCCTCGACGGCCCGTTTCACATAGAAGGTCTCCCAGCCGGTTGAGTGGAGGTCGATGCGGCGGATGTCGAGCAAACGCAACGGATGCTCCTCCTCCAGATTCTGTCCGTTTGGGCCGCTGTTGTTGTCCTTATTTCGCCAATTCTGCCCACTTGTCTCCGAATTGTTGGGCTCCAGTTTGTGTCTCCGTTCTCGCGTCCATTTCCTTGGCAAGACTTGATACAAGCTCACCTGCGGCCGTCGTTTGAGCAGCCAGAATGGAATGCAAAAGGGGGAAATGCGTTGAGATGGGCGTCAGTTTCAGTGTTGGTTTGCTTGTCGTTTCTCGAAATGGGGCGGAGTTTCCCCCAAAGCAATTCGCATATATTCCCAACATAGATTAGAGGCAGCCAGCGATGATCGATGGGCGGGATTTGCATAAAATCCAATCGGCACACACGATCCGCTGGGCACAACAAAGGGCTTTAGCTCGCCGGAAAAGGGCGGCCAGCTCGTTGCTGCCTCAAGCTGGGCCGGAAATTAATGGGCCCTCTTGCAGACGAATGGTCGCCGGCTGCATAACGATCGTTGGCCTGCGGGCTAAGGACACCCAAGGACGCGCATAGCCTGGCACTTACCTCGAGCAAATTTGTCTTCAAATGCTCCGGCCACAAAGGAATAGAGCCGGACTGTTCAGGCCTCTGTTTGTTGGACTGTTTGTTGTCGTTTTTGCACAGTTGTGATATTAGTATTTGTTGTTGTTGTTGTTGTTGTGGAAAGAAAAGGAAGCAGGTTAATTGTTTGGGGCCACCTCCTTTGGCTTCAATCAATAATCCGGCCTGGTTTAGCTTTCGGCTCGTTTGCAGGATTGCAGACAGTCAGCTCCATTTCCCAGCACTCACCTGGTGTTTGGAATATTTTCTATCACCCGTGTTGAGCCCATTTGGCACTCCACTCGAAGAGTCTCTCTTGCCGCCTCTCCTCTGCTGCTGCCCCTCGCCAGCAGAAGCCTGGAACTGGAAGTGGGCCAAGTGCTCTGGCGGAAGTTTGAATAAGTGCAGCTCGGCCTCCACCAGCAGCTCGGCGGTCTGGCTTTCGTCATCATTGATTGGCCCAGAGGCGAGCTGCAAATGGGATCCATTTTGGCCCCCGCTGGCCGCCGCCTCATTTCCGACAACAATATTTCCCAACAAGCTGCGGCGTTCCTGCGAGCCCAGATCGAACCAGAAACAAAGCTGCCGCCGCTGGTGGGCCGGCGCCAGTCTCTGGTCCAAATCGCAGCTCGGAGACTCCGCTCGACGCGCCTCTGGCTCCCCTCTGGCCTGAGACAGTCTCCGCTGGTGGAATTTCGATTCCGACTCGCCAATTGCACTTCCTGGCTGGCTGGCGCCCCAATTAGCCTGGCCTCTGAGCAGTTGGCGCACCAGCGCCAAGTCGTGCAGGTCGTTGACCAGGCTCAGCTGAACCACAACATCGTCCCCGTTTCCATTCTCCCTCTGGCTCTGGATTTGAATCTGCGCTCTGGAGCCGGCGTCTGGAAGCACCATTTGCAAGGCGCGTTTGTGCGTGTGTCCATTTCCGTGTGCGTGTGTGTCGCCACGCCGACGATCAGGGCAAGTGGAACGCCACGAGCAGGTGCAAGGAGGCGCCATTTGTTTGGGTGGGTGGCAATTTGGGGGAAGGAGAGAGATCCATTGTTAGGATCATTGTTGAGCGCGACAAGGACAAGACGAAAGGCGAACAAGCAGAAGCAGAAAAGGGGAGGGCCATCTTTTTGGCCAACCTCTTGGGTGCCAGAAACCGGGATTGCTCTTGCTGTCTTGCTGTTCGTGTGGGCCCCTGATGGTCTCGAGAGAAATGGGAGACTCGGGAGAGATTTTGCAAACGGCAGCCAGACGGAGGTGCCAGCGGCTGCAAAGTTGCACCACAATGGGCCTGAGGACTGGCCGTCGGGGAAATTTGGATCCAAAATTGGACTGGGAGCCAGCTTTGAGCCTTGAGAGCTAAGGGTAGGCAATAATTTGCATTTTCCAACGGGCCCTTTTTTCGCGCGGGCCAGTCGGACACTGATGACGCTTCCACCCGCACAGCGAGGGGACAGCAGCGCGCAGTGTGTGTGCAACTCTTTGGTGCCCGCCGCTGCCGCCCCCACGCGGCCCGCCGCGCAACGAACAACCCGCCGCTGACACGCCCACTCGGCGCCTCCAGAATTATTAGCCCCACTTTGGCGCCTTCTGACGCCAGACTGGAGCCCAAAGTGGGCGCCAGCCGATGCGCCGAGCAGAGAGGGTGGCCGTTTGGTGCCCAGGCTGGCCAAGTGAGCGGCTGGCTGGCCGCAAAAAGACCAGTCGTTGCAGCTCTCATCGGTCAAGCGAGCCAAATTAGAGGGAGGCGGCCGGGCGGCCAGTTGGAGCGGCCGGCCGCAACATTGAGCGGTGGGCAAGAGAGAAATAAAAATAAACTAATAACAAAAGTGCGCCCCGTTCAGCGCTGAGCTCTGCCTCTGCCTCTGCCTCTGCCTTTGAGTCTAGCCCTTAGCTCTAGCAGTTTGGCTTGCTGCTTGCTGGCTTGGGGCGAGCAAAACGGCTCGCTAACGAGCTGGCATTTGTCATTGCTCAATGCGCCACTACTATGAAAAAGTGGCTCGCCAAAAGGCGCGAGACGAATCTCTCGCTTGAACGGCCGGCTTTCTGGCTTGCTGGTTAGCCCACTGGCTGGCTGGCCGCCTTCCTGGCTGACTGACTGGCTTGCCCACTATCTGGCCGCCCAGATAGTGGCCGGCAAGCTAGCTCGCCAAATAGCTGCAGTGCCGCAGTTGGGCAATAAAAGGGGCCTCCACTTGGGCTCCCAGGCGGCCCCCAAGTGGAGCGTTGGCTTGCGGGTCGCCAGCGAGGCGCGCGAGCCGGGCCCATCGTGTCGAATGAGGCGCAATGTTAATCATTGGCAAGCCTCGTCCCCGGTCGACTCTTCACGATGGCGAGCTAGCGAGTTGGCAAGGCGGCGAGCTGGCCAGACGAGCGGGGCCGAGAATCAAGCGTGGCCAGAAAGAGCGACAAAGTAAACTGGCAAATAAATTGTCCGTTTTCCCTCTCGGGCTGGCGCGCGCTCCATTCCCTGCGCGCTGGCCGCGCACACTAGTCACTGGCTGCTGCGTGCGCGTAGCACAGAGAATCGTGCTGTCGCCAGCCACTCGGTGCTCTCTGCTGCACATTGCGCATTGTGCAACCCTTCCAGCGGCGCCCCTGCCGAGCTTGCTGCTCCCTCCGAGCGCCTAACTAACCTTCTCGCGAGAAGATGGCCCATTTTTCACCAAACACTCGGCGACAAGATCGTCCAAATCCAACGCATTAATCTACGGCCCGTCAGCAAGGCCCAACTGAGTGGTGGCGACAAACTGGGCCAGCTGGAGCTGGCCGCAAGAGTGGCAAGTGGGGGGGCCAAATTGGGGCGGGGAAATTTGGCCAAATGTTGGTGAAATTTGGTGAAATTTGGCCAAATTTTGACGAAACTTTGACGAATCGTGCCCGTAAAGCAGCCAGGCAGTGCGCCAGAGCAGAAGCAGTGGCAAGAGGGATGGCAAACAAAAGGGGCGCCCGATTCAAAGTGGCACCTTCCTGCGAGCGGCGCCACTTTTTTCCACTCGCGAGGCTTTACTACTTTGCTCCAG
>Ga0058701_10000586_pt1 | contig 24617 bp, 25 predicted proteins | sample AgamicOrMae_FD_97039 | JGI IMG/M metagenome (GOLD analysis project Ga0058701, IMG submission 97039) | Agave microbial communities from Guanajuato, Mexico - Or.Ma.e | ecosystem: Host-associated > Plants > Phyllosphere > Phylloplane/Leaf | place: Guanajuato, Mexico | collected 2012-06-04 | reverse complement strand
TATTATTATTATTATTATTATTACTATTATGCAGATATTTGCCAGTGAATGTTGTGTAAATAGCCTCATCATCTTCGTATGGGTTCAACACTGTGTCCACCTGATCGAAAGGGTTTCGTTGTCGGTACATTTCCCCTTCGGAGGCGGGAAATTGGCTAAAATTTCTAGCACCTAAATGGGAAGAGTTATTTTCCAACAATTGACTATTATGGTTCACTGCTGACTCGCTAGAATCAGTGATGGACTTGACATAATCAGATTTGGACTTATATATTATATCATTTTGCTCTTGCGACGCGTCATCGACATTCAAACGACTCTTGTTGCTGCTCTTGCCATTTAATTTGCTAGCTACTAGTGAAAGACCATTGTTCTGTTTCGAGACCACTTGCGAGCTCCTACTGGACGACTTGAGGCCACTTGAGCGTTTCAATTGCTTCGCCTGGTTGCTCGTGAAATAGCTCATCAGTCCACCGGTCCTGTAGGGCAAATAGTCGGCCAATTGGGTGCCGCTGGAGGACAAGGAGAACCTCTTTCCACCCAATGGATGGAGGGAAGTGACCGACGAGCTGGACTTGAGTTTTCCAGCTCCCTTTTGGTACCAATTCGGGTTGGCGCCGGTGGAATAGATGTCATAATCTGTATCGTTTCTGCTCTGTCTACTATGCGTCAGTGCATTCTCGTCGTCGTCATAATAGGGCTCATCATACGGATACTTGGCCTCCAAATCCAGTCCATCGGCCAGCTCACTCTCGTCGTGCTCCAGAATCCTCGAATTGGCCCTCTCGTAGCTCTGCTGCGCAATTGAGCCGATGGTTCTCTTGGTGTCGTTGTTGTTGTTGATGTGATTGTTGTTATTGAGTTGATTGCCAAAATTGAATGCTCCATTATTGCATTTGTTGCCAATGGAATTCAATTGTCTTGGTTGTAGTTGTTGTTGTTGTTGTTGTTGCTTCTGTTCAATAATTGTCATTGGTATTGTTCGCCTGTTGGGCTTTGTATCACAGAGTAGGCTCTTGAGCATATCAATTGCTATGATGTTGATGATCATAAACCAACAGGGCTCCTTCAAGATTCTCTGCGGATTTCTATTTAATTTATCCTCAGCTATCAGATACTTGCTAAGTTGGTTCCCATTGCTTGGAGGTGTTGATGAGTGGGTGTTGTTTCTAACAAAGCAGACTATCGACACACATTGGCGCCAATCAACCAGTTGAGCTTGTCCCCCGTCCGAGCACAATGCTGCCGCCTGCTGCTGGCGTCTCCTCTGGCGCTCCAATTGGGCCCTGAACTTTTTCATATCAAACAATTTGTACGAACCACCACCATTGGCGCCCATCTGGCCACCCACGCACTCGGTGGGCAACTTTTTGACATTCCAATTCTCCAGGAATGGCCCCGACTGGGAGCAGGACTGTGACGAGGAGGCGCCCCCCGAATTGAGCAAGGAGCTCGACGACGAGGAGGAGCCCGCCGAAGTGTAGGAGTCAGAGAGGGACGAGGAGGACAAGGGCGAGGAGCAGGAGTAATGGTCGGCATTTGCTGGTGGCCAATCTTTGACCCAAATGGAACAACCTGAGCCCATGTTAGCCGATTCGATGCGCCTGATCAAAATATTTCCATCGCCATCAATTTTTAACTTAATACCCTGGCCTATTGACCTGAGACTGGCAATGGAGTCCAACGAGCGATAAGAGTTCTCTATGCCACTCAAACCAATGCGCAAACCATCAAGACCACTGGTGGAGCCATCGATAGTTAGAACCGGCGTGCTCACGTAGGCCTTGGCAAGGCGGCGATTTTGTTCAAAATAGATCAACTTTGCCCAAATGTCATCATTCATCTTGAGCGTTTGCCATTTATTTTGCACCTCACGCATGTGTTCCTGTTTGTTGTTGTTTCGATAGTCAGAAGATAGTGAAGACACAGTTAGTTAGGATGATTTAGAAAAATTCTTGAAAATTGGCCAGCATTATTTGGGCCAGCCATTGCTCAGCTCACTGGTGGGGCGGCCAATGGCTGGCCAGTGAGTTGGCTATTAGCAGTTGGTGGTGGTGATTTTAGACGACGATGATGATGACGAAGAGGAGGAGAAGGAGAAGGAGAAGAAGCAAAAGAAGGAGGAGGAGGAGGCAGTTTGTGGGTTGGCAGAGGTTTGTCTGCTGGCAGAGGAAAGAAAGAGAGAAAAGGAGGCCAAAAGAAAAGGGATCGAATGGCAGAAGTTGGCGAGGCTCGTGAGTTGGCAGTTGACTCCAAGTGGATGAGAGTCGCCCACACTCTCAGGAGAACGGTTCTAAAATTAACCGCAACTAAGGGATTCAAATTGGCCAAGCTAGTCTCTTTGTGAGAAGAACAACTAGAGAGAGAGTGTGTGTGTTGTACGTCGACTCGTTTCGAAGTTCGTTTCCACCGAGCGCCAATATCGGATAACCAATTGGGCCTTTGAATATCTGGTCTAGGTGTGTGTTAGTGAGACAGAGATGGAGATGGAGAGAATAAGTTGTTCGTGTTTCCTCTTTGAGTGTGGGCGCGAGAAACTCAATGGGAACTAGTGCACTCGTGTGGTAAGCTATACCTTGGCAAACAAAAGACAAATGGATGTGGAATAAAGAGTTTGCATTTTCACACATTTCCATTTGGCCAGCCAGCTTGACTAGCTGGCTACTGGCTGATTCCTCTCGCCTCGTTTAGTTACTAGCCCAATGGTCTGACACGCAAGGGATGGTTTCTCGGCTTGCAAGTTGCAACACAGCAGCAGCAGCAGCAGCGCTTGTGTTGTGTTTGGAAGCCGAGAAATTACACACAATTGCGCTAAAAGACAATGAACAAATCTGAAGAGCCCTTTTTTTCGCCCTCCGTCCGTTTCTCTTAGTTTAAGATTATTATTATTATTATTATTATTATTATTATTACTATTACCATTATTGCAACTGTGTTCACGAGCTGCTGGTTTAATATTGCACATTGTTGGCCCGTAATTGTGTGTGCCCAAAGCTGAGCTGAGCTGAGCAGCGAGTGAGCAGCAATAATCAGGCTGAAACCAAGAGAGGGAGCAAGTGAGAGGGCGCTAAGGGATGGAAACTCTTTTGTTTTCTACTCCTAAGGTCTGGCTCGCTTTCATCATGATCATCACCCAAATGGAAACAACATCATCTCGAGCTCGCGTGCTCGAGCCGCCGCCAAGCCAATCAGAACAATACTGGCAAAGAACAAAAGGCGAGCAAACTCTGCTCGTTCAGACTTTTCTCTTCACTTTCTTGCGGGCCAGTGAGCTCAAACCAGTGGAAGCTAGACGCCAGAAGCTTGGCCCTTAGCTCGTCTGGATTGGCCGGCAAACCTCGAGCGGAGAAAGTGGAGGAAACCGAGACACGAGTGGCCAGACGAGCCGGTCGATTTGCCTTTCTGGAAAGGCGCGAGCAGAGCGCGTGGAAGTGCAGCGCAAGTGCCAGTGCAAATGGGCAGCAAATCCGCACGAGACGCGCACTGAAACCCCTTAGCTCCAATGAGCTTGTTGTAGTCTAAGAACTCCATTTTTGTTGTCTTCATTTGCACGAGATCAGCTCGGTGAGTCTCTGGCCGTTTGTACAACTGTCTGAGGGGGAAACAACAGTTTCCAACAGAACCAACAAATGGCCAGTGAACAATCGAGAACTGTTCGAGATGGAGGCGCAACACTTGCTGCATCAATCCGCTCGAGCACGCGATCTCGCTCGGCCCAAATCCAGAGGGTCACTGAGGCGAGCCAGTTGAACACAGTCCAGCGCTGAGTGGCCGCCAGCACTTGCCTTCTATGGTGCAGGTGGCCAACGATGAGGCCAATGATGAGCAAAGGTGTGGGCTGCCTTTGGGCTGCCACTGATCATAGGCAGCCATTGATCATAGTCACCACTTGGGCTGCCCACTTCGATTGATTGCACGCCGAACAAGGTTGATTGAAAAGAATCGACGCCGACCTTTGTCTCAGGCGGCTGGCTTGCCGTCTAGCTCGCCGGCTGACTTGGCGGCTAGCTTGGCAACTGGCTCGCTCGCGGCCCATACGCCCACCATTTCCATGCCGACACGTCGAGAGTGGCACGCAAGACCAGGTGCGTCAAAACAGCAGAGCCAAAGAGAGACGAGCCGCGAGCAGAAAAGTGCGCCCAGTTTGGCTGCACTGCGCGTACACTCTGCTCTGTGCAAGTCCCTAGCAAGTGCAACGCGCGTCCACTGGAAGCGCCCACAGACAGTCCATGGGAGAAGATGTGGACCAGCTGAGCGATCTGCAAACGTCCAACAGGTGTTTAATGGTGGCCTGTTAGTGGAGCCTGTTGGGTGCCAAACGAGAGGACTCTTGTCCACTGTTCCCGTTGGCCAGGAATATGAACTGGCAATTCTCACTGACAAAAAGGCAGCCAATCGTCAGCCAGAGACTAGCTCTCTTTTGCTCCCCTCAAACTGGCTGCCCAACTCTCTCTCTCTCTCTCTTGTCGCCGCTCTGCCATGACCATCGGCAGGGCTAATTAATGCAATTAGCGGCCACTTGATTGGGCTGCAGTGGCCGTTGAGCTGGCCTTTCGTCGCACGGCCCGAGCAGTGGACAGTGAGCGGGCGGCGATTTGCAAGCAGTTGCAAGTTGCAAGTGGCCGATCACTTGGAGCACTCATTTCCGGCCCGCTGGCGGCCGCCACTTGGCGCTCGATCAAGCCGAGTGGACACGCAATGGGCTCGCATGTGGCACGCGATCAGCAAACAACAACAAACCAGCCGCAGACTGTCTGTGCCGCTTCTGCTGCTTCCCCTTTGGATCAGCAACATAAAGCACTTTTCTGGGCAAGTGTTTGCTCGCCACTGTTTCCAACTGTAAGCTCGCGCCGAGGCAATACTATCATGATTATTATTCCATCCATTGCCAGCAAAACGAGTTACTAAATTTGTCACTTTTTCCCTTCCTGCCTGACTAAAATTACCACTCTCACGTGCAGGCCGCCCGCCCGCAAGCCAGACCAGCCGCCGCCCAGCTGTCCATCGAGCAATTCCGGATGACGAGCCAGCAAGAGAAGAGAGGTGGAAGTTTGAGGCTTCAGCTTGCCAGTGGTTGCGAGCTGGAAGGGCAGAGGAGGAGAAAAAAGGAGCCACTTGGACTGAGGGAAAAGGAGAGAAGAGAAATGGCTAAATAAAGTGCTGGATGTGATCCCATTTCTCAATCTCATTTGGCCAACTGGTCGGCCTGCAAATGCAATGGCGCCGCGCGCAAGGTGTTAGTGCGGTTTTCTCGCGCTACACACAGTGTGTAATACGCACACTGTCTCTGGCACACACTCTGCACTACACACAGTCTCTGGCTGCGCACGGCCAACTCTGATGCCATTCGGGCAGCCTTGCCCGAATGCTTGCTTGCTAGCTCGCCAACCACTGGCCGCCTGGCAAGCTTCTTCCTCGGCCAACCGCTCGACAACTACTAATGGCCACTTGTTAGTCTAAACTATGCCAAACTGGCTAAGCGAGCACCTTTTTCCTTGTGGGAGCGAAACGTTTTGCTGCTCCAAAACGTGTCCCTTGTGTTTGCCCCTTACACTGTCTCTCTCTGGCATCTCTGGCCTGCCAAACAGTTTGGAGATAATTCTCTTCGTATAGTTCTGCTCTAATCAAAACTTATCGAAGATTGACAACCGCCAACCAGCTCGCCGCCTAATCCGATGGGCCAGCTTCTCGCCAAACTGGCTGGAAGCGAGAAGAAGGTGGCGAAAAAAGGCCCACAAGGTTCCCAGTTTATGTGCAAATTTTTCTCTCTCTCTTTCTTGTTGGCCACATTTGCGCATACAAATTGCACTCCTCACACACTGTCTCCCAATGGCTTAAACTTGATACTTTACAAGTGCAAAAATTGAGACATTTTCTCCTTGTTGTTCTTTTATTTCTGGCCAAAACTTTTTCTCTTTTTCTCTCTCTCTCTTTCTCTACATCTAACCAAAGCTGCTTGGAAAAGCCCTTCGAAAAGCTTAGAGAATGAGCGAGAAAGGCAAAAAAAACTGGAGAACTCTTTCTCTTTCCATTCGAATCAATTGGCTATCTGCAAATGTTGGGCTCAATCAAATTTTTGCATATTTTCCGCTCCTTCTCGCTTCTGCTCTCCTCGACCCACTTAACCTGCGTGAAAGTGATACTTTTCTGTCGCTTTATACTTTTCTATCTCGCTTGCTTGCTTTCGAGAAGGAGGAAAAAATATAACTAGTTTTCTTGGGAAAATAGTCAAAGGGGGCAAGAGATAAATGCAATTGTGATTATCAATCTCATGTTATGGCAAAATGGGAGCCAATGTCTAGCTCTCACTGCCATTCTCTAGCACTGCTTCTTTCGCCTCTCTGCTTGTGTCTCTCTCTCTCTGTGTGCTGTCACTTGCCGCACTTGCTGCACTTGTTTGCGCTCTATTTGCATGCACTCGTTTGGCCCACAACTAAGCGCGCGTTGCCAGGCGAACATCAAGTGTAACAATCAATTTGCCATCACTTTCTCCTTCTCTCTTGCCCACTTCTCTTTCTCCTGCTCAATGGCTCTCTATCTCTTTCTCTTTATTGCCCATTTCTTGCCGTTCAGATAACATAAAAATAAAAATACAACATCGCTTGCGGCAAGGCAACTCTCCCGTCGACTGGCTGGCCAACTGGCTTCGCGCAAAGATAAAGAGGCCACAGTCTGTCTCTCTTTCTATCTCGCACCCTCTCTCACTCTCTCTTCTCGGCCAGACTGAATCAGGACAGCCATCCTCGTGGCTGTCCTGTGTTTCTTTTTAATTGTTCACGCTAATCTCTGCCACTAATCGACATTCGGACGCCTTCGTCTCGACGGCTTGCTGGCCAACCGCCAGCGATAAGACTTATAAAAGCCTTACATCGAAAGCCAACTGGTGGAGGAAACGCGCCCAAGTGGAGGACAAAAATGAAGGTTACACACTGGCTCCAACGGCCACACTCTGCTCGATGGGCGCCCCTAACTCGTTTCTGTGCAACTTCCGCAGCCTCTCCTTTAAAAAAAATATCGAGAATCTGAGCGCCAAAACTCGCTACACCTAATCCATGGCCTCCTCGAACTGGAAAACCGGCAGTCTGCAAGCGTTAGCCTTGCAATGTGGTCGTCTAAATGATCGTTCAAACACATAACCCTTAGCTCTAGAGTCAAACTGTCTGGCCAAAGGCGTTCGTCTGGCAAGGCACTTCATAGAGGAAGATGCTCGGCCGAAAATGCACGCGTGGAAATGCGTGCATTGAAAGTTGGAAAGTCCACCTCTTGGACTTTCTACTTTGCTTCTCTCCCGCAGACAGACTCTATTTCTGAACTCTCTCACGCTTCGAGCGCCCCAAATAGCCACCCTTTGGAAAGCCGAAGACAAGGACGAGTTCAATTATGGCGACGAGTTGCTTGGGGCAGCAAGCTGCTGCCGAAGTTTTCCGAGTGTTTTGTTTGCATTGAGCATTCTCAATGGCTGCAAAACTGGGCCAGAGAGTGGCGGCTTGACGGAGATGAGCAGCCAGAGTCTGTCCTCAACTTTGCCGGTTTGATCAATATTTGGCACGTCACTGAGGCCAGAAATGTTTTCCATCTGCCGTCCAAAATTTAGACGCCACTGTGTTTGGTGTGCCGCTGCTGAGAGGCCAGAGGGCAGCTTGTGCATGGGCCGTCCTGTGCACACTTGTCACTGCAGACTGCAGACTGTGGGCGACGCGCGCCACAAGCACAGTGCACTGAGCACGAGCCTGAAGTTCGTGGCGTGACTCGCAGTGCTGTGCGCAAACCGAATGGGCCGCCCAGCAGTGCAGAGTGTGCACTTGCAACCAGACCTAAGGGTCGGCTGCCACAAGACAGCACGAGGTAGCATAAGGCACCAAAAGGCACCAAAAGGCACCAAAAGGCAGCACAAGGCAGCACAAGGCCGACCCATCTCGTGCTGGCTGAACTGGCGGCCAAAGCGCCGGGCGCACGCGAGCCAGAATTGGGCACAAAGTTCGCCTCAGCAGAGCAGCCGATTGGAGTCGGACGACGATTGGGGGCGCCCATCGAGCGGTTCTGCGAGCTGCCTGGCAAGAAATGGCTCCAATTTCGGCTCCCTTTCAATTGGCGCCGCTCACTGTTGGGGGCCCAATTCTGGTGGCGTGTGCGGCCCATTAGGAGCGGGCGGCGTGTTCACTGGCTCGCCCAATGCAGCAATGGCGGCAACAAAAACAAATCGCCCGGCCGCAAGATTGGCCCCCCAACTGAGTGGCCAAGTGGCCAACTCACTTTTGGGGCCGCCAACTCAAATCGATTGGCGGCAATTGGTCGCCTTGGGAACGAGCTTGGCAAAGAGAGCGGCTCCCTGTTGACACGAAAGGCTCTCTTTTAGGGCCCATTGAGAAAAGCTGGACTGGTTGAAGGCAAGTTTGTGTCTGTGTGCGCGCCGACGAGCAAGTGACGAGCGCGGCCAAACAAGAGACAGTCTGCGAGCGAAAAGAGTTGGCCCATTGCGCGCCAGTCAGTCTCTTCTTCACGCTCGCTCTCACTCTGCACTGGAGAGGCCCCAATTGGTGTGGCGCAAATTGGGCGAGTTGCACAAATTGGCTGAATTGCACACAACATTGACTCGAATCAATTGGCCCACTCTTCAAATTGCCCATCGAAGCGAGTCAAGCTTAGCTTCGGAAGGTGACGACAATCGAAAACGGTTAAAAAAGGTTTAGAAAAGTCGGAAAAAGGTGAAAATAATTGAGAAAAGTGGTCACTAGGGGCCCCAAGAGACAATTTGAGGGTGGGACAATTGTTCAAGCTGGAGATTTGCGTGAAATCCTACAAATAAAATAGCTACTAAAAGACAGAAGCAAGTGAGGAAGATGAGCTCCCATCTGCCAAAGCATGGCCAAAACCTGCGCATTTGCTCGCAAAGCTTCAAGATCATCACTCAATACGGCGACATGCTGGTCGTCAGGCAGACAATCCAGCCGGCCCAGCAGCTCCACCAGCAGCAACACTACCACAACGAGCACCAGCAGCAAGAGTCTGTTTTGCACTCTCAGTCTCTGCCGCAGTCTCAGTCTCTGTCACAGTCGCACTCTCAGTCTCAGTCTCAGTCGCAGGCGCACAGCCAGCAGCAGACGAGCGGCCAACTGCAGCACAGTCAGTCCCAGTCTGCGGCGAACCAGCAACAGTCTGCGGCGAACCAGCACCAGCGCGCAGCCTCGCTCAGCGCGTCCACGGCCAGCTCAGTCGCGCCGGCGGGCCCGCAGGACAACAGCTCGGCGCACCACAAGCAACAGGCGCAGGGCCGGCCCGTGATCATGACCTTTCACGACCTCGGTCTGAACAGCGAGCTCCAGTTCGCCACCTTCTGCCAGTGCGACGAGGTGAAGCTCATGCTGCAAACGTTCACCCTGATCCACGTCAATTTCATCGGCCAAGAGTTCGACAGCCAGTCCGCTCAGCAGCAGCCGGCCGGCCCGCACCAGTCCGAGAGCGGCCTCCAAGCGCAAGAAGAGTCCCGAAGCACGCCCTCCTGCTGCGAGTCGCTGCCCGAGGACTTCAAGTATCCGACGGTGGAGCAGTTGGCCGAGTGCATAGTGGACATTTGCGCGCAGATGCGGGTGCGCTCCTTCATCGGGCTGGCTGTGGGGGCGGGCGCGCACATCGTCAGCTCGCTGGCCCTGCTGCGGCCCGACCTTGTGCACGGCCTCTTCCTCATCAACCCCATCACGGCCTCCTGCTCCATCACCGAGTGGCTCTACTTCAAGATGAGCGCCATCGCCAGCAACCGACACCACGCGCTCGCCGCCGCTGGACTGCCAAGCGGCGAGCAGGCCCAGCAGAGCGGCGAGCAGCGCGCCCAGTCCAGCGCGCACTGCCAGTCGCAGGCCGACTCGCAGGCCCAGTCCCAGTCGCACGCGCAAGTTCACTCGCACGCGCAGCAGCCCAGCGGCCTGCGTCGCCTCTGGTCGCACCTGCACCACCAGCAGGCCGGCCAGAGACAGTCTGCGGCCGAGGAGGCGCCGCGCGAGCTGCCAGTCGCGGACGCGCCCAGAGCTCAGGCGGCGCACGGCTCGCGCCTGCGCCAACTCATCCTGTCGCGCAACTTCAAGACCTCGTCCTCCAGGGAGGCCCACCCGCAACACCCGCAGCAGCAGCAGCAGCAGGCGGCCCCCCAGAGCGCCCCCAGCTGCCAGGGCGCCCCCGAGCAGCGCCCCCTCGAGCGCGCGGCCAGCTGCAGCAGCGCGGCCGCCGCCAAGCCCGCACCTGCACCCAAGCACCAGCGCCGCCCCCCACTCGAGTACCTCATGTACCACCACTTCGGCTCGGCGGCGGCCCCGCGCTACCGGCGCACCTCGGACGGCGCCTCGGGGCAGGCGGGCCAGCAGGCGGCCAGCGCGGGGGGGCGCCACTCGTCGGCCGGAAGTGCCGGCAGCAGACGCAACTCCTCGGCCACCACCCAGTCCTCGTCGACCAGCCGGCGCAGCTCGGCCGCCGGCCTCTCGCAGAGCTCGCTCGCCTTCAGCTCGCCCGACGAGCCTCAGGGGAGCCCCGCCGAGCCGGAAGCGGACCAGGCCCTAAGCTCGCCGGCGCGCCCACCGCCGCAAACAAGAGGGGCGCGCGCCACGAGGGCCCGCAAGCGGCTGGAGCGCGCCAGCTCGATCAGTCTGACGGCGAGCCGGCTGGCGAGCTTCGCGAGCGAGCGCCAGCGGGTGGCCTACATGCAGAGTGTGTACCGGCATTACTTTCAGCAGTTGAACGCGCACAACTTGTGGCTCTTCGCCCAGAGTTTCGTCAAAAGGCGCACCCTAAACTTGCGCAAGGATTGCGGGGCTGCGGCGCACGCGGCAGCAGCGGCGGCCGCACTCGGGACGTCCATCTGCGCGGCGTTCGTGGGCGCGCCGTCCGACCACGCGGCGAACGCGCGCTTGGCTGCGGGCGCGCTCGCCCAGCCCCCTCCCGGGCAGGTGGGCGGCGCCCGCCCCTCCCGAACCGCCGCCCAAACCAGAGGCTCGCCCGCGCACACGCTCATGGGGGCAAACACAGTCTCTGGCAGACAAACCGCTTCAGCCTCAGCCTCAGCCTCAAACTCTGCTTCAACCGACAAACAAGCACAGCCACCCAAACAGCAACAGGCTCTCGTGGCCGGAACCAAAGTGAAACGAACCTTCACCTGTCAGACGCTGATCATGTGCTCGTCCGTTCAAATGCACTGCGAGCGTTCCCTGAAACTGATGTCTCTGTTGAATCCTCTGCAGGCCACCTGGATCAAGACGGATCAATTGTTGGTGCTGGAGGAGAAACCAGAAAAGGTTTGCCAAGCGCTAAGACTCTTTCTCCAGGGAATAGGCTACTCGATGTCCACCTACGAGCGCCGTTTGAGACTCTCCTCGGCACAGGCGAGCGTCAGTTCCGCCGACAGCAGTGGCTCGGCGCGCAGTCTCAACACTCTGGCGGCGCCCTCAACCATCAGCATGAAACGGCCAGACGACGATTGCACCAACTCGGCCAACGACAACAAGCCCAACGACCAAACAACAACTGCACAGCTAAACCACAACACAGAGCCCACAAAAAAGGCCCAACTCAAATAGTCGAATCGAGTGGCCCCAAAGCAAAGGAGCAAAAGAGCAAAAGTGTTGCTCTTCACTGTTTTGCTTTGGAGAGCCAAGCATTTGCTTTTTGCCTCTCTTTCCATTTCCGACACTTCTTGGCAGGTGGCAATTTTCTGCTCTCAATGGTCTCAATTTGCAACCAATTTCCGAAGCGCCGCACTAAAGCGAGAACTTGGCAGCAGATAAAAAAAGAAGAAGCTTGCCCAGACGAGCTTGCCAAGGGGAGCTTGTCGGAAATGGGAGGAGGATGGCCAAGTGGGCGTGTTGTGCTGATGGCTCTTGTTCTGCTGAACACTTTTGCTTGTCGCGCGCGTCTGGTGGCTGAATATGGCTTGAGGATTCCCTCAAAAGTTTGCCCAATTTTGCCCCATTTTCCTCTTTCAAGCTTCTCGAGTTCCAACTGCTCGAGTTTCTCCGCCAAGACGCAGCAGCCAGACCTCAGGATGACTCGTGCAGAGCAATCCTCAGCCGAGAAGGAACAGAAGTGAGTCTTCACTTCTGTTTCAAGTCTCGAAATGGACACTTGCCTATTAATTCCGGCTTTTGGCTGGCGGAAATCAAGCTGGACTGTCTGTCCAGCGAGAGACACTCTCGCTTAGACTTGAGCCTCCATCTCTTTTGGGGCATCTTTTTTTAGGCTGCAGAAATGGAAAACTGCAGCAAAAGAGGGCGAAATGCATTGTATAAAATTTTCCTGTTTTATTATTGAGATGTTTTTTGACTAAAAAGTGCATACTAAATAAAAATTGAAAAATATTTCCGAAAAATTATTTCCGAGAAAATATTTTTCTCTTTCAGGAAAGACAATTTTGGTCTTTTAGGAAAGCTTCTTAGATCTTAGTTATTGATTTTCTTGAAACAAGCTCTAAAAAGTCCGAACAAAAACTTGAGAGAAAATTGCCGGAAATCAACTCTTTATCAAAGTGCAAATGTCGCCTCAGTTTCCTGTCAGATTTTCGTGGGCCAAAATTCAAATCCGCGATGCTGGCAGACCTAAAATCAGGCAGATGAACACTGACTGCTCAATGCAATTGGTGCCGAACTGCGTTGGGGCCACTTGGGTGAGCTCAGCAGCGAGTTCCCATCGAGAGTCTGCGGGCTGAGATTTGCATAATTGCTTAATTGGCTCTTGCATTTCTGGTCTTCACACTGGCGGCAAGCGAGCCAGAAAGTCACTGAATGTTGGCCCTCAAGAGTGACACTTGCTGCAGAGGAGGCGCCAAGAGGCGGCCAGAGTAGAGGAGCAACAGAGAGAGAGAGAGGAAGCCGCCTTGGCTCGCTTGAGTGTGGGAACGTTTTCTCTCGAGAATCCATCGTCCGTCGTGCATTGTGTGATTGTTGTGTTTGCACAGACACTCACTGCTGGCCAGCTGAGTGATTTCCGGCCCACAGTCTCACGAGCGGCGGCCACTTGTTGCCGGCCGGGCTGCTTGCTGCATCAAGCTCGCCGGATGACACTCCTCCGCTTTGGGCCTGGGCGCCGAGAGCGATCTGATTGCCTTTGAGTTGTGGGCACGTTTGTCGCTTTCTGTTTACTCTTTTTCGTTTGCCGTTTTCTGTTTGCCATTCCATTGCATTCATTGCACGACAATCAATTGGAAAAGGAGGGCTCAGTTTCAAGTTGAAGTGCAATTGGCAGTGCTCAGCTTCGAGCGGCGCTTTTTCCTGCCGGCCAAAGAAGGTGGGCAGGAAAAAGCACGCACTAAGGGCCCATACACAGTGTGTGGCGGCCGCGCGCTCGTGTGCCACTCTTGGACGCTCTTCACTGGCCAGCAGAGGCCAGCAACACGTCCAAATTGTCCAACAGCGCTAAGGACTGGCTCTTATTGGTGCCAAACACCTTTGGGATGAGCACACAAATGATCTCATAAAACGGCCACTCCACTTTGGCGCTCGCTTACCGCCCGCAAAGCTCTTGCACTGGCCCTAAGCTCGCATTGTGTCCCTTCCCCTCGAGCTTGGGGCGTTTCGTTGGCCAGAGAGAATGGCGCTTGGAGTTGGCTTGGAGCTGGCTTGGAGCGGCCAAATGGAGCGCCAATTCATCTCAATTCAACCTCAATTCAGCCTCAATTCGGCCCAATTCATTTGGCCCTCGCTGGCCAGCGAAACTTTGACGACAATTATTTCGGCCAACCGGAAAACCGGCCGGCCCCTAGCTGTGGGCAAGCTTAGGGCTGGCCAGCCAAACACCTTCATCTCCGCTCGACTGGCCGCTCTTCTGCTCAGCTCGGCTGGCAAGCTAGCCCAATGGATGGATTCTCCTCTTGCTTATTGGGCACTTTTCTGCAAATCTTTTGCACTGATTCCACTTCGTGCAACTTTCACTTACTGTGAAATCTCGAACTGAATTTCGACCGAGCTTGCCAAGCAATAGAATTTCTATTGCATTATTGAAATGGCAAATCGGAGAGTAACTGTCTCTGTTGAGAGCACGTGTGTATCACTGCCCCAGAGACGAGCGCTAAGATCGTGCAGTGGGCGAGGTGTTGTTGCAATAAGGCGGACTTAAGAATAGAAAAATGGGAATAAAAATAAGAATAAGAATAAAAATAAAAATAAGCCACTCGCAGCCCGTGCAGAGCCGCACAACTAGGATGAGCTTCCAATTGGGAGCTCCAATTGGAAGCTCAAAGGAGGGCCCAAAGAAGAATAGATTGCGAATGGAATGATATTGCAAAAATCGGCCTAAATGGAAGAAGTTCTCTTGGGCCAAAAGTCAAGGCAACTCCACAAGTGGTCCACTTTGGGCTTCTGTTCGAGCAGATTCTCGTTCCTTAGTGGCCGTCTGATTTGTTGCAACTTGCCTGCAACCAAGTCACAGGCAAGCTCCACCAACGAGCTGCTTTTCGGGCCCGTCAACTATGTTTCGGCCCCCCTTTTGTTGTTTCTATTTCTATTACATTGGAATTATTATTATTTTAACTATTATTAGTTGTATCTGCGCGGGCCAGTCAATGGACAAGCGTTGGATCCAAAGGTTGCGGTGGACAGACAGCGAGTGTCATTGTTGTGTGGCGACTGAGCTTGGCGCAATTCCCAAGCTCAGCTGAGGCTGTAAACACAGTCTGAACAGTGGCCAAGGCTTGGCGCCTTTGGATTGGCGAGCAAAATGGTTGATTTGGCGTTTCGGGTGCGCCAACTGCAGTCTGCAAGCCGCACTCTGCGACTCTCAGCCTCTGGCCGAAGGGAAGCTCAACTCAACTTGGATCACCACCTGATTGAGTTGTGCTCCTTCTCTCTTCAGCCCACTGAATGGAAGCCATTCAGTGGCGCCCAAATGGTCTTGCCGCCCAAATAGAAAGTGTGTTTTGATATGAAAAACTGGTGGCGAAATAGAAATGGAAATGGAAAAGGAAAAATAGAAAAGATTGTCCACCAGCAATTGGATTGTGTGCGCCTCTGCAGCTGAAAGGGAAACTCTTTGTGGACAGTGTTGCGTCAGTTGCTTTTGCAACTCGGACAACAGTTGGCCACAAGTTGGCCAAATCGGCAACTTTTCCTCCTCCTTCTTCTTGTCCTTTCAATCAGATCAGAATGTCTCATTCAGCCAGAGAGATTTTTTCTCCCTTTTTGGCGAGACATTTTCATCCATAAGGCACGCGAGCTGCTTGGACTGTGGAGCCACGAGCTTGTGTCTGGGCTAAAGTTGGTTCTCGCGGGCTGGCTGCTCGTCCGCGCAGTTGGGAGATTAAAATCGAGAAACATGGAGAATAATCAGAATTATCAAAAATATCAAAATGGGAGAGAAGTTTCCCTCTCCGCAAGTGTTATCGTGCTCTTTCCCTTTGGGGTGCGCCAGCTCCAAGCGCACAGACAGTCTGCCGCACTCTCTCACTCACTGGCTGCCCTAAGGAGCCCTAAGGATTCCCACACGACTGGCGCGCACCCTTTCCGCTGTGGCGCCGCTTCCGCCAACTCGGCCAGGCAAACTCGCAGCTCGCGGCTCGCTTTGTCTAATGGGCCAGGGAGAAAGTGTTTACGCAATTACCACCGACTGGCCACTCTCACTGGCACTAAGCATGAGCGACTCAATCGGCCAGGCAAAGGTCTCGCCCGTTGCCTGCTCTAAATCAATAATCAGCCGCCGGCTTTGGGCCAAATTTGCCCACAATCTGCTGGAAATTTGCTAATAACTTGGCGGCAGAGCAACTTATTAGCGCGCGGCCAAGCTGGCTCGCTGCCAAGAGGCAAAGAGGCAAGAGAGGTGCCCTTTTTGGCGCCTCGCCGGCGGTGCAAATTAGCATCGGGCGCCATTTGGGAGCTTTGGCGAGCTGCTCGCGAGCTGCTTGCGAGCCTCCACTTCTGAGCGCCCATTTGTGAGAGTCCATTTTCCCGAGACAGAGATGGATAAGAAAGCGCGACTTCCTGCGGAAACCTTTCACGCCTCTGCTGCAGAATGGCGCCCAGTTTGCAGCAGTTTGAAGCCCACAGTTTGCAGCCCTCAGTTTGCCTCCTCCAGAGTGCAGCCGTCGCGTGTGAACGACGGAAATGGTCGGCGGGGGCGTGTCGTGAGACGAGTGGCCGGTGGGCGGGGCTGCACGCCAGCGGGCCAGCTGCAGTCTCGAGGGACTGTGGTGGCGGCCATTTAGCGGGCCAATCAATCACGATTGGCGGCGGACTTTCCGGGGGAGACAAAGCGGGCTTTTTGGTGGCGCTCAGTGTGTGAAGCGTGCTCGTAGCGAGAAGGTCTGCTGCAGGAGCGCGCAGTGAGCGTCTGCCGCTTGTTTTGATCGGCCGGCTGGAAAATCGTGTGCGAGCGAGAAGGGCGCACTCGGCCGCTTTGAGCTGCAGTCTCGCGCGCCTCCTTGGGACCAGTGCGCTTGGGCGCGCCACCAGCACCCTTGCGGACTTTTGCTCGCTCGCCATGCAAATGAGCCCAAGCGAGCCGCCGATCACGCGAGGGAAACAAATCTGATTTGCCTCAATTGGCAACAATTAGAGAGGCCAAACTTCCTGCCCGTTTGGCCAGCTCATTGTTGTCCGCCAATTCATTTGAGCCGCCTGAGCTTGCCAACCAACTTCCCCTCCTCTTCTGGCGGCCCAGAGGAAGCCAGGGGAAGCAAGAGGCTAGCACACAGGCCAAGTGGAAGATCGAGCGCCCATGTTGACATTTTATTCATTCAATTCATTCAGTTTATTATTTGCCCCCTTTCAAAGCGGCACTCATGCACAGGTTTCATGCACCACGTTGGCGCTCAAAGGCCGCCGCTTGACCAGCGCCAGCTCCTTCGACTAGGCTCTTGGCAAGCCAGAAAGCTGGCCAGCGAGCAATGGCAAGCCTGTTGCTCTTGGTGGTTGCTTTCTCTTGTGTTGCTGATGTTGGCAAAAGAGGCTTGCACAGTTCAGTTGACCGCAAAAGGTGCTGCCGCCCGATTGAACAAAACGAGAGCAACAAGATCACTTTCAATTGGTGGCCAAGCGAGTGTGTCTTTTTTTCTCTCTCTCTCTCTCTCTCTCTTCATCTTCAGGAGGAAATTCAAAAGCCAACTGGAAAAGAGTGGCTGCAGGAAGTGGCGCAATGGGCTCCTCTTGAATATATGCAAACAAACGAGGGGCTACTGCGAGGGGCAAAAAGCCGGCCCATTGGGCACACACAGCACAGAGTTGCAGACAGTCTGTGATGCGCGCACAGTGCACAGTGCACAGCGAGCCCACACAACACTGGCCCAATGCAGTGCATTGCATTGGACAAACTCTTGCAGTGTTTGTCTAGCAACTGTGTCTGTTTCCATCTTGCTGCTCCCCTTTGGCTTCCTGTTGCTCGGCGACTCGATCACGACACTTGACAAGGAGCACGATTTTCCTTCCCCAAATCATCGCACACACACACACAAGCGCCGTTGATAAGCCATGGAGACAGAAGAGCAACGGAGCAGCAGCAGCAGCAACAGCAACAAGCACCAACACAACAACGAGCCGAGAAAATAATTCATAGATCAATGCGTATCAATGGAGCTGGCTGCTAGTTGGCTGCTTGCAACTGGCAACTGGCAACTGGCAAGCCACCAAATGAAACTCAGCCAAACTGGCCAGTCTAAACAGATCCAAACAAACAATACCAGATTGATAGATAGATAAAGAATAAATTCTTCCACACTTATGCACAGGCGTGCCAGTTGTGCTTTTTCCACTGGAAGCTTTTCCTGAATTTTTTCGTCTTCTTTCTCTCTCTGGCATTTTCACAAAACTCGAACACGAACCACTCAAATTGGCAGTGCATCCTTTTCTCTTTGCCAAACACAGACAGACACACACAAAGTGGCCGCGAGCAAATTGTGAGCGCCCATCTCTGTGGTCATCTAAGTGGCCAGTTTGATCTCGCTGCTCTTCTCTTTGCTCTTCACTCTTCACTCTTTGCTCTTCAGTCTTCGTCTGGCACAGATCACGCTTCTGTGCGGTTTCAGACGCACTGTTTCCCACTGGCCAACTCTGGCCAGCTCCACCAAGACGCCTTCCTCTGCTGGCCGAGATATCACGTGTGTGCTTGTGTGTGATTGATACGATCTGGCAAGACGGCGCACGAAGCTCGTCTGCGCGTGCCACTCTCTCTCTTTTGCAGGCACCACAAAAAGGCCGACCGGAAGCAGGGGGCCAAACGCAAAGAGTGGCCGACGGGCTTGATGGGTCTGTCTGTGATGTGATGGCGTTTGGTGCTTGGCGTTTGGTGCTTGGTGCTTGGGCGAGTCAGTGAGCCGGTGAGCAAAAGAGCTTGTTGTGTGTGTCTCGATTTGTTCGTCTGTCTGGCCGTTTTGTTTTGTTGTTGAAAAATTAACAGAAAAAAACCGGAGCAAAAGCAAGTGGCCAATCAATCAAGCGAAACGAGACGGAAGTTTTGCCTTCTCAGTGCAGACTGTCCGTTCCAAGTGGGGCAGCACAAAAGTGAGAAGAAAGGCCAACAAACATTTGCACTCCTCGTGGCTCGTCTCCAATCTCAAGATCAATCTCGGCCACTCGTTCGGCTCAACTCGACTCCTTTCTGCTCGCCTTTCTCGATCGCCTTCTTTGATCGCCATCAACAAGCCTCCATCGACTTCTGAGAGGCGCCCATTGGACGCCATTCGAGACCATTGGACGCCATTTCATCTCGTCTCTCTGGAACTGTTTCCGATAACTTGGTTTCGATAACGAAACCAAGTTCAATATTTTCCATCAGCGTGAAAAAGCACTGAAAAGAGCGGAAATTGAAGAAGGAAATCGAGGAACCGGAACTATGAAAGTAAATGGCAAACAAAGAATGGAAAAACAAAGAGACAAAAACTTACCCAAAAAAGCTCGTCCAGCGAACTCCAACATTCCTTTTCGGGGCCCAAAGCTTGATGGTGATGATTTTGATTTTGCTGCTGCTGCCTAAGACTAGTGCTTGTGCTATGGGGCGACTTGGGCGCCAAGTTGGCGCGTCTCAAATTTGTCTCGCTCGTTCTCGTGGCGTGAACTTGGGCGCCCATTTGCGAAAAATCTCTTCCGGTGGCGCCCTGCTCGCCACTGTGGACTGTCACTGGCCGCTGCTGCTGCTGTCTGGCAGCCGCCACTTGGCCCGTCTTGCCACTTGCGCCTCCACTGCTGCTGCTGCTGCTCGAGCCGGAAGTGGCGCCACTCTGTCCCATGAGCTTGCTCATCATTCTGGCCCTACTCAGCGGCCTCTGGGCCCTAAGCGGCGGGCCCGAGTTGCTGGCCGGCTCTTTGCGGCCGCTCATCTTGCTTGCGGCCGCTCTCTGAGTTGTTCTTCTTCTTGCTCTTCCGGTGCAAAATGCTCTAATTGCAAATGCAAATTACTTTAGTTCGACACTGACAGACAGAACTGGAAAACAAATCCCACAAAGCAGTCCTTCAGCCCACTTGCAACTCTCCAATGTCTTCCAAATGTCTTCCAATGTTTTCCAATGTCAATCGTGTCAAACTTGGGCCACACACTGTCTCAAAGTGACTGCTCACTTCTCATCACAGTTTGCTCACACTCAATTGGGTGCAATAAATTTCCAATCAGTTGCCACAAATCAGCTGCCGATTTCCTCGTGCAAATTGCTCACTTACTTGCTCACCTGAACTCTCGTGCAATGCTTCACACACAAGCTGCCCCTCAGGAACTCTCTGCTCTTTGCTTTCTGCTTTCTCTCGCTCGCCTGGCAAGCTCGTCTCATCGGAAGCTTATCATCCGTGCCGAGTGAGCCGGTGAAAGTCAGTCTCGCGAATGGAGCTGGAGTGCCATTGAAGTGGCAGAGAAAAGGATTATCCCAGCCCCACGGGATCACTTTCTTTCTTTCTTTCTTTTTTTCTTCCTTTGCTCGCTCGTCTAGCTCGTCTCGCCTGCAACTGGCTCTGCAACCTGTTGCAAGCTTGACGTCTGGCCGCTGCTAGCTTGGCGGCCGCTCTCTGTGTTTGGCGGCTCTGTTTGGGCTAAGGTGCGCGTGCGCAGTCGGAAACTGGAAGGAAAGGCCGCCCAATTGGTCGTCCTTTCCGCTGCTCGCCAACTATTTCTGCTCTCCAACTGGAGCGCCACCTGTTGTCTTGGGCGAGCCAAAGGGCCAGAATGTTGCCAAATGGCGACCTCTGAGCGCACGTCATCCCAATGGACTGCCATTGGGCAAGTCTTCAGGCAGCTCCAGTGGCTCGATGTTGATTGGGTGCATTCGGCTGGAGAAAACATGTAAACAAATGGGGGAAATAAATAAAATAAATGCAGACAGACAGTGGAAGCTGCGTGCCCGGTTTCTGCAGCCACTTGGGCGGAGTATTTCCAATACTTTCAATTTTTCCAATTAGAAATCCCAAGCAACATTGCCAAGGAAAGCTACTTAGGATTGCTAACATCTTGGACACGAGCAGTTGCCGAGAATTGCCTATCGCCAAACGAGCGCTGTCAAGTTCAAGTGCAAGTGCTCAGGTTTGTTTGCTTTTGCTGCACCTCTTCGTCTGCCAGAGGAGATTGTGTCTGCAATTTCCTTTCGGCGTTCGTCTAACCAAATGCGGCCGACCTCAAATCGATTAGAATCTTTATTAGATTTCTTGTCGTGTGACAATTAGTTGCCGATAACAGTCAGTAGCGCGCTCACGAGTCTCGGCTGCCAGAGGGCAAACAGGCGCGAGTTTAGGCGAGCAAATGAAAGCAGCAGAAAGATATTCAAATTCGGATTGAGATTCAAATTCGGATTCAAATTCGGATTCGGATCCAGATTTAAATCCAGATTCGGACGAGTTGGGCGGAAATCGAGTGATCTGATGCTGGAGCTTGTCTGTTGTCTATGTGGCATGTTCGCTCTCGACTGGCGGCGAGCAACAAGCTGCGGTCGAGGAGCTGGCGCCAAACTGGCAGCCAAAGTGGAGCGGCAAACTGGCAGCAACTTGGAGTGGAAAGTGGCGGAAAAATAATAATAACTCTTCTGTCCAATTGGGCGATAAAACGCTGAAGGAACACACACACACAAACATCCCAATAACTGCTACCATTTTTCGCCATCGAGCCCAACCATTGGCTTCCGCTTCCAAGCGCAGTTCAGTAGCTCGTTTATTTGGCTTCCTCGAATGCTCTCGAATTCTGCTTTGCTCTCACAAAGGAGCACCAAATCCGAAGGGAAAGCCGTTCGAAAACCAGCGATCAGGTTACATTAGGCTCGGCCGGTCGCCAGTTCGACGCGCCCGCCCCTTAGCTCTAGTCTCTAGCACGCGTTCCGCCGCTCGGCCGCACGTGTCTCTTCCAAGCTAGTCCTAGTCCCAATCCCAATCTCCAGCCCAATACCAAACCCAATCCCCATCTCGATCTCCATCGGCATCGCGCTCGCCCAGCTAGCTTGCCAACAAGCCAGCCAGCCCTGCAGAGAGAGAGAGAGCTCGATTAAAGCGAACCACTTTCATTAATCAGCTCGCGTTTCATCGGCAAGCTCGACATGAGGCGAAGGAGCAAATTTTTGCCCCAATCGTTGGCAAACTCTCACCCCACTGGCTTCCTTTTTTCCGCTCTCAGTCTCTCCTTTGCTTCTTCCAGAGTCAGTCTCTCATCGAACGAGCTAGAAAGAGAGAGAGAAAAATAGAGAGAGAGAGAGAGAAAAGGAGAGGGAGAAAAAGGAGAAGCAGAGGAGAAAAAGGAGAGCAAACTAGACTGAATGGAGGGCCAGCTTAGAACAATGTTGTTAGTCTAGTTCGAAAGGAAGGGCCCAGCCCGCCGTTTCAAATTGCTACATCATTTCAAGGCTGTTTTCTGCATCAGATCGGCCTCCAAGCGGCGCTTGCAGTCTAAAGGGAAGGAGCCAAAAGAGAGGAAACTTTTGGCCGAGAATTCGCGTTTCTCCTCATTTTGCCAGCGAGCTTGTGGTTGAGCTCGACGAGAGTTAGCTGAAAGGAGTGAAAGTGGCCCATTTGCATCGCCGCCACTTTTAGCTCCACTCTCTCCTGGTCCAACTCAGACTGCCAGTCTCACTCTCTCTGGCCAACTACATACTGTATTAGCCCCTTTGAGCAGGTTAACGAGCGGCGCACTTTTCCACCAGCCGCCAAATGGACTTAGTCATCGCATCGATTTCGAGCTCATTTCACACAGTTTGCATTTCACTGCCGCAGCTCAACTCTCGCGCCTTCTCCATTGATCAGCGCCCATCAAGCAGGGCGCAAACTTCTTCATAATCGGACTGTCTCTGGAAAATGGACACCAGTTTATCAACTCTCGACTGTCTGCTCGATCGGTGGACTCACTCTTCGCCTTGAACAAATTCCAGCCTCCATTGTTCTTGAATCTTTGCAATTGCATCTTTCCAGACAGAAGCCAATCGACAAGCGCAAATAAGATCAATATTAAGCGATCAAGTTGCCACTGCTCCACTCACTTAGCGCGGCCGAAGCAAACTGGATAATGGACTGCAAGGTGCTTCAAGTGGGGCGGAATTTGCACTTGCAAATTAATGGACATTGTAACAGCACTGAGCAGCAACAGGTGCCACTGGAAAGCTTTGTTCTTTGCGCTCCAACTTTGCGCTCCAATCAGACGCCCGTCAGACACACACTCTTCCATCGAGCGGCCTTCTCCACTGGAAGGAAGGCAACTGAGTGGGGGGCAGTCACACTAAATGTATGCCCTCAGTCTGCCAGTGGACGAGCAGCTTTGCTTAGAGCAAGAAAAATTGGACCAAATCCATCAGGGCGCCAATTTCTGACGAGCTCCTTTCCATTTGAGTTTCCCATTCGCAGCCAATTAGGACTCAACAGAAAAGGCACTTCATTTGAGTTTACAAGCAAATAACTGTTTAAACTTGAGCACACCTGCTCAGCGGGCCACAATTGATGCAATTGGAAAGCTTGATGCAATTTGTGTGTGTGTCTGCTCTCTCGTGTGCTTGCGTGTGAACTTGATTAATTGACGGATCAAGCTGGCAAATTTTCCATCTCTTTCTCTCTCTCTCTTTCTGGACACATACACTTGGACGCCAGCCTCAATCGGTGCAGAATTGATGATAACAATAAGACAATTGCAATTAAAGAGTTTCTATTTTGGTGCTCCGAGATGGCGAACGAGCTCGAGATGAGAGAGAAAATGAGAGAGAGAGAGAGAGAGAAAATCATGGAAAAAAGCGGCCACACATTTGGGCAGAGGGAACTTGGCGGCCTAATTGTGATTGCGGCCTAATCTTTCCGTATCGAGGCTGACAAAATGGGCAGCTTTGTTTCCAGAGCAAAGGGAGCTCAAGCTTATTGTTGCCTCTGTATAATTGGCCTCATTTTTTCTCCAACGAATTTGGGAAAGAATTGAGATCGAATCTGTTGGAAAGCAAGTGGCAGATTGAGGAAAATCAGAGTCTAAAATTGGATCTCCTAATGGGCTCTGGTTGTTTTTGGTGCTCGCCGAAGAGAAGGCCTTCCAGTTGATGGAAATGAGCCGAAGAGATAAAAAGACCACCACACCTCAGGGCAAGCTTTTTGTTCAACTCTTGCAACTTTGCAAGTCAAAAATCGATCGATTTCCGCACATCTACACATTTTATGCTCCTCATTTTATGTTCATCTTTATGCCAGAGCTAACCTCTGTTTGAGATTTCACTCAGACGAATGGCGCTCGGTTGACAAATTGTCTCTAATGCATCGGCAGCTCCGATTAAACTTCCGATATTTGCATTAGATTTCACAACGAAAAGCTAATCAAAACACAATCAAAACGACCAGAGTGCAATCCCGAAGAAAGAGGCTCATTCTTTTATAATAAATGACGTTTTTCTCTTGATTTAGTTGTTGGAAGAAGCGCCAAAGCAAACTAATGCAAGTGTAATGCATCCATTTGCTCCCTTTGCTTCATTTGGTTCCCTTTTTCTCAAATTGAAACACAATCTGGAGCCAAATTTAGCCGAACTAATGCGGCTGAAGTGCCACATTGGATTGGTGCAACAAATCAGCCAGAAAGTCGACCAATTTTGGGTCTGCCACTCGCTTGTGGCGCTCTGTCGTCTCAACCCTTTTTGGGACCAGCAAGTGAGTGTTAACTGTAGCAAAGGCGCCACCCTTGCACGCCAATGGCGCCGAGTTGTGGTGAACAGTTTGGGCGAGTGGATAGCAAATAGTGTGCAAAAGTGAACTAGAAATTCACTCTCATCCGTCTTCCTAATGGGAAAGCGAACGCCCAGACCAAGCGAACACGAATGGGAATAAGAATACGAACTCTTGCTTGCAGTGTTAATTGAAAGATCTTTATCATCTCATGTCGCCGACAAACGCCACCAAGCTACCACTAAGGTGCCGCCCGAGAGAGAGACAGAGACAGAGAGGCGCCCAAGAAGACCAGCAGCCAGTGAGCAAACTAGCTCTTGGCTCTGTTGAGTGCATCACGAGCCACTGGCTGTAACACACAGTCACTGGCACCCATGGGATCTATTCATCTGTGTGTATTTTTTAGTTTGCTTATATGAGCGTTTTGTTTTCTCTCTTCCTTTTCTCTCTCGCCAGTTTTCTGCTCTGCCAAAAATCACTCCCTTTTTGAATTGTGGCTCCCAGTTGCACTTGTTCCATTTTATTACTATTATTATTGTTATTATCAATTAAAACAAACTCTCTCCCCTTGTA
>Ga0058701_10000585_pt1 | contig 24632 bp, 16 predicted proteins | sample AgamicOrMae_FD_97039 | JGI IMG/M metagenome (GOLD analysis project Ga0058701, IMG submission 97039) | Agave microbial communities from Guanajuato, Mexico - Or.Ma.e | ecosystem: Host-associated > Plants > Phyllosphere > Phylloplane/Leaf | place: Guanajuato, Mexico | collected 2012-06-04 | reverse complement strand
CACCGATCGTGCCGAAAGAGCGACGCCGCCAACTGCCCGCAGAGCAGTTTGAGAGCGCCCGCGACGTCGAGTCCTGCGCGCTCTTATCAGCATTGTTTACGAAAAATCTGAATTTCATTTCTTGTCACCCTGTAGTTCTGTGTGCGTGGCGTATCAAAACAAATCAACCACGAGTTTGCCGCTCCACGTGGACCCAGGGTCTGCATTTTCTACCTACATCGTCGGATACCCAAACATGGCTGGGAGGTACCTATTGCACTTTGCCCAAGAGCACATCTCATTCAGGTGGCCTGAATTTCTGGCTGTTACGTCACGGAATAGTTGCGAATTCAAATTGATCTCTGACCTGAGCCATGTCAAACTGAGACCTTTCATCATTGTACAGCTCGAAGATGATAAGCAAGAGGAGAGACTCATAAAGAGCGCAAGTGAATGCTACTTGCTCAAGGATCTATACGAACTCTGGGCGAGTTCAACTGTATCCCTGCAAGACCTATCTAACAAGGCTAGCATGTCACCTCATTACTTGAGTAAAAAGTACTCGGGGATTGACCAATCTTTCAGAATCAACTGTGAGACCTTTGGTGTTACGACTAAACAATCTAAAAAAATTGAAATGATCAAAGAAATGAAGTTTCTCGAGGGATTCCAATGTCGTCCAAACCTGTCAAACCCGAAACAAATATACTGCATTCTTGAAATGAATGAAAAGACTGATACCTCCGACAGTGCTATGAAAAAGGAGTTCTACTTTGGGAGGCACTTAGCCACGAGTGATCGGAAAGCGGTTCACAAGTTTTCCTTGAAAGAAAGGGTATTCATCGCCAATACAAGTATGGATCCACTGTTAAGTCTTGTTACTGCCAACACTGCTTCGATAAGAAAAAACGATATCACATATGATCCATTCGTCGGCTCTGGTAGCCTGATCGTTGCAGCGGCGTATATGGGAGCTTATGTTATTGGAGCGGATATAGATTGGATGTTATTGCACGGCAAATCCCGATCATCCAGAAAGGGAGTGAAGAAGAGACAACCTGGTGAGTCTATCCGGGCAAACTTGAAACAATATGAGCTGGAGAGTAGATATCTGGATGTACTTGTTTCCGATATTAGTCGACGACCCTTTGGGGATAACTTTAAAGTTGACTCCATCATCACTGATCCTCCTTATGGAATACGTGAATGTTCAGAGAAAATAGGTAAAAAGCAAAGTGATAGGATAGCGCTCACAACTGAGGGCAAAGTCAGGTATCCATCAAAGGTTGACTATACGTTAGAAGACCTGCTTAGCGATCTCCTACACCTGGCAGCAAGACACTTGAATCTGAATGGTCGTCTAATATATTACTTGCCTGTTACAATTAGTGAAAAAAGAGACTTCACGGAGTTTATACCATCCCATCCGTGCTTGAGATTCCTATCGTTCAGCGAGCAGGCGTTAACGTTAAGGAACTACAGACTGATGGTTGCGATGACCAAAGTGAGAGAGCCTGAGGAGGGTGACACGGTGATGATACCTCCCGCTCTCACCGAGAGCAATTTTCGTGAGTCTTATTTCAAGGAATATGGAGAACATAAACAAGGCCATCAAGAATGTTCCGAAAATCTGAATAAAATGAGTCTGTAAAATATATACACATGACTCTGAGGGTTTCTCAGGTTTCTATCGAAAGTTTCTCGGATGTGCATAGAGGACATTCGTTTCGGCCATCTGCGCAGAAGTTTCTCGCCGTGAGCGAGCACGTGATTTCTATTAATCCATTACATTTGCTTTGGAAAGCCCTATGTCTTGAAGATCCAGTGAAAGATTGTTGTCATCAAAGATAATGGCTCTAGCAAGTGGAACTAAGTCGTTTGCCACCCTCTTCAGAAATTCAAGCTTTATAACACAGGGAGACTTCCGTAATGCAACAGTTTTAGGCAAAGTATTCCACTTGGTCAACGATGATCTCTATGTCGATGTTGGTTTGAAATTTCACGCTGTTGTCAAGAGGCCAAGAGAGGATTCAAAACTCCATGTTAGAGGTTCAACTGTCAGACTGAGATTGATCGATTACGAAATAACTGACAGATTCATCGGTTCTGAAAAGACAACTTCATTACTGGAAGCCGATGCCATCCTCTTAGGATTAGAGTCAACGCCTGTAGGTAGCAATAAAGAAAAGATCCAAGCTGTGGACTAAATATCAACATTTTAGATGGCTTTATTCACAAGAGATCGCTACTAACACTTTTGCATAGATTGGTTTTATGCTCTATTAATGCTTCGGGGTTCATTTTCTTCAACGTTTCTATCAGTGTGGTTGTTAGAGCCATACTTTCTTGTAACTCCTGAAAGACTTTAACCGAATCATACTTTTCGTTTATATCTTGGAAGACGACCATTCCATCTCTTTGATTGATCGTGGCGGATATCTCACCATCATCAATCATGTTGAGTATGTAAAGTTCTGCCTCCTTGTCGCTATGCAGACCGACGTAATTGGCCACCTCACTAAGAGGAAGAGTCAAAAATGTTTTCGTCAATCTCAGAATGTTTCTTCGATGGACCTGTGTAAGACATTGCTTGATGAGCCCCATGTTCTCATCTCTTTCAAAAATCCCAGTATTCATGGAAACTACTTGACGAATTCTTTCAATATTTAGTGAGGAATATTCTTGGGCAAACTTTAGGTACGAATGACAGATTTGTTTGCGCTGTCGGATAACACACTGCGAGGTATACTTGGGTAAGATGTGATCTGGAAGCTTACCGTTCAGCAACACATTCACAAGTATGAACTTCTTATAAGTTTCTTGCATTATGGGGGTGATAACATTGGCCGGAATCGTTAAAACGATTTCGAAGTAATGAGATGCTCGTTCGAAATTCTTCACGGCCGCGTATATGAGACCACCGTAATAATAGAATGATAATACCTGTTTCACATCGTCGGCTGCGACATCGGTAGTCTTAATCTCGGTGTAATCTATATCCAAGAACTCAAGGGCTGGATTAAAGCATTTCGCATCCAGGCATAGGAGGCAAAAGTCAGAATGAAAGGGGGTGAGTTGAGATCTATGTTGTTGAAATTTGCTGATCATAGTTGAAAGAAGGCTTATTCCACTGACTGAGCGCTTTGTTTTCACTAAAATTTCAGTTATGAGGTGACAGAGTTGGATGAATTGCTTCGCGGCACCACGAATGTCATGCTCAGACGACTCATTAACCATGTCTTTGATCTCCTCGATATCATAGTTGGAGTCTTCTTGAATAGCTTGGATGAACCGTGTCAAATTCTCTTTAATCGCCATATCTTCAATGAGCGACCCAAGAGACGTTCCAGTTCGACGAAATCAAATAGTGATAGATAAGTTATATTTAGAGCTGCTGCTCAGTATCATGGATGGATATTCTCAATGATTTTTAGTTTGCCACGTCGGAATAGACGAGAAGTTCCGAGAGTAAAATTTATTTATCCGAAGCGGAATACACGCGGTAAATTGCGTGCAAGCGACGCATGCGGTAGACGGAACAAGTAGATCTGACACGCGCAGATCTACGACGCAAACCATCTCTCTAGATATAAACACATCTCTGGATTTATCACAGCTCCTGGACGGCACTCCTCAATATAAGGACATTGACCACAAGGCACCCGCATGACACCTGTAGTCCCGTTGACCAAACGCGCCAATGCACGATAATGATTGGTGAAGTGACCGTCCTCCTCGTCACTGGTTAGATTAGTCTCACCTTTGAGCGGACTCCTATCATTCTTCGATGGAGAAGGTCCAGATTTTTCTATGGTGACTTTCTCTATCAAACCATCAAATACAATGGTCTCCAAAACAACCTCTATATCTTGTAATGTGAGTTGTACATTACTAATCTTGAGATCATCGATGTAGTCTTTCACCTCGCTCGACGAGACCAGTGACTGCTTCCTTGCCTCAGAGAAATCGCGTTTTTCGTCAGGGGAGACTAGGCGGCGTTTGACAAATTGAAGACACTGCTCGTATAGGACTGTCACGAACACTTGGTCAAACTCAGTTCCCGAGTACCAAGCACCTCCCGTGACTGTTTTGTCTGGCTCGATGCCATAGAGCATGTAGAGCTTTCGTTTGGCTGCAGTGACTGATTTGACTGCTTTGATTAGTTTCTTCGTTTCTAGACTTTTGAGAACTTTGCTCATCTGATTCAGTGGTAGCTTTGTCTGGTTTCGAATATCTCTGTTCCAAATGCCCTTGCTACCAGCACTTTCGACAACTCTGTAGACAGCTCGCTCTTCGATGGAGATATTTGAGTGCCCTTGGAGAGCAGAATGATTGTATTGTGTTTTGGAATCTACGGCTCGAAAGACTAGATTAGCACCCTGTTTGCATAGTTGGATTTTTCCCTCGTTTGCAAGTGCATTGATTGCGTTCATCCTGACCTCGGCTGAAATAGAGGACATGGTACGCCCAAGCTCGGTCTCTGACAGACCGCCATCATATGCGGATATCAAGAGCATGATTTCGTTCTTGACATGATCAGTGTCGTCTCTGTATTCTGATTTGATACGCGCCATATTAGTGCTGTAACTCAATTTACCGGCTTATAATAGGATGGTGCCCCTATGTCTACATTTTTGTGGAACAAGCGAACTCGATTAAAGACCAACACGTGAGACCACGTGTGTAGCAGTGACTAATTTCATCTCTGTGCACCGTGCACTTGCTTCAATTCAGGTCTTACGCAGAGGCTTAAAGAAATCTGCAGTTTTCTACGACGGATGACAGAGAGTCGTAGCTCGGTTTCTTGGTTCTTCTCACGGTTCGACTACGACGACTTCAAGAAGCGATCATTCTCATATATATCCAACAATCTTATATATTTGCAAGAATGCCAAACTTCAATGCCTTCATGCACAGGAGGAACATTTTCAGGAAGGAACCTGACTTCAAGAAACTTGTCTACGATTATCACGAGCTCAAGCAGTTCATGACTGTTGGTTCAAAGGATAAACTGAAGTTTGATTTCAAGAATCCGAATGCCCTGCGTGCTTTAACTTGTGCCTTACTCCATAGGTACTTTCAAAAGCGGATAGAAATCCCGAATGATCGTATGATACCAGCTGTCCCCCAAAGATTGAATTACATCTGCTGGATTGAAGATTTAGTGAAGCTAGTGGAAAATCGATCACCGGATTTGAATGTCTTGGGGATCGACATCGGCACGGGTGCTAGTTGTATATTTCCCATCCTTGGATGCCATAGAAATCCATCGTGGTCGATGATTGGCGTTGAAGCAGATACGAAATCATTCACAATAGCCCAGGAGAACGTTCAGAGAAACTACATGCATGATTCAATATGCATTTTGAAGATAAGCACTGATAACACATTGAACGATATACTCTGCATGGCTAGTCGCTCAGTGACATTTATCATGTGCAATCCTCCATTTTTTGAAGAAGAATATGGAGTGACTCTTGAGATGTACTCGAACGTTAACTGTGGTAGCTCGGTAGGGAGTAATCTAAGTTTCGGTAGACCGAAATCTAACTCCAACACCTCAGATAGGGTAGAATCGGTTACGAGTGGCGGTGAGATTGCATTCGTTGGTAGGATGCTCGAGCAGAGCCGGCACCTCAAAGAAGAGGTAGCAATATATTCATCCATGTTAGGCCGCAAACAAAGTCTCACCCACTTCAAACAGACTTTGTCTAGCCTGAATGAAGATAATCTCTCTTGGACTTGGGCAGAATTGTGTCAGGGTAAGACGATAAGATACGCGATAGCCTGGACATTCAAGCCAGGGCTTGACTTGACACAAGCCCCCCTCCTGCGACATGGCAAGAATAAGAGCTGGAAGTTCAAACTGCAGCGGAAGTTACCCAAACGCGATTGCCAACTAGAGATGTTGGAAAATATTTCGTTTCTCAAGAATCTGATCTCACGTGAGTTAATGATTATCAGGACACGGGTTACCCGTCAGACTGGTCAGCAGTTCGAGATGCTAATCAAGACTAGTGAGAGAACCTGGACAAATCAGCGTCGTAAGAGGAGAGAGCAGGTGAATAAGCACAAACACCAGGCCACAACTGCCTCTGTGAACTTCAATTCCTCGAAATTATCATTTTCGAGCAATAGTAGTTATAATTCCACGGGTCAACCAAGCGGAAACATAAGTCAGATTCTGATCGACGCTTCCAAGGCTGTCCAAGAACGCAGCACGGGTCCAGTAGATGTAGCAAATCCTTGTGCTGAATTACCATCTGTTAGTATGATGGACCTCGATGATTGCAAACAAGACCAGAAAGCTTTCACTAGTGATATAACCTCTATGACGAAAAATCAACTCCAGCCCGATCACAACTCCGAAGGATCTCCCTTTGCTTGTCAAAGTCATCCAATAACATGCAGCAGCAATGAGAATAGTTCATCTGGCAGGGGTAACCCAAGGAAACGGAAAAATCCCAGCAGTTGCTCGAGTAGTCCTTCCCGGATTTGTCCGAGTCCAAACGATGATCTAACCGATGATGACAATCAAAGTACCGATGACGATTCAGACACAAGCAATCGTGACAATCACGATAACAATGAAGACTCCATGAACGATGCGAGCGAGGTCAAAAGAATATGTCTGAACAATGATAATAACGACAACGATAGTGAGAACATGGACGATGTATATGACTACCTATTGTGTTGTCGTATCTCACTAGCTCGTGTTTGCCATGATCTTTACTTCGAACTCAAATTGGAGCATCCCTGCACTGCTGCAAGCGATGCCTATGATTTGTTCCAGTATTTCAGAAACAAACTCACTGACAAGAGTGAATAAAGATCGATCTCGATTTCGGAGTGATAATATTACACAATTTGCCATTTGGGTAATGTGTCCTTTGAACGAGAGCAAAAACAGATAGAGTGAGCAAAAATCGACGTTGGTCAATAAATAGTTGGTAATCATTGGATATTGGTATAGATGCATATAATGTGTGAATGAAGATTTGAAAAGTTTCCTTCGTTTCTGTTATTACAATTCGGCGGTGGGTAATGAGATCAATGGCGGTATTTCAGCCACTTTCATATAAGGTTCATGGCTATACTTTCTCCTAATAGCTGTTCTCTTTTTCGAAAGTCGTAAGACCATATCGTTCAAATTTGCCAGCAATGGATAAAGCTCTTTCTCATCATATCCAGTATAATACTTTGCAGTTTTATCCCAAGCGCCATTCATGTGTAACATCTCAAACGCTAAAAGAAGGGAGCCAGCCGCTATCTTAGATTCAATTACTTCAATCATGTCTTGTTCCATTAGAGATGTCTCTAATATATAACGAGCTAAAAATAAAGTCTTATTATCTGATCTTGTACATCGAGCAAATCTTCTAAGGAATCCATACGATAATGGGAATCTAATATCAAACTGAAGCGTTGTCAAAATATCAACTTCCAAACAAACAACCTGTTTCCTTGTGTACTTTAGGCCGAATCTAATCTTCGTGACCTCTATGAGCTCGGATATGGTTATCGGCGGAACTCTTTCATCAAATTTTGCAGCTATCAACATAGAGACCATGAACAATAATTCATATTGACCTGGTTCAACATGTTTTCTCATGAGATATTGATCAACAAGTTTGACTGCCATGTAAAGAGGCTCATGATCGAGATCGTAGTTGATCTGTATCTCTACCAGCCAGTCAACAAGCTCGACACGCTTATATGGGGGCATGATGGTACCATTTTTTAGTTGATTGTTACCACTTATCGGCGTGGTTGAGATGTCCCTGTTGATCATGTAAAGGGGCCTCATATTTCTGAACCGGATTTCCTGTTTTCTATCGTATTCGAAACTTTCATGAGCATAGTGTGGTTCCCAACAAACATTATTTAATAGTGTCTTGTCATAATCGAATATATCTGGATTCTTTCCAGGAGGTTCTAGGTATTTGTTCAATGGACTTGGGTCGCGCTGTTTCAGAAGGTAACTAGTGATGCTCTCTTTCTTTAAAAGATTAACATTATTATTGTTGTGGTTTTTACTTTTGATACCACTAATACTGTTAATACTGCTCCTATTCCCTTTATTGGCCTGACTATGATTGTTAACTATAATTGGACCTAAGTTTTGTCGTGGCTGTTGTTGTGTGTGTAACTGAGTCGGTTGTGGTTGTTGGCTGAATGAAGTGGTAGCCGTGTCAACCAACTTAAGAGGAAGAGTCTGCTGAGAACTACGTTGGTTGGTGAGGTTTTCATCATCAAACCTTTTCTGTTGTTGTTGCTGCTTAGACTCTGTAGTATCATTGGTATCATCACTGATCGTGATCACCTCAATTTGTTGCTTGTTTCTTTTACTCCTCAATGGGTCCACATTGAGGTCCCTTGGCTTTAAGGCCACCCTGAAGTGGTCAGTGAGCTTGGCCCTCTTAGTGGCAGGCTCCATTGGAAGTATGTATGAGTATAGATCAACTACAACCTATTAGATATGTATATATATTATGATAATTGTAATAAATAGTGCTCTATAAAGAGGGGGGGTTTTAACTCGGCTGTTGGAGTATGTAGACCATGGAAAGTTGTGTTAGTATGTTGCTCTCTCTACCTCTTTAAATGATAAGGAGCACCTGGATAAGGTTGCCCCTGAGTAATTGATGATGGTTTCTCAACTGACTACCACTGTCTGAGCCTTTGTCTAGATGGACAACTTGTTGGGTACAAGTACCTATTGGAACTGGTGGTGGCTGGTGCCAACCCGGAGCGGATCAGAAGCGCGCGCAAGCCGCTCAACAAAGACAAACCGTTGCGCCACCGTGCAGGATGAATCGCACGGTGTAGGCCCGCTGGCGTCGTCGGATGGTTGGTAGAAGACGCCCACACTGCGCAGGCTAGAGATAGGGCGATTTAAACGGCTGCTCGGGGTCGGGCGCGCTGATGTTTTGTGTTCAGTTTGAGCGGCAGGGAATTTCAGAGCGCGCAGTTGGTCTAACGGTATGATGCTTCGCTTCCAACGATGTGACCCGGGTTCGACTCCCGGACTGCGCAGAGTTTTTTTGCCCCAACGCACACGATTTTCACCCCAAGCACCGCGCGCTCTCCTATAGGGCAACGCGGGTTTTCAAGCCAGCTGGGATGCGTATGGTCAGAAAGTGGGGGACAAAATGAGCTCTATGGCGGCAATCCAGTGGAAGCACCCGCCTCAGGGCTAAAGGGACTATAACCGGCGAGCGTTGGCCGGTGGAGAGAAACGTTGGATTGGTATTGGAAGTGTGCAGTGTGGCTGAAAGTGTGTGTGTGAATTTTATTTTCTTTGCATCCCAAAGAATAACAACAGGAGCCAACGTGAAAGTGTGCATCTAAATGCGTCTACACAACACATGGACATTGCAATCCGAGTGTGTCCCTCTTTGTGTTGGTCTCAATTTTTGCCGCTGAATCATCCTCGACGAGCTCCAGTCTTCTCCTCCTCTGCACTCGGGCCTGCGCTTGGCTAGTGTACAAATGTCCAATGTTACGAGGCACCACAGAGTCCCATGTGAGCTTGTTAGTTTGAGATTTCAGACACGTGTTTGTGGTAATAGTTTACAGTTGGTAGGTGAGCGTGCCAGTTGTGTTGACTCTGGCCCATGGTGGTGGGCTGATAGTTAGGCTTAGGCTTAGGCTTAGGCTTGGCCCATGGCCATTGGCGAGGCTGCGGCTTGATTTGTCCGCTGGTTTGAGGTGCTTTGGGGCGCCATGATGTCGGCCAGGCCGAAGGAGAGCGGCGGCGCGACGTGTTGCGCCTTGACCTGCGAGGCTGAGCCGAACATCTTCTTGGTCAAGTTTCGGGCCATCGCTCCAAGTCCGGCGGCCGACTTGACGAAACTCTTGGTCCCTTCGGAGTCCTTGTGGCCGTTTGAGCTGTGGCTTGTGTTGCTGTTCGACTTGGGCTTGGTCTCGGCGAACTGGAGGTCCGAGTAGGCGGATTTGGGGCCCGAACTGGAGCCAGAGGGCCGCTGGCCGGCGGGCGAGGAGGCGGCGGAAGTGGGCGAGTGGCCGAGGGCGAGCGGCCGGCCGGCGTGCTGGAGGGCGCCGGAAGAGGCGTAGATGGGCGCCCCGAAGGGCAGCCGGATGGGGTAGGCGAAACTGGCCGTGGTGAGGAGGGGCGAGCCGGCGGGTCTGTAGGCGAACAGGGTGGGGGTGTGGCCGGCGGTCGCGGCCGTCGGCTGGGCGGCGAAGTAGGGCAGCTCGGAGGCGGCGGAAGCGGCCGTTGCGAGGTGCGAGCCGGCCACCTGGGCCACCTGGGAGACGGGGGCGCGCGCGTGCATTGGCGGCGGCGGCGCGATCGCGTAGATGGCGGGCACGGGCCCGAAGAGGTACGAGCCCAGGGGGGCGGGGTGGCGGTAGGCGTGGAAGCCTGCGGGCAAGTGTGCGGCGTGCGCGTGGTGCGCGCTGCCCGCGGGCCCTGGCCCGCCGTTGGCCGTTGCGCCCGCGGGCTGCTGCTGCTGCTGCTGCACGGCGCTCGCCGCGGCCAGCGTGCTGGCCAAGCGGGGCAAACTGAACGTCCAGTGGCCCGCCTGCTGCTGGGCCTGCTGTCTGGTCTTGTCCGCGGCCGCCAGCGCAGTGGCAGCGGCCGCCGCCGCCGCCGCCAACGGGCTCAGGGTGAAGCTCACCGTTTCCGTTGGGATGGCGGCGGCCGTTGCGCCCGCCGGCGCCCCCGGAAGCAGCCCGAAGCCGCTGGGCTGCTCGGAGGAGGCGGCCGTGGCCAGCCCGTAGGCGCCGCCCACCGTGTAGGGCGAGAGGCGGCCCGAGGCGGCGGGGTAGTGGTGGCGCGAGGGGGCGCTCGTCTGGGGCGAGGGGCGCCAACGGCTGTAGCTGTACTGGCTGGGGCTGAGCAGCGAGGCCAGGGGGCTGAACTCGTAGGCGCCCGAGTCGGCGGCCCACAGCTCGGAGCTATCGGGCGGCCCGTAGCTGAGCATGTGGGCGCGCGGCGCCGTCTGGGCCTGGTGCTGGCTGGTGGCGGCCATGAGCGAGCCGGCGAAGGGGGAGCCCGACCCCTGCAGGTAGTCGGTGGGCGTGTAGTCGGGCGCGGTCGCGTGCGCGTAGCCCGACGCAGAGGCGGGCCTGCGCAGCGAGTAGGCGTGTCTGTGCTGGCCGAACTCGTAGCGCTCGGGCGAGAAGCTGAGCATGGAGTCGCTGACCAGTGGCTGCGACATGGAGCCGGCCAGAGTTCCGCTGGAGCTTGAGGGCCGCGTGGGCCGGAAGCTGACGATGTGCCGGTTGAACTCGTCGTCCAGGTCGGCCAGGTCGCGCTCGTACTCGCTCGTCGAGAGGCCGCCCGTGAGCTCGTCCAGCGAGTCCAGCGACTGGCGCACCTGCGACGAGGCGGCGCCCTGCTGGCCGCCCGGCTCCAGACCACCGGCCGAGATCTTGTGCTCCCCTGGGCGCAGGTACATCTCGGCCAGCGAGGAGCGCGACTGGCTGGCCAGCTCGGCCGACCCGTTGGCCAGGTGCTCGCTGGGCGCGTAGAAGCTTGCGGGCGAGTGCTCGTGCAGCTGCAGGTGCGTTTGCATGGGCTCGAGCTCGCCGCCGAACAGGCTCGCCGAGCTGGCGGCGAAGGCGAGTCGCGCGTCGTGCGGCCGGCGCGCCTGCCCCACCGCCGCCGCCCCGTAGCTTAGGTGCGGCGGCGCCTGTTGCGCGTGCGCCTGCTGCTGCTCGGCCAGCTGGCCGCCAGTCTGCATGGCTGCCACCTGCTGCTGCTGCTGCTGCTGGTGCTGCATTTGGTGCTGCTGATGTTGGTGCTGATTAGTGTGAGCGTGTGGGTGCGGGTGGCTGCCCATGGGCGCCTCCATGGCGGCCTGCTCGGCCTGGCCGGCCGCGTTGGGGCCGCCCAGCGCCGAGGCGGAGCGCTCGAGAGCGGAGGGGGCGCCGAACTCGTGCAGACTGGCCACCGAGCCGTAGCCACTGGACTCGCTGGCGGTCAGCTGCTGGCCGGCCGCCTGCTGACTGTCGCCGGCGAGCTGCTGCTCCACCAGACTGGCCGCCGGCGCACTTCCGGGCCCGCTGGAGTTCGCGGGCGGCCCGGCGAGCTGGTCGCTGGGTTGCTGAGTTGGAGCCCCAAAGGCACTCGCCGGCAGCGCCCCGTAGGCTTGGGTCTGGGCGAGCAGCGAGCGCAGCTGGGCGATGGCCCGCGAGTGTTTCAGCGAGTCCGAGTGCTGCGCCTGCGCGAGCAGCGCCATGGCGGCCGGCACGATGGCGCCCAGATTCGCCTGCCCGCCTCCCCCACCTAAGGACCGGCCCCCGAGCGCCGCCACCAGCGCCGGCCGCGGCATCTGGATGAAGCCCGTGCGCAGCGCCACGCCCGGCTGGCCCCCGAAGACTAGCCCCTCCGTCTGTCTGGCCGGCTCGTCGGCCGCCATCCTGTTCAGCGAGTGGGCGCCCGTCTGGCCGTTCGGGCGCGCCAGCTGCCCAATCAGACCGCCCAGATGCACCACCGCCAGGCCCACGCTCGGCCGCCCACTGTCTTCCGTCTTGGACGCTGCCTGCCCCGCCGGAAGCGGCGCTCGCCAGTCCGTCTTAGGTGGAGGCAGCGCCGCTGGCGCCAAGCGGGGCGCCTGCACGATCTTGGGCACGCCCACAGCTAAGGGCGACTGCTGCTGCTCGCCGGCCGGCCGGGGGACTAGGTCGCGCTCGACGGTGCGCGCCTTCGGCGCTTCCGCCGGCTTGCCGGAAGGCTGGCGTTTGCGCGTGCCCGGCTCGGCTTGCAGCTTGTCCTCTCCTTCCGGAGCGTCACCCCCGGCCGAGGACTGTCCACTCTGGGCCGGCCTGGCGGCGCGCGTGGACTCGCTTGGGATCGAGTTCTTGGGAGCGGCCAGCTCGACTCCGGCGGAGCGCAAACTGGCGCCCAGCTGGGCCGAGAAGTTCGTCCTGTACTCGCTGATCAGCGCCGGAAGCTGCACGGGGCCCTGCTCGTGGCGCTCGTTCGAGCTCAAGCCCGACGTCGCCCGCTCGCCAACGCCCGCCTGCTGGCCAGGCTCCTTGGCCGTTCGGGCGGCGCGCGACTCCTTCCGCTCGCCGGCCACCGTCCACTTGCGCTCGGGCGCCTGCCGCTGCTTCCGTTCGGCGAGGGCGCCGCTTCCGGCCGCCTCCTCCGCTCTGGGCGGCTTGGGGGCGGCGGTGGAGCGTGTCTGGTGGCCCGACAACTGTTGCTCGCGGCGCACCAGAGACGAGGTGAAGCGGGCGCGCGCGTGCACTGGCGCCCGCGGGTAGGCGCTGTTCGAGGTGCCGTTCGAGTGGGGCGGCATCTTGGCCGCGCCGCCGCCCGTCCAGCTGGGTCGCTGAGTGGCCAGCTCGCCGGGCTCGGCGCGCGCCTCCCGCCAGGCGTTCGCGTCCGGCCCGCCGAAGGGCCGCGAGAACCGCGAGCTCGACTCACTCTTAGGTGTCGCCGCCGCCGACTCGGCGCTCCTCGTGGACGCGTACACGGGCGGCCACAGTCTCGTGGCGCCCACCCGCTGCTCCTCCTCCGCCGGCTCGGCTTGCTCGCTCTCCCGGAAGTGGTCCACTGGTTTGATACCGTTGCTGGAGGCGCCCTGGATGGTCGAGCTGCTGGCGATCATGTTCGCGCTGGCCAGCTGCTCGAGCCCCTGCTGCTGGCGCGCCGACAACTGTCCCGAATGGAAGGCGCCTCCTGGGCGGCCGGAAGTCGCCGTCTGGTTGGCCGCCCTGAGGTCTGGCGAGTCCTGGCGCTCCACCGCCGCAGACTGGGGCTGCTCGTCCTCGTCGCGCGTCGCCCTCTGGCCGCCGCTTGTCTGCCGGTGGCCGCCGCTAACCCTCGAGGCCGCCGGGAAGCGCGCAGGTGGCCGCGAGCTCGCCAGCCGGCCGGCCGCCGCCCGCTGCTCCTCCTCCTCGTCCACGTTGAACGAGGGCGCCATCAGCGAGGCCGACGACGAGGGCGGCGCCGGCCGGCCCCCCGCGCTGCTTTGGGCGCGCGCCGCCGCCTTGCCCGCCGGCGCGTCGAGCAGCGCGTTGTCGCCGCCCTCAGCTGGCTGCTGGCCGCCCTCGCCGCCCGGCGGCTGCTCGCTCGTCGGCTCGAAGCCCGTCTCGTTGTAGTCACTGTCCAGGGGCGCGCCCAGTGCCGAGCTTCCACTGCCGCCGCCACTGGCAAGCTCGCCCAGCCGACTCGCCTTGCTGCTGGCCGCCGATGTTTGCTCAAGCGCCTCGGACAGTCTCTGCTTCTGCTCGGACTTCTGCTCGGCAACTGGCGGCTGATTTGCGGCTCCTGCAAGGCTCGCCAGCTTCTCCGAAATGGCCCGCTTGGCCGTCCGTCTGGCCTGTTCCCGCTGGCCTGCCTGCTCGGGCTCGCCATTGACAATGAAGCCGCCAGCCGAATGGAGCGCCTGGTCTGCCCCAAATTGCCGCCTCCTTTGCGGCAATTCAACTGGCCAGCCGATGATTGTCTGCCCGCCGGCCTGGCCAACGGAAACCGTCTTGACAGTCTTGGTCCTCTCAAGTGGCGTCTTCTCGTCCACCACCACTCGTTGGGCCTTCCTTTGTCCAGCCTCCAGCTTGACATAAGCGGCGGCGCTTCTCGACTCCGCTTGGTCCTCCTCTGGCGGCCGCACAGGAGCGCCAATTGCGCCCGCCTGGCTGCCAATCGACAACTGGCCTCCCCTCGCTGGAGACTCTTGCTGCTCGTCGGCAGGTGGCCGTGTGGAGAGTTGCACTAAGTGGACGAGCTTAGCTTGCGCTGGATCTTTGTGCAAAAATGATCGTCCCAACTTGGCCAGCTTGGCGCTAGTTTGACCTGCTGAGCTAAGGCTAAGCTTGGGCTCATTGTTGTTTGTTTTGCTCTCGGTGCTGTTCTCTTCACTCACTCCAGAGCTTAGGGTGAAGAGAAAAAAGCCTTGATTTTGCTCCAACTGTTGCTTGGTGGCCAGGAAATCGCCGTCGCCATTCTTTCGCTCCTGCAACAAGTCGGGCCCAATCCAATTGGCCGTGTCGAGGCAATGGATTGGGGCCAAGAATTGGGCCAAAATGGACAGGAGACAGCAAGTGATTATCCCTCTCAAGTGGCAATTTGATAAGTTGATGGAATTTGTTCGTTTGCTTGAAAACACTGACGATGAGAGTGAAACAATTCTTCTAATTCGACAATTGGCTGCCCTCAAATAACCACTACTAATACTTCTATGTGACACTAAGGCTAACTTTCCCCTTTGGCAACTTCTATTTGAAACTCTTCTCCCCTCCAAGACGCCACTACCACTCAACACTCTGCCTCTCATTGACGCGCGTCCAATTTTCTCCTCCTCCTCTCTTCCTCTCGCTTCCTCTTTGGCCCCCCTCGAAGACGCTCTCATTGATGACTCACTCATTTGGTGCCCCAGCCTGATGAGCCCATTTGTCTGGCCCGGCGTTGGCTCATTGGGCGCCATTTGTTGCGCTGCTTGGGCCAACTTTTGGTTTCTTTTCTCTCCCTTCGAGTTGCGGTTTTCGTTGTGTCCAGGTTGGCCAGGTTGGTGGTTTGGTGGCGGCGTTGATGTTGGTGTTGGTTTGGGACAGTGATCGGTTAGTGACTGAGTGTGGGGCAGCTTCCAGTGTGTGTGTGTGTGTGTGTGAGCAAAGGCTGTTTGTTGGCAAGAGAAACGGAGGCAATTTTGTGGGGGGCGGGAAAATATGAGAATATCGGAGCTCAGTTTCTCCAGCGGCAGACTTTCACCCAAAGCCACATTGGCGACGCACCAAAGCCAAAGGTGGTTGTACTCTCATTTCACTATCGTGCCATTGGCTTTTGTGTTCCTTTTCAGTTCGTTTCGTGTGAGAACAGGAGGAGACAGTGTTGTTGTTGCTGTTGGCTTGGAGTGATGAAAACAGGAGAGAAAAGATATGAATTTTGACTACCTTGAATTGGAATGGCGCCGTTCGGCGAGCCTTCGTGCGCCCAGCCAGCACACCACCGAGACCTAAGAGTTAGCTGGCCAGCCAGTGGAGACAGTGGCTAGTGGACAGAGAGAGAGAGAGAGAGAAGAAGAAGACGATTACCAATAACAATGGACTCCGACGGGCTCACTTTGGGAGGTGTTCCTCGGGCGCTGTTCTCTGGGCGGCATGGGTCGTGTTGTTGCGTGTGTGGGAGCACAACTGGAAACAACTTGTTTCAAATGACAACAACAATGGAGCACAACAACCATCACGAGATCACACACACACTCACTCACTCAAACTTTCCAGTGTATCCATGTCCGCGAGAGTGGCCAGAAGAGAGTGACCAATAGAGTGAGTTAACGGCCGAAGTGGAATGGGAGAAAATGAGCAGATTTCTGCCCCCCAAGAGCAGGCCTCTGGTGGGCAAATTCCTCTCATTTCGTCTCCATTTTCCGTCAAGAAGAATACGAGACTGAGAGCGAGAGGGAAAGGGACTCCCTCTTATTCTTCCTCTCTCTCTCTCTCACCCACTAGCTTGGGCCTGGGACTTGCACGCCTTTCACGCCTCGCTCCAAGCCACCAAGAAGCTCAATAATGGCAATAAAATTAGCACGATTCGACCCCTCGGCCAACACAGTGTTGCACACTCTCTGCAACCGATGCAATCCACTCAGGCCTAGTCGTTCTCTCTCTCTCTCTCTCTCATCGATGAATTAAACTTAAACTTCAAAATTTGCCCACCACGACCTCTGGGGGTTCATTGTTCGCACCTCAACTCACACTGACACTTTTCTCAGAACGCCCTCATCGTGAGAGCTTAATTGTCGCCCCTTCGAAGCGAACTCCAAGGCGAGACCTCAGAGTTCGCATAAAGTTCCAACTCGTCCCTTCGAAAGCATCAATTTCCTCGGGAGCCAACCGATTGCAGCAGAGTAGGCGCTCGCTGCCAAGCTCAATAGCTCGCCAATCGTTCGTCCAAATGTGTTTCATTTTATACACACATTTGGTCATGCATACTGGCTGCACGCTTATAAGTATCGCTCTTCTCGCTTTGGATTATTCCAAAGGGTTGGCAAGAGCACTGCTTGCAGTCTGAGACAGACACTCGGTCAGTCTCGGACTGTTTGTCCAGCGCGTTGGCTGGTGTTTGGATTCGACCAGCGTTCAGACTGTCTATTTTGGGTGAACAATTTTTTGCTAAAATTGGAAAAAAGAAAACAATGGACACTCTGCCCAGACGACTTCCATGCGACACGCGACACGAGAACGGCTGTCTGGCAGCCAATCGAGCACGCAAATATCGCTCCAGAGCCAAGATATGATTTTGGTAGCCTATTGGCATGTAGCTTATCAGAAAATTCTGCATCCAGACTCACCTTGTGTCTAGTCCTAATCAAGCCTTGAGGCTGCAACATTTTCTTCTCTTCCAGACTGTACGCCTTCGCTTGATGAGTCATCGCTTGCTTGCTGTCTAATTGATCTGTCGGCTGGAATCTTGTTGGTCAATGCTCATTCCATGTTGACACTTGGCCGGCATTTGTTCTCGATTGTTTCTCACAACACTCTCACTGGGCGGCTTCTTGTTGTCTGGCCATCTGAATGATCCGTTTGAATTATATGAATTCCTTTCGTTTGTGCAGAATCACTAGAGGAATTGGTGCGAACTAAAGCCACCAAGCTTGCCAGTGACTGTCTCTCTGTAAGCTCCGAACTAATACTCGTTCACTCGCTCTCTCAATCCTTCTTCCTCCAACTCTAACTCCTTCTTCTCGCCCTCTCCTTCCTGATCCTGCCTCCTCTCCACTATGCAGACTCTGGTCGCTGGACTGAAATTGGAAAATCTAATCAAACTGTCTTGGCGCTCTTTTCACGCGCGCTCACCTTTTGTCTCTGCTTGATGGCGAGCGGCGAAAGTTGTTTGGCGCAGTTGAGGGAATGTTGTGTCAAGCTCGGCGGCCCATTCAACAGGTAGCCAGTCGGCGGCCAGTAGGAAGCTGCAAGGTGTTGGCTTGTTTACGCACCACCTCGGCCTGGGATACGTGCGCGCGCATTTTCGTCTACGAGAAAGAGTCTAGAGAAAACTGCAAAGGAAAACTAGTGCCACTGCTGCAAGACTTGTCGGCCTGTCACCTTCTTTGTTTCTGCTCTCTGTCCCCTCAGAGTCAAGAGTGCTCGCCACCACCGTTGGACGACGAGATTGCCACCAGGTGAGCGAGAGTCAGAGGAGCTGAGAGAGAACGAAGAAGAAGCTGCAGCAGAGAGAGAGAGAGAGTGGCGGCCGGCGCTGCTTGGTGATGCGCTGCCGGCCAAAGGGCTCCGGCCTCTCCGGCTGGCCGGCCAGAAGGAGATCGATTTTGGCTTGCCGCTCTCTTGGCTGCTTCTAGAAGTCTGGATTAGGATGCGCCAAGTAGAGAGGGCCTGTGGCAAGACATTGGGCGCACAAAGAAGCCATTCAACGCTCCGGCTGGCCCAATTCTTGCGCAGCCCTTTCACTTGTTGGCGGTGTGCCGAGGCTAAGCTAAGGGCTGGCCATTTGCATCTGCTGCTCTTGCTCTTGTGGCTCTCTCATCCCAGTGGCCAGTTGCTGCTCTCGCTGGACCATTATTATCTTTATTATTATTTTTTTTCTTCATACAAAAGAATGACATCACTCCTCTTTCGATGTCTCTCTCTCGCTCGCTCGCTCTTCTGCAAACTCAAGGCAACACACCTGTTTCTCTCCCTCTCTCTCTCTCTCCTTGACTGTCCAGCCTCCTGCTCTTCTTCTAGCTCTTCTTCTCTTTGGTCTCCGCCTGCTTGTGCGCTGATATTTGCGGTCGCTCGCCTCTGGAACGCAGGCGACCATCACCGCAGTCTAGGATAAACTCATGCTTTAGTTTTGCTGGCAACAATCGAGCTCCAAACAAACGCTAGTCAAATTGAACACTCTCCTCCACGATGCCAGATTCAATCGAACCAGCTCTCCTCCTCCATCACTGTCTTACCTGCTCAAATATCCATTGGACCATAAGACACAAACTGGAACTGGAAACGCTCTTCTTCTTCGTCGTCGTCGTCCCATTCTTCTTCTGCTTCTTCTTCTTCTCCTCCTTGTCCAGCCTCAGTCTCACTTCTATCTCACTGTGTTCCACCCCAACAACTTGCTATTCATTATCCACATCCAATTTCGCCCAACCACTAGCCCTTTCCCCTTTCACTTACAGCCTGCCACTTCTGTAGCACCTTTTTTTCCTCGCAACATCTCACTCGCTCACTCACTCACTCCTCTTGACTTCAATCTGATCACTTAAATGCCACTTCAGTTCATCTGATTATCGCCAAACATTCCAGATGCAAGATAAGGCCAAGTGTTTTATTTGTCGCGCATACGACAGCAGGCCAATAAGACAATTGACGGAGTTTTTATTCAGATGCTTGTGTGTCGAATTGCACCGAGGCGTCTTATTTTAGATGCTGTCACAGAGAGGGAGAGAGCATGTGAGCGAGACCTTATCTATAGGAGGTAAAAATAAGACAAAAGTAAGCCGAAATGCATTGGCATGCGGGGCGAACTACGCCTAAGAGATAAGGAGGAAGCTCGTTATGTCGATCGATCGAGCGTCAAGTTTTTGTTGCAGATCAATTTGTCAGACACTTTCGTTTCCAGATACAAATGGCCCGTTTCTAGACTGTTGCATTCTCGATGCATCACGAAGAGATCGTTAGCCTCTGTGAACTCTAGCTCTTTCATATCACTATTGGCCCACTCCGAAAATGGCCAGATCTTGGTATATCTTCCATGCACTCTCACTCGCCTAGTTTACATTTGGGCTCTTGACGATCGCATACGTTTCGAGGATCTCTCACGCTCCCTTCGGTTTGACTTACAGACTAACAGGACGCCTGTGAACCTGAGCTGGTGGATTCGAGGTCTGAGGCCCTGCATAGGACCGTTCCCTATGACAGTTGTGGATGCATTATTGGCTCTAGATGCACAAATAGGCATACTATCAACAGTGCTACTATCGTGTCATGAGCTTGCAAAGTTTCGTTGAGCTCACATCACTGGTTAGCCCGGGGTGCGAGCAGACGATATCTGAGCAAATTATCAACAAGGGTTCCAGAATCAAAGTGGCCCTCTTCAATATTAGATCAATTTGGGATACAAATCCTCATGCTAGGCCACTGAATCTTCTCTGTAAGCTACAACAATGCATCCAAAGGCTCTCAATAGTACACACAGCCCCATTATGACTTTGCTTTCTCCACCACAGGCCCCACTGGATATTGAGGCCCCGCACTCGGGGGCCCACAAGGGTCAAGATTGCAGCCTTTGCAAGACGGCGCTCTTTAGCTTGCATGCTGATGGCTCAGTTGTCACAGTTTACATTCTCTACCATATGTCAATTGTCCATTCTGGTAGAATTTAGAAAAATGACAAATATCTCTCCAGTTTCACAATGGAACATGTTAGCGGGCTAATCTCTTGCATGCAACAATCCAAATGTCTGAAAAATGGATGACAAATCGCAAAAGCACAATACGACCTCTACTTTCTGCATAATAGAGCTCAACCTTTCAACTTTGAGCCCCACTGGGGGCCGCGCAAAACGCATTATGCACAATAAGACTGCATGTCTATGTGGCAGATGTAATCTGCAACATGTTGATGTGATCATTTTCTGTCTAGCGCAATTGGTTGCGAGGATACGGATGCTTCATTGTTAAGGTGTCAAAATCGTCTCGGAATTCAGAAAGAAATCGCTCTGCGGATTGAATTGCAGAATAGCGCACAATGGAAACAGTGCGCTAGCGCGTAAGAGCTGGTCCATCCACCGTAAGTGGGCTCCAATTTGTGGCTCTCCTAGGGGTGCTAGGCTTATAACGAGGACCTTCACTTTGCTCAAGAATTCCAAAAATAACTCAAGGGTCAATGTATATTCCCAACGGATCATAAAATCTGCGGCCCAACAGTTTTATCCACGATTCTACCTCGCAAAAAGCTGATATGAACACCAGGCAAAACCAATAGTGCATCTGCACCAAATTGGGATAGGTGAGAGGGCCGAAGAATGTGATGACAGTGAATTGGCTCGCAAACTTGAGCGTGTCGCGTGTCTCCTTGTCATAGAGCTGCAACGAGTGCTCATAATATGCGGGCTGGAGGCGTAGAGAGCGAAACCGAGCATTCAAATCCATTGAGGCCGCTTGGAGACTCCAAATACGTCGACTCATCTCAATGCCCATCTTGTTGACTTTACATATGGCCACTAGGATTGTATCGCAAATCAGCATTAGGGTTAATGGAAAAATACCAACGACTTGATGGAGATCGTTCACCAGATAGGGCACATGTAACCTGATGACGAATGGCACAAAGAAGATGATGACGATTAGAAAATTGGCACAGATTCCGTACAAAATCCGAAGTGGCTCAAATTGAGCGCCAAATATCTTGTACTGCAATATAGCAAGAAGGAGTGTCTCGTTCACTTGCTCTTTGATCATACTGTCAATGGAATCTGCATCCAGCATATCAATCAAACCACATTTTTTGCTCTCCAATAATTCATCTCTTCTAGTTTCGAGGAGCGTGTATAAGTGCTCGTTGATCTCATGCAGTTGTTTACAATGGGCATCCATTTCTATCTTGAGCCAATTGATGTATCGCAGTTGGTTGGTGGATACAGCATTGAACGTGCATAAGTAGAACCATGTTGCTATAACATCAATCATTGCAAGGAGAATCAGCTCTAGCATCGAGAAAATATCTAATGGATCAAGCTCTAGATGCAGCCCAAATACCTTATGCAACCAATAGAAGACAACAAAGTCCTGCACCGCACTAAGAACGAGTTGCGATGTACTCATTTTGGCAAAAACTTTGCACATATCATAGATCCATTCGGAAGAGTAATTCACAGGGATCAGTATATCTTCCTTCAGCCAATTATCGAGAATTCTAATAGTGTTTGCATGATCTTTGGCCTGCTTTCTGACACCAGAGCTGCTTTTCGTCCTCCTCAGAGAGTCTTTCTTAGACTTCTCGTCCACTGCACACAGGTTTGCATGTGTCAGGACAAAGTTTCGACTCGAGCTCTTGATGGCGCTTACTTCAGATTCAATCATCTTTCGAAACCTATCCAGCTCCTCTGGTTTCTCCAACAGCATTCCAAAGAAGTATAAATTTGTACTTCGTACCCAGGGTATAGGCACGAAGTAAGTTAGCGTGGTCAGAGTCAGGACGGTCAAATATAGCACCTCAGCCACGAATGTCTCATGCATATAGGGACACCCCAGGGACTTCAAGATCCTCTGATACCGTTGTTTATCTCCCACCAATGAGTTCTTGAATTCGGTTAGATTGATTGTTAGAAGAAAATCTGGATCAAAGTTTGCTTTCGTCTTCTTCACGTGCTCAATATCTCGAGCATCATGTGACAAGCTCAAATCGAGCTGCCTCAGTCGTGTTGAGCTAAAATCGTATTTGTACTGATAAAACAGTAGAACGAAAAATCTAACTGCTGTATAAACATATACCAGTATTACAAAGTTTTTGATGAATTTTAATGCGTAGCTTTCTTTTAGGTACGTCTGTGGACTACCATTATCCAGACTATCCTCAAAAACTGTTCGTGGGTAAGCTGCAAATGACGTTCTGATACAACAGGCAGCAGAGAAGAACTTGACGAGCCACCTTGTGATTCTTGTAGCCATCAATTCATATTGACCTAGATCTTTGCAGTGTAAATCTGATTTGGCCACTCGGGTCGTAAGGCGAGAATCATCTCTTATTGGCCACTCTTTGGAGCCACATCGAGGTCCCTCCATCGTCTTCAATCATAATTTTTCGAATCCTCGAACTCCGCCGGAGCTGTTCGGAAGAGATAGCAAAGAGCCGATCTTGAGGTATGTATGCACATAAATCCATCGTATAGCGGTCGTCGTCGAATGGAACTGGGTGAATTTTCGTGCAGATCTAGTGATGCCAAACCAGAGATGAATTGCGTGATTTGACTAAATTGGCACGAGAAGCCTCCCGAATTAGTCTACTGGGCTCTTGCAAGATATATGCTCGAGCTCAGCTGTGAAAGTCCAATTCATCCACTGAGAACTGTATCATTTCGAACGAATCTCAACTGATACAGTCGCTAGCAACTTGAGCGCTAATGGTTAGCAACTGCTGAGCTTTGAGTTAAAATTCCCCTCATTTTTGTGTCAAGAGTGTCTACTCGCGAATGCTCGGGCCTGAGGAATGCGATGTCGAAGTCTTGGAACTTTAGTTGATGGTTGGCACGCTCACTCCACATTGCCCTAGTTGGTGAAAAGGTTTATGAAGCCCCATCATTCCAGCTCAACCGCGGGAACGACAAATAACTAGGTCTTTCCAAGCAATCTTTCAGAGTGTTGAGTGGTCAGACTAGGCCAATTGATAATATTGAGCACTGTATGGGCAGTTCCCGTTCCGTTGCATAGGGTTTTGCTGAACTTTTTGTGTAAGCCCAGACTGCACAGCATGTACCATGAAGGTACGCTAACCTCTTCATCCTTACATTTACGCCATGCGAACCCTTTGCGAAGCAACAAATCTTCTGATCGGTTTTCGTCCACACCTTCGATCTAAGGGGACTTTCGAGTCTAGCTGTGCCCTCGTACGTGGTCGGGACGAGTGGGGCAATCAAGATCAAATATACCACTCTAGTCGGTCACCAGACACACACATCTTCAATCTGTGTTGGTCCCGCCTTCGGCCTCATTCTAACAACGCCTCTGTATGCTCGATTTGAAAGAGCCGAAGAAATATGGATATAGTGACAGGTTTTCAGCGAAAGGAGAGTAGGGAGCATGTATATTCTTCGACATACCATGCAAACAAACAACACTGGTTCGGCCCTTCGGGCGGCCATCTTTTGCTAGTCTTCATGGAGGTCTAATTATGGCTAATTTCCACGAGCTTTCGTGAGTCCATGCAGATCTTGGTGCCCCTCACCAGGCGTCAGGGACACTGTGGCGGGACTATGCGAATTGCACTTCAGCTCATCTCTCGAGATTGTGAGACCTAATTGAATCAAGGCTACTTATACTCCGTTGAAGAATCACAATACTCGAGGCCCAATGAAGATTAAGACTCAATGAATATTCCCAACGGATCATAAAATCTGGGGCCCAACAATTTTATCCACGATTCTACCTCGCAAAAAGCTGATATCAACACCAGGAAAAACCAATAGTGTATCTGCACAAGATTGGGATAGGTGAGAGGGCCGAAGAATGTGATGACAGTGAATTGGCTCGCGAACTTGAGCGTGTCTCGTGTTTCCTTGTCATAGAGCTGCAAGGAGTGCTCATAATATGCGGGCTGCAAGCGTAGAGACCGAAACCGAGCATTCAAATCCATTGAGGCCGCTTGGAGACTCCAAATACGTCGACCCATCTCAATACCGACCTGATGTATTCGACAGATAGCAACCAAGACTATATCGCACATGATTAGTACAGTTATCGGAAAATAACCAACGACTTCTTGGAGTTTTTCCGCTACATAAGGCACGTGTACTCTGATGACAAATGGCACAAAGAAGCTCATCATGATTTGAAAACTCGCACAAAGTCCGAGCAATGTCCGAAGTGGAGCAAATTGAGCGCCAAATATCTTGTACTGCAATATGGCAAGAAGGAGTGTCTCGTTCATTCGCTCTTTGATCATACTGTCAATGGAATCTGCATCCAGCATATCAATCAAACCACATTTTTTGCTCTCCAATAATTCATCTCTT
>Ga0058701_10000584_pt1 | contig 24692 bp, 23 predicted proteins | sample AgamicOrMae_FD_97039 | JGI IMG/M metagenome (GOLD analysis project Ga0058701, IMG submission 97039) | Agave microbial communities from Guanajuato, Mexico - Or.Ma.e | ecosystem: Host-associated > Plants > Phyllosphere > Phylloplane/Leaf | place: Guanajuato, Mexico | collected 2012-06-04 | reverse complement strand
TCATCTAGGGGCCCCTTTAGCTAATTATGTGTATGAATTTTGAAAGTATGCTTCTAGTTGTGTGAGGTAAAAACTTTTGCGCATAGTGCTTGTACAACTAGTGAACTATGGTGTGATGATTGTATTTTTTTCCATTCAGCTCGCATTCGTGCACCAGGGGCCCCAAAGCGTTTAAACATTTTGCTCTCTTGTGGATGCATTATTGATCCAAGAGGCACAAATAGGCATACAATCAGTAGTGCTACTATAGTGTCATAAGTGTGCAAAGTTTCACTGAGCTCACATGACTGGTTAGCCTGGGGTGCGAGCAGACGATGTTAGGGCAAATTGTCAACAAGGTCCCAGAATCAAAATAGCAAATATCAATTTTTGATACAAATACTCATGCTAAACTGATGAATTTTTCACACAAGCTACAACAATGCATACATAAGCTGCTGAAAGCACAAGCAGCTTGATTATGGCTTTGCTTGCTCCACCGCAAACCCCCACTAGCTATTGAGGCCCCGCACTCTGGGGCCCACAACGGTCAAGATTGTAGTCTTTGCGAGGCAAAGCTTCTTAGCTTGCATATTGGTGGCTCAGTTGTCACATTTTCATTCTCTACCACATGTCAATCGTCCATTCTGGTGCAATTTAGAAAAATGACAAATACCCCTCCAGCTGGACAATGGAACATGTAAGCGGGCTAATCTTTTGCATGCAACAATTTAAACGTCTACAAGGTGCATAACAAATCGCAAAAGCACAATACGACCTCTACTTTCTCCATAATGGAGCTCAACTTTTAAACTTTGAGCCCCACTAGGGGCCGCGTAAAACACATTAGGCACGATCAGACTGCATACTCGTATAGTGTGTGTACTTTGCAACATGCTGATATGATTACTTTTTGTCTAGCTCAATTGGTTGCGAAGATATTGATGCTTGATTATTAAGGTGTGAAAATCGTCTCAGAATTTGGAAAGAAATCGTTCTGCGAATTCAATGGCAGAATAGCGCACGATAGCAACAGTGCGCTAGCGCGCAATAGCGGGCCCGTGCACGCTAGGAAGGGTCCAATTTGTGTCTCTTCTGAGGTTTCTAGCCCCATAACAAGGATTGCAGTCTACTCCTGGCATGCATCAGATACAGGCTGGATGGTCATTCTAGTGATACGGCATGGCGTCTCTGCGGAAATTTTTGTCGTGTGAGATTACCCGAATTGGGCGGAAAAGGCCTGATCCACGACTCATGTATCATCGCTAACTCTCGAACTAGAGGTGTCACAATCTTGACCAGCATCTAGGCTTATTGCTGAATAGAATTTGATGCGGACTAGGGGATCGTTCTGAGACTAGGGCTAACTGTCCTTGCAGAAACCGATGTCACATAGGTGTATCTGAATCTCACAAGGAACGCCAAATGCACGACTTCGGTGCCCAAGCAACCAACCTCTGTAACCAGAAGTGCCGCGAACTTGACAGGCATCTATACTCATTGCCAGACTGAATTTGATACAGACTAGATGGTCGTTGTGATGTTTGGGCCTGCTACCTTTCTGGAAACCTCTGTCATGTATGATCACTAGAACCGCGCAAGAAATATCAAATGCACGCCTCTTGTATCATAGCGTGCCCCTTTCTTCTCTTGCACTACAAGTGCTACGATCTCGATTTGTATCCAGTCTTGCTGCTGGACTAAATCAGAGCCAGAGATCCACGTTCTCCCACAATTTCGTTGCTCCCGAAACACATAACCTCTCGCTAGATCCCCTATTGTCAGATCGCTGGCGATAGCCTCTGGCTGGATCGGAAACGATCATTCGATAAGACAGTGATCAGTCGGCCATAGCATGGTCATAGCATTTCAGACAGAGTGTTGTCTCCCACTGCCAAAGCTTGCTAGAGTAGTTAGGGGCCAAGTGCTGTGGCAGATACAGTATGCAAACGGCGCTCTCAGACCCGGTAGATGTGCATGCGAGAGCAAAGATTTATGATTGATCAATAACGATTGTCTGCTGGTGGTCTACCACTCGAACGTAAGTTCGTTAAGCACGAAAAGAATCAGTCGATAAACTGTTAGCCTTAACGGTATGAACTAGTTCGAAAGTGTTATGAATAATGACTTCCATAAGTTGTAGAGCTTACATGTCGAGTGCCGCCTTGGCTCAACTACTACAATTTAAGAATCCTACGAAGTTTTTGTGACCCCGGAAAATCCGCGGCCTTCCTTGCGCAGCATTAGCGGCAGACATTTGTCCTTTCAGCCTCAATTCCTGGAAGCCGATCGCTGCTTCATTGTTGTTCCCCATCAGCCTAAGCAGGCGACCACAGCAATTTCAGGACCACATCACTATATAATGGTATAGTGATCGTCTTGTTGTTGTTGTTGCGGTCCAGATACTTGATAGCGAGGGGGAGTTCTTGCATAAGAGACGACCTTAAGAGACCCCTGTCGTGTTTCGGGCGATGCGGATGACAAGTAGATACGTTTAGGGATAGAGATATGCAACTCGAGTCCTTTGTTAGCAACTCACAAAATGCTAATTCGTTTGATCGCGTGCTTCGTAGTTAAGATTGGCACTGATGGATATTTGGTCGCATAGTTTTCACCAATCAAAAACCCATCGGAAATCCCGTGATATAACTCAATATCCACAGAGATAAGATTCAAAACCACAAGATGCTTTCAAAACTTCAATTAGTTTTTGTATATGTCATCTCAAACTCTTATCATCTTCTCAACCACGGCAGAGGGTCTCACATAAGCCAATCATTGCTATCATCACAAGTGTCGGATGCAAGGAAAGAAGACTCTTGCAATAGCGGGAGAGAGGGAAGGGCTGGTGCCCGAGTTCAAATGAGCAGATTCAACAAACTATTTTTCGTCTTGAATCTTTCCACACTCATTTGGCTAATCTTTTTGCAAATAAGGTACATTATCTTGATATTGATCAAGTTTGACGTACTTCCAGGCCATGTTAGCTGTGCTCTAATTGGAAGATTAGAGTTTTACGGAGGGGGCAGTGATTTTCCATTCCTGATTGTCAGCTTTTACTGTCCCATCCGAATATTTCAGCTATCGATGGCAATGAGACAGCAAGACTATTACTTCGATTGGTTAGACTTCTTGTTTAATGCAGAATCAGACAATAGAACACTCGCAAAGTCGACAAATGCTGTGCCTAGTGGCGACTCTCGTCACTCTAACTTGCTACAAGATGTGATTGAAATCCAGGTTGGTGGCAAACCTCAAGACCTGACGGGCCAAATCAATGATAGAAAACTCAACAGAGCATCCGATGCTCTGGTACATCTGAGAAAAGGAGCCGTCGTCCGATCCATGGTAATTTTGTCCTTCGTCTTTGGTACCACCTTTGTCTTGGCCATTCTCCAGCTGCCTCTTCTCCTTACTAGGCAAGGTGTCACTAAGCGATACAGCGACTGCATCAATTACCTGATCTCAAACGCGACTCACATTGATCAGCTAACTTTTGGGTCATTCTATCGCTCGTTTTATCTAAGCAACATAGTTGCAATGGATACGAAACTATTATCCACAGTTACAACCAGCAGAAACTCGTATCAATCAATTGGCCCACTGAGTTCGCTCCAACTGGTAGAGTTCAATTCATATCAGGTCGCTAGGATAATCTTCGAATTTGTTGATAATACATTCTTCGTTCATGATTTCTTCGCCAGCATACTTTGTCCTGCACTCCTGGTGGGCATGTGCATTGAAGATTCCCTATATTACTCCACCCAGTTACTTGGAAGGGTGAGTACAATTGCGGCCGAATTGAGGGCGAAACATTCAAGAACTAGGCCGAAAAATTTCAGAACTCATTCGTTGAATTTGGAACGGCCTAACCTAAAAGTTGATGCAGTGAGTGTTGGGGCTAGAAGGAAGAGCGCTCGTCACCATCAGTCGGATTATTTGGACGGAATAAAGATCCAGAGAGGCAGCGCGTCCATCGATTATCAAAAGGGAAAGATTATGGTTCGAGCCTGTAGGCACAATAATGAATCTCATCAGAGGATATATGAATTGCAATTGATGGTAACAGATCTATTTGTAACCATCCAATCATACAACCCTTTCGTATCTACTTGTGTCATGCGATACATCTTTGGATGGGCTGTATATTCAGTCCTGGTGGCAAGTTGGATGTTTACTCCAGACGATCTCTTGGGTTCCTCTAAGTTTGAATGCTACTTCTTGCACTCCATTGCTAGCGTTATAACTACATTGATAATAACCAGATTTGCGATGGTACGTCGTAGAACATTGCAGTTGTATCATCTGATGGCCTGTTGCATGGCTTTGGAGAGCGAATGTCGGGAAAACAAACTACGCTGGTACAAACTTACTCGTCTCTATCATCCAGTACCAATGCACTGTTTCAGGTTGTCCAAGAGCAACGAATTGTCCCTATTCTTCGGCTTCAAAGTAGTGGCCTCTATATTCAGTGCACTCTTTTTGTCGCTAACATTCTATCATTACTTCATTTGACGCAAGAGTCTGCTCTTTCGAGCAACCAGCGATTTGGTATTAGGAACACTTCTTTCATAGATTAGATCTACCGTCATGGTCACTCGAATGTACTATCCCTCACTAAAGGCAGTCTCATTATACCAGGCGCTTCCAGGTACACTGAAACTCAACCAGTCAGACTGAACGCCCACTGATTTGGACGACTACTCCCGCTATTTCCCATACCGAAAACCCTCGAAAATGTCCACCTCATGGTGAACGAACAATCTTCGAGGAGACGAGCCAGCTTCAGAAAATTTCATCTACCGCGAAATTGCCTTCCAGTATCGAAAATATTCTGGATCTCTAGAGGCTAACTGCACTTGCACGGGTGGACCTGTGCTAAGGTAGCCCTGTAGACGAGAAGCCTAACATAGCAAATGCCTTGCTAGTCCCTGTTGTTCGAGTACTTCCGAAGCGAGGCGTGTTTAGAACTGATGCTCATCCGGTCATGCTGGATCCATTTAGACTCGGAATCAACTTCAAAATATGGCCCCAGATTAGACCCCTAGTACTTGTGCATAGTTTAGATCAAGCAAGCGACATTCTAGTAATCTGGACCGACGGCTGATGGGTGTTCATGAAAGAACTTTCCCAAAGAGGGCTCCCATTTGGCCCTAGGCAGATAATACCTGTGATCAACTAGAAATTATGGAGATGGTCGATTGAGATTTGTTTGCAAGAGCAATACCACAGAAATGCGACAGCTAGTTATAATTACTAAACATTGGAACAAAAACCTAGATTACGGACAAAATCATACTTTATTTCTTGTTTTGTTGAGCGTGATAGTCGACATGTCTTGCCAGCAACGAGCTAGGTGGATCACGACGAGCTCAAACTCAGATGTTGGAGCACGTCGTTCCATCTGGCCGCGTGGTCTTTCTCTGAAATCGTATCGTCTTTATGCTCGTCCACTTGACCATCGATGGATTGTTTCATTGGATCCAACGAGCCGTCGTGCAAGTTGTTTGCCGTTTTTAGAGGCTGGTAGCGATAGTTGAGATTCATTTCTGGTGAGTTCCTGTTGGTGTCGCTGGCGCGAAAGAGATTTGGCTGCGAAGCGATGCTGTTCGAGCTTGTTCTGTGATTGTTACCCTCATTTTTTTCGGAGCTACCCGATTTGGACGTCAAGTCTTGGGCCAACGATGGCCTCTTGCTAGTGACTGTCTTCTGTTTGCCATTCGTGGATATTGATTTCATTCTTACCCTTCCCGCACCCTCTGGGCCCCTGAGAGACTGGGCTTTTCTCAGCTGATTGCTCACAACTAGGGCATTCTCCTTGTCCGGTTCAGTTGGGGCATTACTTTTGGTCGAGTTGGCCAATTTCTGGTTCAGCAGAACCAGGTTCATCACATTCAAGGCCATGGCCAGATTATTGAGGGGTTGCTGTTGATTTCCGCCTGCCTGAGAGAGACCATCGTTGCTGGCCACAGGCTTAGCAGTCGCCTGGATAGAGACAGGCGCTGGCTCTTCGTCCACAGCGGCCTGTGGCTCTGGAGGGGCGACCGCGGGCGACACTCCCGAACTGTTGCGCGTCTGCGGGACAGTTTTGTCGCTGCTCACTGCGGCGTGTTTCGCAGGCTGCGGGCTCTTCGGGAGCGCGCCCGCCGCGGGCTGCTCGGTGGCGCCGCTCTTCTTGCTCGCCACCTGTTCGAGTCCACCGCTGCCCGTCGCCTTTCCGGCTGGCTTCGAAGTGGTCTCCTTCCGCTTCTCGTTCATTGTCTTCAACTGGGTCTGGACTGCTGGCCGTCTGGTGCTGGTGGTTGTCTGCAGTTTGTTGTTTTCTTTGGGTATTCCATTCTCTTCTACCTGTTTCTCTGCTGGTGGGCTTGCAACTGGGACAGTCTTGAGCAAGTGGCCCAGCGAGTTGGCCAGCGAGTTCGAAGTCTCCTCAACCAGTTTATTACTGCCGCCACCAGATTTGGCGCCGTTCCCCTCGGAGTTGGCCAAACTCTCGAGCCAGCTGCTGAGCGTCCGATTGAGCAGCCGGTCGGCGAGCTCCTCGGCCGTCAAGGCGTCTCCACTTTTTGACTCTTCCTTGGAACTGCTTCCACTGCTCGACAGTCTCGCCTTGGCGCTGGCCTGCTTCTCGTCGGCCAGCCGCAAGAGCTGGCTGGCCAGCCACGAGGTGTGCTCCTTCTCGCGCGCCGAGACCACTCGCCGCTCGTCCTCCTCCTGGCTGGAGTTGCGCAAGTTCAGCAGGCCCGCCAGCTGGACCGCACCTTCGGGCAACTCGGACGGCCACGCGTTTCCGGCCTGCAAGCTAGACTTGGACAAGTTCGCCCCGCTGGCGCCGCCCTCCAGCTTGACCCCAACCTTGTTCAGCAGTTCCACCAGCTCGGCGGGACTCGCCTGGGCGAGGAGCTGATCAATGGACGCGGGGCCAATCTCCTCGGGCGGCTGCTCAACGAAGCTCGACTCGTTCCTCCAGTGCTGCCGGAAGTGGTCGTGGGCGCCCACGTGCGTCCTTGGGTATCCAGCGGGCCAGCCTCGCGGGCCCACCGGATGTCTGAGGCGAGGATGGAGCCTGGCGGAGTGCGGCTGGTAGGCTGGTGGACGGCGCACCTGGAGGCTTGGGATGCGGCCCGTGTGGCCTGGAAGGCCGAAAGTCCTAAGGGTCGAGGCTGGGCCAGCGGCGGAAGTCGAAAAAGTGGCCGGCACTCTGTCGAGACGACTCAGGTGGAGCGCGATGAGGCGGCCAAGGGCGTCTTGGCCGCCGGAAGCGAGCCGTCCGGCGGCCGCCTGGGTGAGCAGCGAGATGGGCTGCGTGGGGATGGACAGACTCGCTTGGGAGAGGGGCAGGTTGAAGGAGATGGTGCCCGCCTCGCGGTCCACTCGGATGGGCGGCTCGCTGAGGGCCGCATTGAAGAGATTGTTGGCGAGCGGCGAGATCGTCTGCATCAACAGTTGCGGGTCGAAGTGGGCCAGACTGAGCCGGATGGGCTCGCCTCTGGGCACGAGCTGTCCATTGGGCAGCTGCTGCATGAATTGGCACTCAGTTCCGGCCTGTCCACTTCCGCTGCTCGCAGGACGCTGGCTTGCCGACAGGGCCGCATTGTGCAGCAGAGTCCTCACGAGCGCCAGCTGGCTGCTCGACGAGTTCAGCGCCAAGCCCGCCGGATGCAAATGCGGCGGCTGGCCAATCGCCGCCAGCTGAGCCTCGACGCCGCTCGGGCTCGACCGGGCGGGCGCCTCGAACAGGGCCGCCTTCGAGAGCGCCTGCTTGGCCTGGCTCACCAGAGGCCCGCGAGCCAAAGCGGAGCCACTTCCCAGAGCTGAGGTGAAGCCAGGTATTAGGTAGCGGCGCACGAGCTCGCCGAGGATCGCCTGCGACAGCATGCCCGATTGGTGTTTGACCATCTTGTGCAGCATCATGGCCACGTAAAGCTTGCTGAACGGGCCCATCATCAGCATGGCGCCCAGGCTCCTCTTGGTCCTGCGCTGCCGCCGCGGCCGCCTCTCCTTAGCCTGCCGGCCAGTGCCCCGCTTCCGGTGGCTCCGCTTGGCCCGCGCGTCGCCCACCAAGTGCACACTTCCGTTCGAGCTCCTGGCCACCTGGCCCAAGGTGAGCGCAATTGTTTGTCTGGCGGCCAAGTCGGTGGGATCCGCGAAGTTCCTTATGGACTTCCGCCCGTCGGCGCGTCTCCTCTTCTTGCCCCGCTTGCTGTCCAGCCTGCCGCTGGCCTCTGACCAAGTTTCGTTCAAGAGGGCGGCCTTGTCTGTGGAATTTCCTCCCGCAAACTGACCCCTCTCGCCCACAAGCGACAACGAGCTCGACAAGGGCCCCTCGTCGAGCTCGTTGTCGCGCTCTGCTGGCACTTCCGGCCTGGCTTTGGGCCGTTGGCGAGCGAGCATGCGGACGATGTTCGTCAGGAGCTCCATGAGCAGTGTGCTCGCCGTGCTGCCTCCTGCACTTGCTTGCTCTCCAGGTCCCGAGCTCGACTTGTTCGTCGACCCATTGGCACTGTTTGGGCTGGCACTGAGCGAGAGGATGTCTCTGGTCCTTTGCAGAGTTGGCGAGTTGGTGAGCATCGGATTGTTCACCGTCAGAGTGCTTATCATGTTGGCCAACAGTTGTCCCAGATTGGCCATAATTATCGGAAAATCCTCTATCCTTTGGCGCAAGATCGAACCCACCAACTGCTGTCCAATGGGCAGCAGAGAGCCCACCACAGAAGTCACCTGCTCTGCACTCGAGCCACTCTCTTGGTTGGCCGCCAGCTGTCTTAGCAGAATGGTCTCGGGCCGCCGATTGTTGGCCTGCGTCAAGGCTCTGGTAATAAGCTGGGCCAGCGAGTCGGTGAACAACTGGCGCTGATTATCAATTGCTGTGTTTGTCGCCAAGGCGTTGCTTACCAAGGCGCTGGTCTGCCTCTTGGTGCGCCTCTTTGGCTTGCCCAAACCGGGCTCCTGGTGTCTGCCGAAAGGTCTGAACAGGTTCCCCGACGGACTTTTGGGTCTGAGCCGATCCCACAGGGAAGAGCTGTTGGTCTCTGTGAAGTTTGTGTGCGCCGTTGGCCAGAGATTAAATCTGGGGCCTCTCGTTTCCGCTGGTCTGTTAAAGTGGCGCGTTGTCGATGCGTTGCGGCCTGAATGGTGACCTGGCCGAGTCCGCTCGAAGTCGGCGCTCGATTCTGCCACATTTTCCTCCGGCCCGAGCTCCTCCTCTTCCTCCTCGGGGGCGCCCTCCTCCATGGGCTCGTCGCCCTCGTAGTCCGGCGCTGGCACGGGCGCCGGAAGGGGCGCAGGCTCGCCCAGCGGATCCTCCTCGGCGCCCGACTCGATGGGCGGCAGAATGAGCACGTGGGGCGCCTGGTGCGTCTGGTGGTGCATGTGGCTCGAGTTTGTGCTTGGGACACTCATGGGGACTCGAGCAGGCGGCGGCGGGGTGCTCGGAGGCGCCGCCTGGAGGCCCAGCGAGCCCGCCTGGTGGCCATTCAGTGGGCCTGTTGCCATCGAGAGGGGAAGCATCGAGGGTGGCACACTGGACACGCACTGGAGCAGTCCTCTGGTGTCGCCTGGAGACCAGCCGTGCTGGCCAAACATAAGCGACAAATCCTCCGACAGTGGTGGACCATTTTCCAGCTGTTGGCCTGGCTGCTGCAGCTGCTGGCCTGCAAACAGCGACGGATTCTCCTCGCCAAATGAGGGCCCTGCCAAAACAGAGCAGTGGACTAGCATTGTCGAGCTTCCTCTGCTGTCCTTTTCTCCTTCCTTTTCTCCCAATTGCGAACCATTTTTATGATTAACCAGTCCGATAATAATAAATATCACAAAAGTCTTGACGAAAATCAATCTTAATACTGGGCAAGAGGCTTGCCTCTTGAAGTCGCTTGTGCGTCTAGGCCATTTTGTGGACACCAATGGGACCATATCATGGGCCTTCTAGTCTTCTGAATGCTCGGCCATCACCGAATGCAGGCCAACCTGTGCACCTGGGGAATGAGGTTTGCGGTGACAAGCTGAAAGGATTAGTTTAATTTTTATCGCTCATTCTATTGCTTCAGACCATTGATTAGTTAGCTACATTCAAGAGCCTTTTTCCTTATCCATATCTTCCATATCTTAACCAATATTCTCTAAGATGCTCTCTGGCAGACATTAAATTAATGGATGGAGGAGAATTTTTTTATTGCATTTTTGTACGTGTCATTAGAGTACGCGAGTCAGGTCGAGTGAAGAATGGGCCACGACAGCCAATTGAGCATCGCCCTAGACTGTGCTCAGAGCAAGCGTGAGCATTGGCATGCTAGCCCAGTTTCTAGAAGGAAGTTTTCACTTTTTCACTCACAAATGAAAATATTGAACAATTCTGGGCAATTAAAAGTTCAATCGAACATCAAAACACTGGAAGCGAGCTCGCCTGTTTGGATTCGTGAGCGTTCGGATGAGAAATCAAGAGTAGGCGTAAGCGTGACTGTTGACTGTCTATGGATGGAAGAGGCTCGCTCAATGTAGAGGTGAAAATTGTCTCCTTTGATTGAATCTAACGGGAGACGTCAGCTTGCAAAATCAGCCTGCAAAATCAGCAGAGCAGAAACTCGTCCAATCAAAACTCCGTCCGCCCAATGGCTCCTCTCTAGGAACACTCGCCCAATGTTTCAACAATGCTTTTTGGCAACTCATAAGGCTGCTTTGATGTTGGTCGATATCATGCTGACGAGCAAGGCATGTAAGTTCATTTCGATTTATGGCCAGGCTTCTGCCTGTCAAGTCGAGGCTCGAGAGGTGGTGAAACACCTCTTGAACAGGCGAGAAATCTTGCCTCGAAATCAAGTAACAAGAACGATGGCAAAACTTGGCACTTCCTGTCGAGTCCATATCGAGAGTCTCGATTTTAACGATGTCGCCAAGTAGACTTGGATGAATCCGACAGCATACTCAACTTAGAGCGATATATCCGGATCACTCAGTCAGCCGAGTGTTTTCACTCTCCATGAAAACACTTAGCTCGAGTATCCGTACACAACTGCGATTCTCTTCTATTAGCTCAACACGGCCAATCTTGCAATAGTTGACGGGCCAACTACGATTAGCTCTACGTATTTTTGCACCTGAAGAAGCTTGCGAACTCGGCCCTCAATCGATTCCAGCTTTCCCTTAGTAATATCTCCACCACGATACGCTACCCATCAGCGATACGTCTCATCATCTCTCCTCAAAGTCTGTGGTAACTCAATTTCACTCGACAGTCTCCGAAGCAACTAGTCCAATCTAATCCAATTTTATCCAACGGATTCCGATGCATGAATCATGTGGGACCAGCCCGGTTTTCTGTGTCCTGCCCTACTACATTAGGATCTAAGGATCCTAGAACGAACCCTGCTATATGCAAAGGACCCAACCAACTTGTGGATGGCACACACTGATACTGATGCTCGAGAATACGTGGAAAGGCGAGGGAGTGTTTCGATTTGATATCATACAGCAGAAAGTATCATTTTCAGGTCGAGAATGAGCATGACGTAAGCGCTTAGCTATGCATGCTTATCAACTGTAGAGAAGGTGCACTGAAAAAACAATCTGATGGTCCAAACTTGAATATTGTCAATCTTGTTGACTTTGCAGGAAGTGGACAACTTCAGGCGAACCCCAATTTGACTAGTACTCTCAATAATTTAAATGATTCAGCTACCTCGCTCTCTACCGTCTATCAGAATCTGCAAAGTAACGTTGAAACTGAGCATCGATTGAGAGCTGAACAACTGTTGCACTTCGAATGGTCTATTGCGGAGGTTTGTGTTTGCAGAAGTTGAGAAAGTAGAACAGACCATTCGAAGTTACACCGACTCTTTTGTCAGGCAAAAAAATAACAGCATCAACTCTCTATCCTTATCTGGTCGGACTCTTCATCCGCTTCGTGCATCGTCAACAAGTTGGGTCCAGTGCACATAGAGCTGGATAGCAGATTCTATTCTAGCATCTCTCGAGCTGGTTCCACAATGTAAAGTCTACAATTCAACGAGTATATAAGATAGGTGTACAGAAGTGCCAAAATCTCTTTGGGAGAGAATTATCACTTCGTGGCACATGTTCTGCAAAAAGATGGAGCTTGTGCCAAGCTCAGTTTGACAACTCGAAACTCACCTCAAATTGAGCCGCAACTTTTTGAGCCTTGAGGATGTAGCTTTTCCCCCAACTTCGATCCATCGATTGCACTCTAGTCAAGCTGCAGACTAAGCTCTTCCGGATTGATATTTACGTTGTGTTCCTCATCATTTTGTAATTGGAGTGCTCAGTCATTGGGGGGCCAAGCTTCGGTTGCTTGGCACTGCTAAAATATCAACGGGATTTTTCTGAACTGACTTGAAAGGTCTGGAGTGAGATTATCCCATTCGATATTACTTCTAACTTGCCCCTCACCTTAGGGGGTTCCTTCCTCTTCTCTCTTTTTCTCCCACTTCTCAATTCGGGGCCTCTCTCTCCCACTTGTTGATGAGGCGCGAAACTTGTTTGCCGCGAAAGTGATCAGCCAAGTTTAAAGTGATTCTTGTGCGTCAATTGTGACTCATTCAACAGGTGGTCTGTCGTCGAGTAGGAAGCTAGTTGTCTCGAAGTTTGTCCTCCGGAGCTAAGCATGTCTCTGAGAGCGCGCGCATTTACAACTCGAGAAGTTTCTGAAAAATGCACCAACAGGCGGCTGCAGCAATCCTTAGGCTGCCTTTGTTTCTCGAGTGCATGTCTTATCAAGCTTGAGTGCTCGCCTATGCACAAGGTACGGACTAGATGAGCCAAATCGAGGCAACGGGCGAGCAAGACAGTGCCTCAAGAAGCTGGAAAGTGGTCGGCGAGTTTGGGACAGCCGATAAAAGACTTCTCTCATTGCTCAGGATGCTCCGCGCCAATAGCTTAGGTCTGTTGGGATGATCGAAATTAACTCAGTCTGAATGGAGTTGAATGAAGATTAGGCTGCTAAGGAACGAGAGGCAACCACTTGCAAGGGCTCGGCCATGGGAGCATGATGGCACTCAGAGGAGACAGTGTGCAGTGGAAGTGGTTCAGTTTTTGCACTCGCATCTTGGCGCCACACTGATTGGTTTGTTTGCAGATCTGCTCGAGCGGTTTTCTTCCTTTATTGTGCTTCCATGCAAAGTTGACATTAACTGGCACCTCTCGACTCTTTGGCGGTTCTCTTTGTCTCGGTGGAGCCAGTGTGGCGTGCAAACTGGCGCAACGAAGACCGCACCTTAGGGGCACCTTGTGAGCAGATAGCACGAGCTCTCGATTCCCCAGCTTAAAGGGGGCAAGGATTTTTCTAAGCTTGGCAGATTGTTCCTCCAAAGCTTGTTGTTGGCACCGACAACAAGCTGTGGAGGCCACCACTCAGTTCGCGGATGATTTTTTACTCGACTCGACGATCGAGCCAATCATCGAGCAGCGTCAAAAGTCATAGAGCGCGACCTCAAGCAGATGGCAGATTGGCAAAATGTGGTGAATTTTCCGCTGGTTTGGCGTCGGAAAGGCGGAAAAGCGAAAAGAAGCCAGCGGAAAGAAGCTAAACAAAGTGGGTGGCCGCTTTCGAAAGGCTAGACTAGACTAAGCAGCGAAAGGGGGCGCAAAATTGGGGTCAAATGAAGATCGAGTGCGCTCGCCAGTTCATTGGGGAGATTTGTTTGGCGAGATCGGGGGGCAAAAGTGGCACGAGCGCGGCTTAGTGGCGGCCAATGGTTAGCTTGAATGGGGGGCCACAGACAGTTGGCGGCGAGCTTGGGCTTTGTGCTTTACTCGTGTGAGCTGATTGAGTTTTGTTCTCCCTTTTCTCTGTTCTCTGTTCTCTGTTCTCTGTTCTCTGTTCTCTGTTCTCTGTTCTCTGCTCTTGTCTAGCGGCTGGCGTCTAGCTGGGAGCTAATCTCGCGCCAGCCAAACTGAGAACACGGACACCTGGCGGCGACAAATCGCTGGCTCTCATTAGTGGTGGCAGTCTTTCAGACTGTTTGTTGTCGGCCATTTGGCGTTTGGCGCTTGCCATTTGTTGTTGTGAGGACCAAAGCAGAGCGACTCTCTGGGACAGTGGCCGGAATGGAGCCAGAGATTAGCATTCGGACTCTGCTCGATTAATAGGCCACTCACTGGCCCAGGTGACCACTCAATTGGACCGGCATCAGTGTCATTCTACGGAATGGAAGGGGCCAAAAGTGGGGGCTGAGCCGCGGCAAGCTAGCTGGCTTATGGCGCTCGATGAATTGGGCTCAATGAGCCAAATTTGAGCCAAAAGGATGGCCAGTTTTGTGTATAAATAGGCGCCAAGTGAGCCAGGAGGCAAGCGAGTCAATTAGGTGCAAGTTGAAGAAAAGGGTTCGTGTTTCAATCGGAGCTAAGGAGCAAGTAGCAAACAATCAATTTCATTTCTCTCCCAGTCTCTGGCCAACGCAACACACAAAAGAGCAACCACCAGTTCGAAGTGTACGAAGTTGCGGCAAGCTTGCCACAAACAACAGACACTCTCTGCTGGCTAACGATTTCCAGAGCGACCAGAAGATACAAGGGCGCAATATTGTGTGGCTGCATTGGACTGCATTCGAACAGAGAGCAAGGCAATTGGATAAAGAAGTGCTCGAGAGAGAAGGGGAAAAAAAAGTTGTGCAGCTCGAGGAACAAGTTCAATAAGGATGGCCTTCTGTTCATTGTATTCGGTCAGCAAGACACCGGCGCTGCTCATTACGGCGCTGGCCTTCCTGCTGGCGCTCCAGTTAATTGCCTGCAATGGCGCCGAATTGGCCGCCAAAGGAGAGCCGAAGTTGGAGGCAGCAGCCAAGGAGAAGGCGGACGCAAACGGTTAGTATGAGCCAGCTGAGGGGCGCCTTCCGGCCGGCCGCGAGCTTCTGGCAAAGCTCCGACGAGCTTTTGGTTAGCTCTTGGCGGCCGCAGGATTGCAGCCAGTGGGCGAGAGTGGGTTAGGTTGGCGAGCCAGCAGAGAAAGAGAGCGAGAATTAGAGGCGAATATTGATAGCGCCTCGCTAATGGATACTAATGACGCTTTTTCCTCGCAGGCCCATTGTGCAGCTGGAGAGGCCCCAAAGAGTGGGGCTCCTTTATGGCCTTTATGGCGGCTGCGTGCGTCTGTGCGCGAGTGTCTGTGCGCGAGTGTCTACGCGCGAGTGTCTAGGCGCGAGTGTGTGCGCCAGTCTGGCGCCAGGGAGCGTCTGCGGCGCCGAGGCGACGAGAGGGCGCAGGAAGCTCGCCCGGCGAGCTTTCCGGGGCGGCCGAGCTTTCCGGAGCGGCCTCGCCGCACGGCCTCAGCGCCAGTCCTTAGGGCCGGCCGGGCGGGCACTTGGGGCGACCTGGCCGTGTTTGCATGGGCGGCTGCGCTCGCTCGGCCTCTGGATGGAGCAGAGAAGGGCAGAGCAAGTGGTTGGCGAGCGAGCGAGCTGTGTGTGTGTGTAAGTGAGTGTTTGTGTTAGTTGGGGCCTCTCTGGCAAGCTGGCCGAGAGTGGGCCGAGCAAACAGGGCCTGGAGGCGCCCGCAGACGAGCAGCGGCGGAGACTGAGTGCCGCTTTATTAGTGGGCCGGCCAAGTTGGTGGATGACACCAGCGAGATTGAGACTCCCGCAACTTGTCCCGAGGCCGCGCTTTCTCCTTGAGACTGGCAGTCATCCAGATCAATCCTGATGATAAATGTTGTCGCACGCCTCCAGTCTTGGCCAGCAGAGACTCGCCAAGACTGCAGCTCGCCTGGCCAGTGGAGTCTTGCCAAGACTGGAGCCCGCTTGGCCAAACGAGCAAAAGAGAAGAGAGGAAAACACACACGAAAGCGAGCCCAAAAGTAACCAAAAGCAACCCTCCCCACTCGCCTCAAACCTGGACCCTGAAACCAAACGAATCGGAACCCAACCCAACGCAACGGACCGCGACCACGCCGCTGGCCACGCCTCCTTCGTGTCTGTCTGTCTGTGTGTTTTGTGGAAAAACTCACCTGGAACCACCTGGGGCGCCCCTAAAACGCGCCACAACCCTTTGCACTGTGCTGCTTCCAACGCAATATTGCGCGCCTGCCAATATTGGACCACGCAACTGGGCGGCTCAACTGGGCGGCCCATGAACCACCTCTCCTTGTCTCTCTCTCTCTCTCTCTCTCGTTTGCGTCCTCACAACATTGCCACGCACAATGGAAATGGGCTCCAAATTGGAGGGCACACGGAAAACAAACGAACCACCAATGGAACGCGCCGGCTGGGATGATATAAGCAAACAGACGCCGCAGACAGCCGGCCGGCAAACTGGACTCCAAATTGGGCCACCCCGCTCCTGGTCATTAGACAAAGGGAGCCCTCCAGCGAGCTCGAGGCCCAAACGAAGCAGTCCTCCTCGTCCTCGTCCTCCTCGTCCTCGTCCTCCTCGTCTAGCCAGTCCAGCCAGTCTGCAAACCGTTCAAAGCCGGACTTTTTTCTCATCTGGCTGCAGCCCTACGAGCAACTAATTCCAAGCCAAATAATGGACATGATAGACCAAAACATTAGGCCCCAGACGGAGCAAATCTCGGGCCAGGTGATAGCCCAAGTGCCCGGAGCTGAACAGTTTTGGGCCCAGCTGAGCGGCTTCCAGAACACCCTGAGCAACATGGGCGGCCTGCAGTCAGTGTTAGGCGGGGCCATGGGCGGCTCGGAGGGCGGAAGCAACCCCCTTTCCGGGTTGGTGGAAAATTTGGGGCGTCGCCGTTGAGTGGCCATCGCTTGTTGTGGGCTAGTGGCCAGTGGCCAGTGGCTAGTGGCTAGTGGCTAGTGGCTGCTTAGGATGGCCGCTGCTTAGGATGGCCGCGCGCTGAGCGTGCCAGCAAATGGAGGCGGCGGTGCACGCGGACGCGCGCGTCACACTGAGCGGGCCCGCCGCAGCTTAGGGCGGCTCGATGCGGCGGTCGCCCTTGGCTGCTGGCAAGCGGCGGGCCACCTTTGACGCCGACTGTCTGGCGGCCAGTGGCCAGTGGCCAGTGGCCAGTGGCAGACGGCGGACGAGGGACAGCGGAGGGCCAGCCAGGGCCTTTTATTGGAATTTAACTTTACACGCAGGGCCCAGACGGACGGAGGGGCCACGGAGGGCAGTCCGCGGCCCGCATAGATATTCAAGCTGAACTGCGAGGCGCCCTCGGGGAGCCCTGAGGGTTGAGCCGGCGAGCTGGGCGAGCTGGGCGCGCGTGTTCGCGAATTAAAGAGGCAAAAGTATAAAAGATTGATTGATGGTTATCGGGTGATTACGAAATGTTATTGCGCTGTCTTCTGGGCCCGCGGCTGGGCTGCCGTTGTTGCTCGTGCGCGAGGCCAGCCAAGCGGCGAGCCAGTTTGCTAGTGAGCCTCTTTGCTGCTGAGCCCCTTTGCCATCGAGCCAGTTTGCTATTGAGCTAGTTTTCTAGTGAGCTAGTTTTCTAGAGAGCTAGTCGAAAGGCGAGCCAGTGGGCGCCCTCGACAGCGAGCTAGTGAGCGCCGCTCGCTCGCCCCCATTGGCCCACATTGGCGCCGTGGGGCGTGATTGGCCGATGGTGTGCTGGTGCGTGCGCGCGTGCCGCCGCACTGCAGTCGTCTGGCGGCTCTGCTCTGCCCGCAGCATTGGGCCCCCATGCGAGGCCGCACTGGCACTTGCACACTGCCAGACGACTGCAAATGCCCGTAGGTGCCGCAAAGGGCGCCCACTGCTGCAACCATGGCCACTTGGCCGCCGGAGTGTGAGCGCCGGCGCCCTCGAGACGCATGGGCAAACATTGATGCACACTCGGGGGCGTCTCTCGGGCGGACTCTGCCGCGCAAAGATATATATTTTTACTTTATTTATCGTCGATAATTGCCTCCGCCCGCAGAGGCCAAGTCTGCCTCCAAGTGGGGCCAGACTTTGCCGCCTTCTGCGAGCCACCCGAGCGGCCCTTGTCCACTTGGGCGCTCGAATGCCGCTCAAATGTTCGCCGGCGAGCTCGGCGTGATTGCTGTCAGATGTGGATATTGGAAACTGGAGCGCCGGCCTTGAGCCGAGCGCCCACTCGCTCGGCCCAATTGCAAATGGCAACGTCTCCAGTCTGGCAAGCGGAGGGGGCGCAATGGTGGCACTTGGTTTTGATTTGTTCACGCCTGCGCTTTGCTCTGGCACTCTTTCTCGCCTGCCCACAGCTTCACGCTTGCCAACACACTCGCGAGGCTTAGGCGCCCAAGAGTGTGGCCCGCAACTGGGCGCAACTGGGCCAATCTTGCACGCTCTTCAGGGGCGAAAGTTGACGCGCCCGCTCGAGTCTGTCTCGCCTCGCCAATGATAAACAACTTGGCCCACACGCCGACACTTTCCAGCACCCCATTGGTTCTCCTTCTAGCCTTCTTCTAGCCTCCTTCTAGCCTCCTTCTAGCCTTCCACTAGCCTTCCTCTAGCCCTCCTCTAGCCCTCCTCTCGCATCCACTTGGCGGCCCCAAATCCGAGATAGCAAATAAAAAGCCGCCAAGACGGCCGCTGGCTGGCCGGCGGCCAACAAACAAGTGTCATCCGGCCGATCTGGATGATTAATCTTCGCATTTTTGCCCCCCGACTTTGTTCTTTTGCGCCCAACTGTCTGCTAGCTATAAGTGTGAAAGTGTGTCTGTGTGTGTGTGTGCGGCTTGTTGGCGCTGGTTTATTGTAACCAAATAATATGGAAAATTCATCTCATGTAATGGAATTCGATGAGAGTCATGCATCATAATCAGGCAACACACGAGCACCGATCTTGGCGCCTGTCTGCTCCCTCTTTTCCTCCCTTTTCCCCCCTCTCTACTCCTCGCCCACTATCTCTGGCCCGGCAACTCTCTGTCGGCCGGTGCGAGTGCCCTTCACATGTCAATGGAAATGGCAATGGGAATGGAAATAGGAAGGCCACAAGAAGGCGAATGGGCGCCGCAATGGGACTTGGAATAAGAATGAGAAGCACAATGGGGGCAGCATTGGAGCCAATGGGAAAATGTAAATGCAAGCAGTGCGAGCGCGCCCCCATGCAAAGGTTGACCCGCGCGGCGAGGGCGTGGCCGCGACGGCTCTGCTCTGGCGCGTCGGGCTGTGCGACAGATTCGCCTCGGGCTGGCCGCGCCCCCTCGTTGCGCAGTGGGCGCGACCGTCCGATTCGGGCCGCACGCTCCGGGCTGGCCCGCGCGCACTGGCGGGCTTGGATCTACTAAAGAAAGAGGCAAAGAGAGCGATGGTTGGCTTGTGTTCCCAATTGAACAACTGGCTGCCGTCTGGCAACTGGAAACTGGGCCCAGCTTGGAAAGTAAACAATGCGCCCCCCGGCTCGACGGAGCGCAAAATCTGGCCGTCAAATTGGCGCCGGCCGATGGGCCAAATTGAGCCCCAGGGCGGCGGCCAAGCCAGTTTGTTGTGCCTCGCAGTGGCATAGACTGCAAGGGACCCTTGGCCAGCCGATCGTCTGGCCGGAATCGTTTGCGACCAAACGTCGGCCAGAGTCGAGCTGGCGGCGGGGCCTCAAAGAGAGAGACTACTACTAGCAACTGGGGAGGGCGCCAGACACAGCGGGCTAAGTGGGCGCAATTGCTGCTAAAACAAGCGTCCAGCCTCGGACGGCTGAGTGATTGGGCGTCACGAGCTGCTAAAACAATGATGATCGAGCTTCTCTACACGAGAGGGTGTTTGCGTTGACTGGGAGCCGCTGGTCAGCCTCCCGGCGTGCTGCACGAGTGGCCCTAATGAACCGAGCCAGCAGAGGCCCAAGACGCGGGCCCAGACCAGGCGGTGCGCCTTACGAGTGGGCGTGTCTCCCGCTCGTGCGCTGTTCGAAGGCACGGCTGCGGCGCGAACCGCGCGCGAGCGGCGGGTCCCGCGCGGACACCCCCGCGAAGGCTGCACGTGCGGGCGCCCCCACACGGCGGCTGTCTGGCCGCGCTGGTCGGCCTGGTGTCTATAATATTTCGAGCCTCGCTGGCCAGAGAGTGGGTCTGGCTCCCGGCCAGCGCGCGGTGGCCAAAATTGGCACTAAGCCGGTCCTAATGCGGCCGAAATTGGGCCGGTTGTTGTGGGGCGAAACGGCGAGCAGGAGCGAGCATGACGACACTTGGCGGCCGCGCTGGAGAAGTGGCCGAAGTTTGGCGCCTTTTCGGCGCCACTGGAGCCCACTGGAACGTGCCTCGAGTAGACCAGAGCTTGAGCGGCGCCCAAATGTGGCGGCCCCACTGGGCTAGAGTCTGGGCCTGGGTTTGAGTCTGGGTCTGGGTTGTCTGGTTGGCCGGCGGACAAACACTGGCCCGAGCGGGCGCGCCAGGAAGAGGAAGAGGAAAAGCGAGTGCAGCTGGAGGAGAGAGAAAGTGCAAGTGCCAGCACAAGTGCAAGACCAGTGCCAGCTCGGCGGCCAAAGAGAGTTGTTAGTGTGCTCGAGTGGGCGGCTCTCCAGTGGGCGAGTTCCGTTTCACTCAGTCTGTCTGTTTCTCTGGCCGCAACTTAATGATCGGCGAGCTGGCGCGGGCCCCCAAGTGTTTCCGCTTTATTAATTTAAATCACGCGCTCGCCAACCATTTGGCCTTGCCGTTGGCGCCACTTGGCGGTGGGCCAGCGCCACTGGCAGAGAGAGTGGGCCGCTTGTTTGGCTCGTTTGTTATTGTGTTGTTTTTATTGCTCTAAAAACTGCAAACTCCAAACTGGCAGCGAGCGAGCCGCGCAGCATTGGACTTGGCTGGGCTGCAAAAGTGAGGCAATGCACTCCACTTCACTAAGCTAAAGCTAAACCCAAGCCCAAGCCCAAGCCCAAGCCCATGAGATGGGAACACGCAAGTCTCCATTGGGCACGCTAGGGGCCACCCACAAACACCACCCTCTCAGGCCGAAAATCTCTGACTTCCAGCCGCCAAGCGCCAAGCCCGGCCCACTGCGCCCTCATTGCCCCTCAAAACGCTCATATCCCTGTCTGGCTCGGCTCTGGGCACTCCCGGCGGGCCCACCAGCGCCCCAGAGGCGCCGAATGGGGCCGAATGGGGCCGAGCAAACGTTATCTGGACCCAATCAAGCGCGGTGCCTTGTTGGCGGCCGCCCGCCGCTGGCCGCCTCCTGCCCGCCGGCCCTGCGGGCCACAAAGAGCCCTGTTGGGGTCGTAATTTTTCTCTCATTAAATTGTTTTTCCTTCCTATTCGCCTCCTCCTCCTTTTCTCCAGCTCCCCCCTAGCTCACTAGTCCCCTTTGAAGCCACCAGCAGCGGCCCGGCAACCCGGTGGATGGGAATCAATTGCTCGCCGCCCGACGGGCGTGGAGTGCGCCTCTGGTGGGCGGGCCGCCCATTGTTCGCGCCGCTGGGGCGTGCGCAATGGAAAAGTCAGCGGCCGCCGAAGGTCGAGAGTGCGCCCGCCGCTCGCACGCAGTCGCGGCCCGCAGCGGCGCTATCTTGGGCCCGATCGGGCGGAGCGCGCGCGGCCCGCAAGTGCAATCTCTGATGAGCGCGCGCCAGCCGTGCCCGAAGGCAGCACACGCGCGCCCACAGCAAAGCACAGGCGCCCCACTCACTCTCAGCCTGCCGCCAGCTGCCCAGCTAGCTAGCCACCCAGCCCCTAGGTAGCTTATCGGAAGCGGCTCTCAATGTAGCCTTTTTTGCCACCGAGGCCAAACTCATTTGGGCCCTGGCACACGCGCGCGCATAAACCTACAAAGAGCCGGCCCGCGAGCCGGCGGGAATAATAATCATTATAATTATCTTGCCTGTCGGCGCGCCAACTGGGCCGCGAGGCCAACTGGTGCCCACCGGAGCCCAAGCTCAAGCTAAAGCTCGAGCTGAAGCTCAAGTGCCCGAGAGCTGCCCGAGTGCTTGAGCGCCGCTTTGTGTCGGCGGCACAAAGGCGGCCACTGGGCCACACTCGAGCGGCCAAGGTGGCGCGTGGGCTCAATTTTGGGCTCCCACTCGACTTCATTAGGCGCAAACGTGCGGCCGGCCGCCTCAAGGAGTCTCAAGCGCCACGAGCTGGGGCCCAAGCCAGAGGCAACCACCGGCCCCCAAGAGGTGCTCGAGGGGCGCCGCTCGCTTGGTCCGGCGGGCGCGACACAACCGGCTCGCGTCGGAATGGAATTCGGCCCGCCAAGCTCGCCAAGCATCCCTCCGATTCATCAGCTTGGCTCGCGGGCGCTAAATAGAATTGCAAAGCGAGCACAATTGATTGGCTTTGTCGGGCGCAGCGAAATGGGCCCCACTCGAGCGAGGCGGCGGCGGCCCAACTTGGGGATTGCCACTTTCATTCTCGCTGCTCGGCTGGCTAGCTGGCAAGCTAGCTGGCTGGCTGGCCCTCCGAACTGGTCTTCCTCTTTCGCTCTGCGAACTTCTAGGAATTCGCTCGGCCCATTTCGCCGCGCAAAGAGCAGCCGGGCGAGCTGAGGGCCACCAAAGAGGCCAGCCGTCGGGTGCACGGGGGAAAGAAGCGAGAAGGCGAGCGATTGCAGCCCAGAGGGCGAGACGAATCGCCCTCGGCTCTCGGGCGGGCATTAAAAAATCCAATTGGGTCTCCGAGCGGCGGAGGAGCCAGAGGAGAGGGTGCCAGGGCGGCAGCTGTGGCGGCGGCCGCGAGATAAGTGAGGCCCGGCGCCAAGAGTGAGCAATAATATTTTCCCCCGCTTCGGGCGGCGGGCTCGCAGAGTGCGCTGGCCCACCGAACGGTCGGCCCGAACGCGCGCGGAGGCAGTGCGGCCCGCAGACACGCCCACTCGCGTCTGCGGGCGCGCACCGACGCGCGGGGGGCGCACGGCCAACACAAACACAAACATTGGGGCCGGCGCGCGCGATCGCCAACACAAACACAACCGGCCCAGAAGAGCGCCCCTCACGCTCGCCCAAAAGGGGCAATTATTGGCCGGGCAATGCTTGGCAAAGGCCGAGCCTTGTGGCTGCACAAAGGGCCTGTCCATTGCTGCTGGGGCTCCTTATCCTTATCGAGCGCGACGATTCAATCGGGCCCCAAGCGGAAGGTGGCCGATTTGTTGATGTTGGAGCGAGCCGATTGGCCCAAATGGGGGCGGCGAGGATCTCTGGGGCGCCCCTTGCGGCTCCTCGGCCGTCTGGTTGCGGCCACAAGCCACGAGCCACAAGCCGCGAGCCGCCAGTTGGGAGCTGCGAGCTGGAGCCGCTCGAGCATGATGGCGGCGGCTGCAATAATAATAATAACGATGATGATAATAATAATAATAACACTAACACGGAGCGTAATAGTGATGGTAATAAGATTGTGAATCGGAGGCTCGCTCGTCGCGGCTGCTCTCTGGCGCTGGTCTTTGGACTCTGCAGACTCTTGTGGGCCGCCAAGCAGACAGCCAAGCAGGCCCAATGCTCGAGGCTGCAGCGCTCGAGGCAGCAAGGCTGGAGCTCCGTTTCTGCCTCGAAGTGGGCCACTTTTTCATGAATAAAAAGGCCACCAAAACTCCGAGTCCAAGTCGCAGGTCCCAAGCTCAATCTGAGCCCCAAAGGCGAGCTCAATCTCGCCGGCCCAAGTCATCTCGCGGCCGCTCAGCCGGACCAAGCAGGCGCCGCTTCAATTGGGCCCTTTGGGCGCAGGCTCCACTCGGCTGCCTGACGGGCGGCCAACTGTTGGCGGCCGCCCATTTGGCCCTCAATCCAATCGACTTGAGTGGGTTAACTCGGATCTCTGGGCGCCAGCCGGAAGCGCGAGGGGCCGCCTGGCGCGCGGAACCTGGCCGTGCGCGCTGGCATGTGGCGCCCAGTCGGCGCCGAAGTGGAGGCGGCCAAGGCGGCCAGGGCGACTGAGGCGGCTGAGGCGGCGGAAGCGCGAGCCAAAGTGCATGCGGGCGGCGTCTGTCTCCGGCGAGCATGGAGGCAGCCAGGCAGGCAGCCAGGCAGGCAGCCAGCAAGCCAGCCGGCCAGCCCGCAAGCAGACCGTGCACAGACGGTCGCCGGCGAGACAATTTGCGCGCCCCAGCTGCTGGCGCGGCCGCCCTTGCCCGGCGCCAGCAGTGCGCTCAAAATCGAAACAGCACCTATAAGGCGGCCGCGCTTAGCCAGATTTGCATGCGGCCGGCCAGGCAGGCAGGGCCGCCACTCGGCCAGCATCGGGCCACTGACGAAGTGCGGCCAAGCTGCGGCGGCCGGCCAGCGAGGCGCCTCGAAGGCGCCCCTCGACGGAGCGCCGCCCTCCGAGCACGCAGGCGCATCTTAATATCGGTAATCGATCCGTCGTGGCTGGATGGCCCTTTTTGTACTTGCTTTTCCCTCCTTCTTCTTGCTGCTCTTGTCTCGCCGGCGGAACTGGAGAGGCGCCCTAAGGGTTGCCCTGAGGAGGCGCGAGCTGGGCCAGTTTGCGCGCACGGCCGCCAGGTGGCGCTGCGGCGCGCGCCCCTCTGCACTGCAGGCGAGCGGCGGACAGTCGTCGGAGACTGTGTGTGAGTGTCTCCAGGCCGCTCGAGGAGGTGGGCCCGAGAAGTGGCCAGCTCCTAATTAATTGTTGACCGTGAGCGCCGGGAGGGCGCCCACCACTAGCTGGCCGCCCGCTCGGGCCGATTATTGATTGGCCGGCGGGGGGCGGGACGGGCGATGAGGAATTAGGTGTCCAGTGGGGCGCGTGGAGGCGGGGCGGAAGCGGAGGGGCCCCGGGCGACCTGGAGCGCCGCGTCTCGAGCGGCCGCCGAGGATTGGGGCCAGCTCGGAGGGGCAGCAGTTGTGCCGAGGGGCGACATTTGGCCGGGCGGCCGGCGCGCGCTCCAGGCTTGTTGCAGGAAGGGGGCGGGGCTTTGTTTTCGTT
>Ga0058701_10000581_pt1 | contig 24748 bp, 15 predicted proteins | sample AgamicOrMae_FD_97039 | JGI IMG/M metagenome (GOLD analysis project Ga0058701, IMG submission 97039) | Agave microbial communities from Guanajuato, Mexico - Or.Ma.e | ecosystem: Host-associated > Plants > Phyllosphere > Phylloplane/Leaf | place: Guanajuato, Mexico | collected 2012-06-04 | reverse complement strand
AGGCACGAAACAGATGAGAGAGGCGAAGTAGCCTCGATAGAAGCTCTTGAGGCCTCCCTCTCTGTAAAGCTGCCTAGTTGTGGCAATCGCTATACCAAGTCTTCTCACTTCGTCTTGCTGCAAATTGAATGGCTTGAAGAAACTTGACTTGAAATCAGCTCTATTATTCATAGTGCTTGTCACTGAGCTGTGGTTATCCCTCGAATTCTGTTTCCGACTAGTATGCAGAGCAACCATTATATGTTGTGATATTACATCGAAGGGTATTATCAATGTCTGGCTCACGGCTGAGCTAATACCGCCAGATATGAACGCTTTCGCCCGGGTATCACTGATAGATGTGTAATTAGTTACTAAATTCCTAGATTTTTCATATGTAACTATGTAAGTAATTCCAGAGAACACTTGAACGGAATTCACCCAGAACCCTGGTTTAGGATGGAAAAAGTGGTTAGAAGTTGTTGTAGCATTGTAGGTCATCCACAACAATTGTTTCTCTGAACTTACCCTTGTAGAGGCCGCAGAATCCCTCTGTTCTGATTATCTTCCTAAAAGCATCTAACGATCCTTTGTAGACGGTATTCTGTCTTTGAACTTGTAACCTTGTCCTCACTAGAACTAGAGGATACTGGACGCTTCTCAAGAATAGAGAATTAACTACACTCAATGATAAGAATTTGTTCCTATCCATCATGTCCCATTCGATAACATGGAACTTCGGTTCGTCCGACATCTTGGTCGACGACAATCAGGTACTAGTCTTCTGTACCATTGAATATGACAAAGGTCGTCTGGATAAACTTGATTGGTAATTGCATCCTAGGTGATCAAATAGATATATACGAGTAGGTGTGGAGCTGCCTATGTTGTTGTCATCAAATAATTGTATACCGCACGAAGCTAAAGCCGTGGGCGCGAGAATCAAGTTGAAATATGCAGTTTGCTCAGAACGATTAGTTATTTGGTAAAAACATGGTCTAGATGGTTCCTTATCCGAGGAGTAAACATCGGTCCGATGGCCGAAATTTCTTTGCCAAATAACCGTTCAAATCATGGAAAAAAATCTCTCCGATACCGGGAATCGAACCCGGGCCTTTCCGGTGAAAGCGGAAAATCCTAACCACTAGACCATATCGGACAAGCTTCTAAATCTGTGGAATTGAATATATTTGAACTAGTGTGCGTTTGGTTCTTCGCACTCCATGGCGCATATCCGCACAATTCATACCCCTAGAATTTATTAGGTACCTTGTCCAATCACATCCGACAAGTTGAATCATACACCGTACTATTATCAGCCAGCCGCTTCCGAATCGAGAAGATGTATAGTGACGAGGATGATAGCGATGATGAGAGACTTTCCTCGGAGGATGGATCCCATCCTCCAAATCCAGAGGGTGAAGTGGACGAGTTCGGTAATGCTATCAGGATCTCGGAGACGAGGGCAAATGATCTCGCTGTTGAGGCGATGGATGGAGTTGAAATCATTGTTCAAGAGGAAGATACGGAGCCTATCACTCAGCCAATCGTGCAACCTATAATCGTTAAGAAATTCTCCCATACCAATGATGAAAACAAACCACCACCAACCACCTTCGATTTTAAGTTCATGCACAAACTAATGGAACAAGATCATGCCATCAGGAATGTATCAATTATCGGGCATCTCCTGCATGGAAAAACCTCATTGGTTGACTGCCTGGTTGAGAAAACTCACCCAAACTTCAAGGCTAACCCCGAAAAACAGAAGCGTTTCACCGATACTCTATTCTCCGAGCAGGAGCGTGGAATATCTATCAAATCTGCTCCCCTGAGTATTGTGTTCCAAAGTCTGAGAGACAAGTCATATCTCTTGAATATAATGGATACTCCAGGTCATGTCAATTTTTCAGACGAAGTGACTGCAGCCCTTAGGATCAGTAACGGTGTAGTTTTAGTCGTGGATGCTGCAGAGGGCTTGATGATGAACAGCGAAAGATTGTTACACCATGCCTCGAGAGAGGGAATGGCTCTAACATTATGTATCAACAAGATTGACAGACTGATCTTAGAACTTCGTCTACCTCCGAATGATGCATACCATAAGATTAAGCGTATCATAGACGAGGTCAATGCTATCATTGACGAGCCAGATAAGTTAGTATCTCCTTTAAAAGGAAACGTATGTTTTGCCAGCTCCCAATACGGCATATGTTTTACGCTCGAATCAGTTGCGAAATTATATTTGGAGAGAAACAAGATCACATCTATTACTTACGGCCAGTTTGCTTCTAAATTGTGGGGGAATAATTATCTCGATCTGGAGACATCGAAATTTGTTCCTGAACCACCCGAGAGATCCTCGAAGAGGTCCTTCGTTGAGTTTGTTCTCGAACCAATTTATAAGCTTTTCCGTCTTGTTGTAGAAAGTCCAAAGCAAGAGTTGTCAGAATTGGTAGACGAGTTCAATATCAAGCTGTCAAAGAAACAGATTGGCATGAACGCTAGGCCATCACTGAAGATTATCTGTTCTCAAATTTTCGGTACATTCGAAAGTTTAGTTAGTATGCTAGTTAAAACAGTACCAACGCCCAAGTACTCGGCCCCCTCCAAATGCCCCTATATTTGGACAGGCCCAACAAATTGCGAGTTGAGCAAGGCAATTCGCCAGTGTGATCCAAAAGGCCTACTTGTTGTTCATGTAGTCAAACAATTCCCTTCAAGGGATGCATCAACATTCAATGTGTTTGGAGTAGTTCTAAGTGGCACAATCAAACAAGGGTGTGATGTTCGAGTTCTCGGCGAATCCTACTCAATCCTCGATGAAGAGGACTCGCGTATCATGCCTGTGGGTAGATTGTGGATATATAATAGTCGTTATAGTGTTGAGGTAAGCTCAGTGCCAGCCGGAAACTGGGTCTTGATTGAAGGCATTGACCAGCCGATCGTGAAAACCGCAACTATTATCGATTCAGATTATCATGACGAACTGTTCACTTTTAAAGCCTTGAAATTCAATACAAAATCTGTGATCAAAATAGCCGTTGAACCGGTGAATCCCTCCGAGTTACCCAAGATGTTGGAGGGTCTTAGGAAATGCAACAAGTCTTATCCCCTACTTCAAACAAAAGTTGAAGAGAGCGGTGAACATGTTCTGATAGGTTCAGGAGAGCTATATCTGGATTGTGTTATGCACGATCTGAGGCATATGTACTCAGAGATTGAGATTCGCGTCAGTGATCCATGCGTTTGTTTCTCCGAGACTATAATTGAAATGTCGAGAGATAAATGCGTAGTGGAAACTCCCAATAAGATGAACGAATTCACCATGATTGCAGAACCACTGGATAGACATTTGGACACAGACCTGGAAGAAGGGCGAGTTACGATGGAGGACGACCAACAGTTTATTGACAAGTTCTTCAAGAGACGATACAATTGGGACGATTTAGCCTGCAGATCTATTTGGGCTTTCGGACCGGAAACGAATAGCACTAATATACTCTTTAACGACACCTTGCCATACGAAGTGGACACAAAACTGCTAGGCGAGGTCAAAGCTCCCATCGTTCAGGCCTTTCAGTGGGCCACTCGCGAGGGACCCCTCTGCGAGGAGCCCATAAGGGGTGTCAAGTTCAAATTGCAACATGCTAAGATTGCGTCAGAACCCATGCATCGAGGTGGCGGACAAATAATACCCACTGCCAGGCGAGCATCATTTTTGTCTTTCCTCTTGGCCGAACCACGAATCATGGAGCCATATCTCTTCGTGGAAATCATCGCCCCTCCAGATGTTGTGCATGGTGCCATCGACTCCTCGGGTAGAGGTAGAAAAAGTTTATTGGAGGATATTGTTGTTGATAAGCGTAGAGGAAAGATAACAAAAAAGATGGAGGTACCAGGAACTCCGCTGTACAAAGTGTATGCAATCATGCCGGCAATTGACTCGTTTGGCTTTGAGACTGATCTAAGGATAAGAACTACAGGCCAGGCATTCTGCATGACCGCTTTCCAAGAGTGGCGCATAGCACCAGGCGACCCACTGGATAAAACTATCGACCAGTATCTAACTCCGCTAGAGCCCCAGCACACGAGCCACTTGGGCCGAGAGTTTCTGTTGAAGACACGCAGACGTAAGGGTCTAAGTGAAGACGTCAATGTCGAAAAGTTCATGCTGACAAGCAGAGCAAAGTAAAGAAAACCATGAGATAACTCATGCAATCTTTCATGCCTCGAAGGCGTGTCACTATGAAGAGAAGTTCCTTGAAAGTTCCTACTGCTTCATGTCCATCGCATACAGTTTCTGGTCCACAGCTCGCTGCCCCTTTCCTTGAAATTTTAACTGGGTGGCAGCCATATCGAGACGAGACGAACGTCTCCTTAGGTGCCCACCGAGTTCTCATGTTTCGATGTGAAGAAGACCAAGTTCTCACGGATGATGGTCGTTTGTGATAGAGGAAGCATAGCTCTCAAGTGGCCCCAAACTTACATCATTGACATATGTCCGAGGCGCGCGCCAAGCTCGAATCCATTGGGGCGAGTAACTCCGTCGGATGAGGAGCTCTCAGACACTGCATGCTGTATGCACTCGATTCGCATTTTCGACAAACCGACCCATCATACTGCACCACCCCCAATTGTTAGTGCGCGTCTAGTGGTGCCCGATCCACTCTCGGCGCAAGCAATCGCTCAACTCGGGTGTGGAATTTGGAGTAAATTAACCGCCTCACAATCAATAGAGGTACCTGATACAGATCGTATAAGGTAATTTTCATTTGACAAAGCCAAATTGTAATGGGGGTCCCCAAAATACCCAGCCCGTCGCGTGCCGCGGGCTTCCAAAGCGGCCCGCGACGGCGCTCGACAACAACAACACCAGTCGCATTGTATTGGCCCTAGCCCAGAACCGCATTGGCGGCAATTTCGCCGAACGTGTGCCAGCCCCAGTTAGCCTGAGTTGCTCATCTCGGTTAGTAACTCAGGACTGCATTTACGACTGCGACTGAGCAACGCAGGCCAGCAGACAACTTGTTTCTTTCAGACTGAACTGCCAGTTCAAAACTGGGCCAGTCCACCCGGACAGTCTGCACTGCCGAAGCACCCGACTGGAATTTGCTTTCAATTTCTTCTCTGAGGCCAGATTCACGCCCTGGTCAATCCCAGTTCGAGAATCTACCTGCTCATCCAGGTTGTCTGTGATAGTGGGTGGTTTCAGGAATGGATTTCCATTCCGGAAAATACCACGGTACCTAGAAGAGCATCTCTCAAACGGCTGGACCACCGGCGACAGTCTCTTGCGCAGAAAAATCGAACTGCTGACTCGCAGGCCAGGTTAGAGAAATCGAGGTGCAAAGCTCGGCCTTCCGAACTGAAAGTTTCTCTACGAACTGGCAGCTCAGTCAGCTCTCTCCATCAGTCTACAGGCTGTGCACAGCTTCAGTTCAGTTGCGATCACTCGGCTCCGGCCTGCGAGTCTTGTTTTGCCTGTCGTGCGTGTGTTGTTGTTTTTGTTTTGCATAAGAAGCCTCTATCCGCAATTAATTGAGAGATAATCCCCATGTACAACATAGAAACCTCTATCTTCAATGCCGATTCACAAACTTTAAGAGCACCCAAACATTATTTACACCATACTCATGGTAGCTTTTCGACTAACACACACTAGCCCATTTTCGAAGACACCCCGAGATGCAAAGTATAGCTTGGCCATGAGTTAGATTCTTTTCACCCGGTCTTATTCTCTGATAATAGGAAGGACTTCTGCCGGATCACCAAAACTCGATTATCTCAAAGATCAATCGCGAATTTCCAACATTTCTTATTGTTAATCAATATATACTCATCAAATAGCACAAGAGTTTACCTTCATCAAAGTCCCCTAGCCCGAAAACGACCATAAGGCGGCCCTCAGCGCTTGCTCATCTAAATCGCCGTCCCGAGATGGATGCTATGCTTGCATCGACAATCGACATCTTAGAAGATGTAGTGAATCTACCTGACTGGCAAAATGAGCTTGCATTCACTGAGCCCAGATTTACCGATGCCATCATAGGCCTTGAGTCTATCGATGGTAGCTGGCGCCTCAAAGAGCGTATCAAAACAGTGTCTGTCGCTTTGGTTTTATGTCTAAATGTTGGAGTCGATCCACCCGATGTGGTAAAGATCGAACCGGCGGCTCACCTAGAATGTTGGTATGATCCTCTTTCAGAAGACCCCCAGAAGGCAATCGAAAATATTAGTATACAACTAGAAAAACAATATGAGCAGTGGCACTCGAGGGCCAGGTATAAGAAGTGTTTAGATCCTACGGTTGAAGAGGTCAAGAGGTTGTGTACATCACTGAGACGCTATTCCAGGGATGATAGGGTCCTGTTTCATTACAACGGTCATGGAGTGCCTAGGCCTACACAAAATGGCGAAATTTGGGTATTCAACGAGAAGTATACCCAATATATACCGTTGGCGATTTACGACTTGCAGCAATGGATGGGAGCACCCTCGATATATGTATTCGACTGCTCCTGTGCCGGCTCGATTGTTGAATCCTTCTTAGAGTTTGCCAAGCAACATAAACGCGACTACGAATCTGAACTAGCTCAATATAATGCGAATCAGCAAAGACAAATCCTGTCAGATTCCTCTATGAGTCAGTTAAGTAACCAAGAAGACACAGTGAACGATATTGGCCATCAGAATAAGAACTTACCCCATCATGAAAACAATAGGAACGAAATGAGCTTTCAAGCTGTAAAAAATGGTTGCAAGCCAATAACGCTATTGGATCAAAGCAAGAACAACAAAACTTTACCCCTTGAGCCTAATGATACGGATAATTCGAATGATAAAGATATCAAAGCTAGTTCAACCAATCCAGCGCCACTGTTATCACCATCAACTGAAACGCATGAAGGAATCCGCCAGGCCCCGGTCAAACCGCCGGATTATGAAAGTTGTTTCCATCTCGCTGCATGTGAGGCTCACCAAGTTTTACCAATGCAACCCGATCTACCCGCGGACTTGTTCACCAGTTGTCTAACAACTCCCATAAAGATGGCTTTGAGATGGTTCATACAGAAAAATGATTCAGGATTGATACCAAAGGTGACCTTAGATTTAGTGGATAAAATACCTGGAAACCTAAGTGATAGAAGGACAATGTTAGGGGAACTGAATTGGATATTCACTGCGATAACAGATACTATTGCTTGGGATGTTCTACCTCGAAATCTTTTTCAGAAATTGTACCGTCAAGACTTACTAGTCGCAAGCCTCTTCAGAAATTTCCTATTAGCGGACAGAATTATGAGAACGTATGATTGCACACCTGTCTCCCATCCCAGATTGCCCAAAACATACCATCACCCTATGTGGCGTGCTTGGGATATGGTTGTGGACTTGTGTCTATCACAGTTAGTCGATATCCTAGAAGATAGGGCAACATTTAGGACAAGCTCGTTCTTTGCCGAGCAGTTAACAGCTTTCGAAGTATGGTTGGATATGGACCATAGTTCGTTAAATAATTCTCAGCAGCAGCCAGATCATCAATTGTTACCAATCATCTTGCAGGTTTTGCTTAGTCCGGTGCATCGTCTACGTGCATTAGATCTGCTAAGTAGGTTCTTGAACCTCGGACCAGGTGCAGTGAATTCAGCATTATCAGTGGGGATATTTCCCTATGTGTTGAAGTTATTACAGAGTAATGCCCGCGAAGTTAGACCATTCCTATTATCGATTTGGGCGAAGATACTCGCAATCGATCGTAGGTGCCAAGTGGATCTGGTCCGCGATCACTATCACAGATATTTCTTGACTATCCTAACTGATGGTTCTTATGATGCTCATTACAGAACGATGGCTGCATTTGTCTTGACGTGCATAGTTCGAGACTATCCCCTCGGACAGGAGGCTGCCTATCAAGCGAATCTAATAGCATTTTGTCTGGAACAGCTAGATGATCCGGATCCAATGTTGAAGAAATGGTTGGCTATATGTTTGGGGTGCTCTTGGGATAATTATGAGGATGCTCGCTGGTGTGGTGTGAGAAGTTGTGCACATGAGAAATTGTATACAATCCTCGATGACCATGACCCAGAGGTACGCGCAGCCTCAGTTTTCGCTCTTGGTACATTCATAAATAGTAGCTCCGAGCGCACCGATCATGCTAATACAATCGACCACAGTATTGGAATGAAACTAGTGTCAACCTCCATCCACGACTCCAGTGTCCTGGTCAGACATGAACTAGTTGTCGCATTACAATATTTGGTCTTCGCATTCGAGAGCCAATTCATTAAACTGGAGCAGGCGGCCAAAGATGGAAGGAGGAGACAGAACGATGGTAAGTTAAACTGCTCCTATCGACTAGCAAACTGAATGATTGTTCCGCAACTTAACTCTGCACGAGAAAGTCGCTTCTCTTAGACCTATCTGATTCATAGCAGAGCAAAATCACTCGCTATTGCTCAGAGCTTTCTCAAAAAAGACCCGCGCCGTTCAAGAACCAATCATCAGAAGGTGATTCCTTTGTTGCAAATCCTAGCCTTAAGAGGGGATCTTTTCGCTGACACACAGACTCTTTCCCCCTCAAACCATCGCTAACTACACCAGATATGTCTTACACGCTAGGTGGAACTCCACCATCAATCCAACTTGCTCCTTCGGCCGCCTTTAGCGGCCGTAATCTTACATCGGGCTTTCTATCTCCTACCAATCAAAATAACTATCGGCCCGTCTCGAAGAATTTCAATCGCTGTAAGTGTCAGGCACGCAAATTCTACCCCCTATGCTGAATTCTGCCCTATCCAGACGAAATTCAGCCTACTAGAGCTCTATCATTGACCACACACTCGCTCTCTTTTTACTCTACATTTGCCTTAACCAGCCGGCCAGCATGACCAGACTATTGCGCAGCACCATCTTGGCGCCACTAATTACACTCAATCTACTCAAATCCCCCGGGTTGGTTCGCTCAATGCAATTCCACCCATGTTTAGCTCTGGTTCCAAGATAGTCAGTAACGTATATCATACAATTTGGAAGGCAATCTACACACTTTCGGTGGACCCTCATCCGCAGATTGCCTCAGCGGCTCAACTCATCTTGGATGAGGTCAAATCGCATTCGGATCCAGGCCTCTCAACTGAGTCTCTCAGAGAATCCAAGTCAAACTCGTCCATCTCAGAGTCTTCATCACCAAATACCGCCACATTCTCTATAACCGAATCGCCACCATCCGTTTCCGCTGCATCAATGGGGCGCAGAAACTTCGCAAATGAGGTGAGCGCCACAGCAACAACAGTTCTCACTGCAGTCACTAATGCGTTCGCATCTAGTCCAAATAGAGTGGTGCCAGTTTCGAACACGACAATTAACCAAGACGGCCAACAAGCAGCAGCTCAAGCGACCAATGATAATAACTTGCTTAATAATCGACAACCTCCGGGCCAACCGCAACAAGATACAAATTTAACAACAACAAATAGCAACGCAACTCATAATAGCAATGATAATAATGGTAGAAGTCAGAGTGATAATGCGAAGACAAAATCAGCCAGTGTTTCCATACAAAGTCGTGGACATCATAGATCCTCACCTAAGCAACGTTATGCAGCAAGCACAAGAGACAGCAATATTGCCCTAAGCGATGACGATAATCGTTGCCAATCAGCGCAAAGGAAACAATTAATTAGCACAAAATTTGTTGACTGGTGCACAAAATATTTCATGAATCCGGATAATAATTTCACATCATCGAGTTCATCTAGAACTAGCAACAACAGAAAAGATGATCAGCAGCGTGAATGGAGAATGTTGAGAGTTTTATCATATAGGAATGTGCGTTTACGCGAACTGATGCTCATCGATCCAATGAGATTTAGCGAGCAAGTCACCAATCATAAGGTACCCTTTGTGCCAAATTTAGTTGTTGTGCACCCTTACGATCCAATAATCGTTGTTGCTGGCAAGGATGATTTTAGTTTGGTGCACTTGAACGGAATTTATGCAAACAATTACGACAGTCAACAAAGTCACCACCCTATTTCAGCATTGACATCCAGCATCTCATCGGCCTCAATTTCGGCCGGATCCACAAGTCTACATCAGTCAACATTGAGCAATCTAAGCACCCCAAGCGGAAGTGGTCCCACAACTTCGAGCACTTTCAGCTCAAATGTCATGTCTTTGGGGTCCACGGGCAATGGAAATCCGACAACAATCAATCATTCTTTTTCAGCTAATTATTTCCATCATAATGATAATCACCAGCACTCAACTGATCTCATCGGTACTCAAAGTAATTTTCACACCAATTCTAGTCATATAACATCATTGCAGCTGATTAATCCTCAATATAGCACACTCCTTTGTACCGGAAGCAGCGATGGTTCTGTGAGAGTGTGGCGGGCATACAATGATTTGGACCATTCTTTTTGTCCAAAATTGATAACCGCCTTCCATCTTATGCCCGAATTGCAACCATTGAGACAAGGATTGGGTATGATATTATTATGGGACCAAAGTCAGAGTAGATTTTACGCAACAAGTGATCAGAATGATGTTAGGATAATCAAAGTTTGGGATGCCCAATCGGAGTGTAAAATCCAGGATATTCCAACATGCGCTGAATTTGGTGTCTCCTGTTTGTCTAGTGATGGTGAGCACTCAATTGCGGCTGGATTCTTGGACGGAAGTATCCGCATTTATGATACTAGGCTGAAGAAGACAGATTGTAGGACATTTACATTTAGAAAACATTCAGAGAAGATTTTGAATTTACACATGTTTAAGCCAGGAGAGAAGCATATCAATTTAGTGAGCGGGGATTCCGGAGGCGAAGTGAGATTTTGGGATAAAAGAGCGCCAACGTCCGTGAAACGAGTTGATGTTGGTCAAAAGATGAGTGTTATGAGTGTCCATCCTAATGCGGATGTGTTTGCCTGGTAAGTATAGAGCAACAAATCATTCTCTCAATTGCTCTCATATAAAGTTGAGATAGTTTAGATGAAATATTAACCAACGAACATCATATTTCTGGTGACACTTGCAGCGGGCTCAAATCTGGACAAGGGATAAAACTATACAATTTGGATGGAACATCTCGAGCTGGTTGTGTGATCAAATGTCAGGATAACAATTTTTTTACCAGCAGACACAATCCATCTGTAAGCTGTTTGGCGTTTCACCCCCTTGAGGTAAGTTTTATTTAGTACTGCGCATAATCGATGGATCATTTGGAACTACCGTATCTGAATTTACCCTAGGAATCAACTAACCACAATGATATCAAAATTTAAATCTCGAACCTGCCACTGCATCATGATCTCTATTTTTCCATCCTCGCAATTTCAATCCAATAGGCTTCCCTAGTTGCGGGCCATAGTGACGCGGTTATTTCCGTTTACTCATCGAAAGGCCAAAGTTAAGTTCAGTGAGAAGAAGAAGAAGAATAAGAAGAGTGCCTTATCCGTGGAATCAAAATCAACTGCCTCACACTGTTTTTTGCCGATCGATTCACAATCAATCGATATTCACTTATAAATACACATACACACACATATACTGATATTGATATTAATGTTGATCACTGTATCAATTATTGTTGAATATAATGTTAAACTTGTTGGTTACTGACTTATTGTTTTCATTGGCGATAAAGTTAATCTATGGCACTGATCTATCAATATTTTATCATCTTCATCACTTTCTGGATAATGAAAATCATCACAAATAAAGGAGAATCCATTGAACATTGTTTGGTCTAGATTCATCATAATACTTTCATCAGTTGGCGACAATTGCACTTTCTGTTCGGTGAATTGTTTGTCGAAATTGGACACATCAAATCGGTCACGTATTTTCGGCTTGAATGGTGGCTGAACTTCTAAACGGGAGATTTTGTCCCAATCGATATGTCTGAAAAAGAGGTGCTTTCTGATTTCCGCTTCGCCGCCACTGGTTTGCGATCGAGCGAGCATTGATCATTGTTGTCATCATGTAGGAGCATGTGTTGTGTTTGGCCAAACATTGTTTGTGTTTGTGTGTGATTCCAATCAGAATGGATTGTAGCCATTCGGTTGGAAGGGCCAGGGGGCGGAAAAGAGAATTGCTTAACTGGTTAGACACCGAAGGCTGAAAAAACCACCACGTCCCGCAAAGGCCCACTGACCCCGCGACAAAAAAGCCGCAGACAAGGGCGGCGACACAGCATCAGAAGATTGGATATCTGTCTTGATGGATATCTCGTGGTCGCGCTGGTAAGAGATACTCACTTTTGCTTGCACCCTAGCCGATCATTGGGATTCTTCTGTAACAATGCCTTGCAAATATCCTTCGATTCACGTGACAAAAACTTTGGATAACTGACACTATGCTCCATGATTGCTATGAACAGTTCCTCCTCGTCCTCGCCGTCAAATGGGGGCTGGCCAACCAACATTTCGTACAACAACACTCCATAAGCCCACCAATCGACCGACTTGCCATAAGGCTGGTAGAGCAAAATCTCCGGACTAATGTAATCTACGGGCGGCATTATTAGGTCACCGTGATCGTTAAGAGAGATACAGCTTGTTAGTTGGGAAGCTAAAACGATTAGATATCGCAGTGGATGTGATTGAGTGAGCAAGCAAGGAGAAGAAGAGGAGTTCAAAGAGGGTCCCAATCTGATGTGAGCTTGTCCTTTCTTTCGACATTCCGTTTCATCTCATTCGATTTCATTCCATTCCATCTTATCCCAGCCGGCACGATTCCCTCCAAATCTGGGCCCCATTTCAAACCTCGATTCACTCCAATCCGATCAGATCAGATCAGACTGGGACCGATTTTATTCTTCAAGCCCGCTAGACGCTGTGAGTGGAAATGTGTGTCCGAGCATTGATTGTTAGCTCGATGATCGAGGCCTGACACTGTGAAGCTTGCGTGCCGCTCCACTGGTTTGAGCTCGGCTGGGGGCAACATTTGGTTTCGTGCAATGGTTTTTTGAGGCCCACGATAAGGACTAGCTAAGGAAGAGTTCGTTCGAAGGGGAGCAAGAGGAGCAAGGGCCTTTTTTGGGGGGCAATCATCGGGCGAAAGTGGCGAGAGTTGTCGCTGCGCTAACCGACGATGATCGTCCTCCATATCAGTCGTTCAAATCTCTGCCTCTGGCCAAGCTCCACAAGCTGAAGCTCGTTTCCCTTCGAACTGCATCCAAATTTGGAGCTCGCCAATGGGCTCAAAATGATGGCAAGACGACAGGATCAAAGGCGCTCCTCAATCATCGTGATGACACACCAAATTGTCGACTGTCGGGCACACTATTGCGAAGCGAGAGGCGCCAGCAGCAGCAGACAAGAAACTGCATTTTTTTTCCTGCCCGACAAACTTGCCCAATTGAGATGATCAGGATCAATGGAGGGCGGAAACGGAAATGGCATCAGCAGAAGGGAGCAGAAGAGGGGGACTGTAAAAGAGTTCCTTTGTTCGTCCAGGCCCAGCCTATAAGGCGTCCATTTTGCTCTCCCTTTCTCGCTCTGAGGCTCTTTGAGGCAGCGGCCAATGATGAGCAGGTGCGACTGTCTGAGTGCAAACACAGCTGTGAACAACAAAGACCAAACTGGCGCCACCACTCTTGGCCAGCTCTAGTTGAATCTTAAATGGGCCTGACAGGATTTGTGGGGCTGTTTCTCGAGCTCGTCGCTGTTGTTGTTGTTGTCCTCCTGCTGCTGTTGTTGTCCTCGTTGCAAAGAGCGAGCGCGGGACTTAGATTGTATCTCGTTTGTCGTTGTGTCTTGCACTCAACAACTCAATGGCAGAAATCCATTAAACCGGTGGCAGCAAACGAGCCTCCTTGCTCATTTGCGAACACGTCTGCCTAATGCTGTCCGATTGTGGTGCAGCTCTGGTGTCCAAATGTGGCTCCCCCCCTTGTATCTCTGTAGCCATCTTGTGTACGTGCGCTCCGTCTGTGTCCTTGGCGTCTTGATTGGCCGCCCGGCTTGAGGGGGATCAGAACTGGCACACTGGTGAGCCTGGGCAAATTTAAGCGACACACTGGCTGCACCAAGACCAGATGGGTAGCAGCATAAGGGACAAATACTGGAGAAGAAAACACTGCAAGGAATTGGTGGCTAGAGGAACAGAGAGAGAGACTTAGATAGAAAGAAAACTTACCTGGTGTTCCGCAGAATGTCCTCGCATAGAAGCCATTATACACGTTCTCCTTGCACATTCCAAAGTCGGCTATCTTCACGTGGCCATTACGATCCAGAAGCACGTTGTCCAATTTTAAATCCCGATAAACAATTGCCTTTGAGTGCAAATAGAATAGGCCAATCGCTATTTCGGCCGCATAAAAGCAGGCCACTGGTTCCTTGAAACGGCGATACTGTTGGATCTGGTACATTAGGTCGCCCCCGTTAACGTACTCCATCACGAAGAACAGTCTATCGACTGTCTGAAAGCACGAATGTAGTTGGACGAGAAATGGGGGCTTCTTCTCGTCGCTCAAGGCAAGTATTCTCTTTTCTATCATTGCACAATCAACTCCATCGTCCTGAATGATGACATCCTTTTTCAGTATCTTGATGGCAAAGGTTTGTCTCGTTTCGCGCAACTCGGCCAGAAGGACCTGCAAGAAAGGGGGGCGTGTTTTTTGCTCATTTCGAGCGTCAGACATTATTGCTGGTTAGTGGATGCTCTTTTCCATTAGCTAAAAGCGAACTTTAGAGCCAGAAACAAGACCAACAATTGGCCTCCATGATGGCCACTCTCATGGGCGCCTCAAAGGGGCGAGAATCTGGGTTCGTGGGCGGAAAGTGAAATAAGATAAAATAAAATCGATGCATAAAATTGACTTCTGCTAGCTGGCAGGAGCAAAAACAACAAAGATCCACTATCTATTCTTCGACGTCGATTCCCATCTGACCAACAAGCAGAAAAGAATAGCGACACTAGTCCCCGGTCGGCAATTTCCAATTGCTTGCAAGTTTCCTGCGCCCAATGGCCTTGGTTCGTTTTATCTTTCCACTGGCGTTTCCGCCTCTCTGCCATCAGTGCAGAGGTTTGCTCACAAGCTCACAGGCTCACAGACTCACGGTGGAACGGCAGACAGTCTCAGTGGGACTGGAACGGCAGCTGAGTCTCGCCCGCATCCAAAGCCCACATTTGTTTCCTCCCTTCGAGCAGCGAGCGCCATCCACGAGCAGCAGTCTCCCGAGACCGCCGCTGCACCAGAGAGGAGACTCTCCCTCGTCCTCGCAGCGTCTAAAGTCTCACTTTGAATAACCAATAAGTTGCCAGTGGGCGACCAGCGAGGCGTCTAGCTAGCCAGCTAACAGTCGGCAAGCTAGCAGTCTGCCCAGTGCCAGTCCTAACCGTCTGGCCAGTGGGCGAATGAGTGGGCGAACGAGTCTGCACGCTCTTCTGCCAGTTGGCCTTAGAGATCCAGCATTTTGGGGCTGAAAAAAGGCCGGCCAATAGCCCGCAGCATTGCTTTGCTGATGCGGCAGCCGGTTGGGGTTTGGGTTGGGCAAGAAAACTTGAGAATAATAATTTCCGCTCAATTGAATTTCAAGGGGAACCCACCGTTCGAGGAGTGTGCTCCGTGGTTGCTGCTGGCCAGCGTTGTGTGGGCGGCGGCAGTGGTTGTGGAAAATTGGGGGATTGGGCCAAAACAAAGGAAGAGAACTGAGCTTGGCGTGAGACTATGCAGTCCACAGACAGTCTCTCTGTGCTTTTGTTGGAGTCGGACCGCCGGCGGCAATGCTGTTTTCGGTCAGAGATTGTGGCCTCTGGGGCGCGCCAGTGCCATTCGAGCACTAGTCTGCGCCCTCACAACTCTGCGTAGAGGCGCCTCTGTGTGCATGGGCCAGTGGCAAGCTCGCAGTGCTGCCTGCTTGGCGCGCTCGAGCCTGACGGGCCTAAGCTGGCGAGACACGTGGACGAGCCGGCGGGGAAATGGGCCCTTTTTGGTGGCACTGGAAAAGTTTTGGGCCTCTTCTGGCGCGGCGAAAAGGCGGGCCGCCTTTTCGGGGCGTCCGAGCAGAGAGGAGCGACCGCAGAGAGGGGGAGCCGCTCAGCATTCGGGCCTCGTAGGCGCCCCCATCGGCCAAACTGAGAGGGGTCCCCAATCGTCAAGACTTGGGGGCGTGCAGAAGAGGAGGAGGAGGCGGCCAAAGTGGTCCAGAGAGAAAGTGAGAGAGAAGGCCGCCAAGAGAGAGCAGCTAGATTACTTACCACGCCAAATGAGCCCTTCCCAATGAGGCGGAGGAAATCAAAGTCGGAGATCGAGAGCCGTCCACTGTTATGGTTGGCCGGCGCTGGTTGCTGCGATTTAGTCGGAACACGTTGTAAAGTGTGCCAGCCAGCCGCGGGCCCTGCACGCGTCTCCTGGTGCTCCTCGCCCACCATTTGGCCGCCCGAATTCTTATCGGCGGCCTGCTGATGGTGGTGGTGATGATGATAATGATGGTGGTGGTGGTGTTGTTTTTGTTGTTGTTGCTGCTTGTCCAATGGGATGACCTTGTCGAACTGGTCGAGGGCGCTGCAGTTGGTGGATGCGTTCACCGTGTGCTGCCCTGAGGATATTGGAACGTTGTAGAACTCGCCCTCTTCTTGCGAGAGCAATTTGAACCACGACTCTAATTGGCCCACCTTCAGTAGTTCGGTCACGCCGAACGAGAAGGAGCCCATGAAATCGTTGCGCGAGGTTCTATCATAATCCCACACCTCTATGAGCAGACGCTGATCTTTGTCTGCCGCGGTGAGCCTGTCGAAGACAATCTTCTCGTTCCAAACGGGATTCAGACAGTTCGTAATGGTGCGCGTCTTCTTTTTCCTGTAACCTGCGCTCGAGGAGGCGCGTCTCGAGTGGCCGGCCACGCTCGCGGCCGACGAGAACAAGCTCGAGGGCGACAGAGACAGGGGCGAGTGTTGCACTGGTTGTTGTTGTTGCTGCTGCTGCTGCTGCTGCTGTTGCGATTGTTGCGGCTGACCTCTGGCGCTGCTCGAGACGCGAGCCCCACCCAAGGCCTCCCGCTGGGCCGTCTTGCCGAACACTGATAAGCTGCCGGCCGTCTGCTGGTCGCTCGGAGGGGGCGGCCCCAATTGGGCCTGAGACTGCTGCTGCTGGGCCTGGCCGTGCAAGGGCGGCTGGTTGAGGGCCCGCTGAGGTTCGGGGATGAGCTTGCACTTGACGTAGGGATCAGACAGGCCGTTGGGGTCCATGGGCATCAGGTTTTGGGCCTGCAGGACGTCGATGGCGAGCGCGAAGGAGGCCGACTTGAGGCTGATGGCGGGCGTCTTGCGGGCCGCCTGCTCGCCGGAGACAGTGGGCGGCTCTGGAGCGAGCACTTGGGCTGCCGCCGAGGCTTGGGCGCCGCTCGGACTGGTGCACTTATCTTGCGGCTGGCACTCGAATTGGACCGTTATCCTAACCCTAAGGCGACCCCGGCGCTCAGTTTGGTCGTGGCCGCACAATGGGGGCACGTGGGCCTGGCAGCGTTTGTGCACATTCATGCCGCAATTTTTACACTTGAAACCCTGGTGGATAATTCCATAGAGCAGCGAGCCACAGTGGTCGCAAAAGGTGGGCGACCCATACGAGTGGAGCTGGAACTCGTGCGAGGCCTTGAATCTGGACATCACCTTGGCCACCTGTTCCACCTGCTTGTCGTAGCCCGGACAAATGAAGTTGACAAAGTTGTGGCACCTTCTGTGCACCACAAAGGAGCAATTCTCGCACTGGTAGCCCTGTTTTCCAAAGCCCCAAATGAAGTCCTTGCAGTGCGAGCAAAAGGTGGGCTGCTTGAAGAAACGGGCCACAAAACGGTGGTTCTTTATCAGCGACACGTGCCGCTTCTTCAACGCCCCCTTGCGAGCCCTCGTCCTCGCCCCAAAGCTCGCCCCTCCACAGGGACTCCCCTCGGCGCCCACCAACTCGGCGCCCCTTCCGCTTCCGGCGCCAGCCTCTGCCCACTCGGCGGGCGACGCTCGTCCGCTCGTCTGCTCCTCCAGGCCGCCACTTCCGGCCGGCCTCTTGGCTGCAGACAAGCCTTCGTCTTGGTCGCCATTTGGCTCGGCCTTGGACTCGACCTTAGGCTCGCCGGTCGCCCCTAAGCTCTGGTGCTGCGACTTCTGGTGGCCACTTTGCTGCAATTGTTGATCGGTCACTTTGGGCTGGCTCTGAGCTTGCTTGCTGGCCGGCTGGGACTCGCAGGCGCCCCTCTGGGGCCACATCTTCCGCTGGGCTGCAGTGGGCCCTCTGCTGCTTCACGCTCCTCTCTCACCTGCTCACACCGCCGAGGGGAGACAGTCTCTCTTGGTTGCTTGCTGCTTGCTGGCTTGCTGCAATTTGGGCCGGCCGGTGGACTGTTGGCGGCCGCTTTCAGCTGCTCCGAAGTTCTGCTTCTTGCGGGCTGGCTTCTGCTGCTGGATGTTGTTCTGTTTGGGGCTGCCTCTTGCAGACTTCTTGCAGATAGAAAGGACAACACGCCAACAGGCAACACTGCCACTTAATCAAGAGCGATGGGATTGCCTGGGTGCATTAGCATTATTTTGCGCACACGCGACGTGCCCAACTATTGGCTGGCTGGCTGCCTGACTGGCTGCCTCTGAGCTAGCTGCCTGTGAGCCGCTGACACGCGCCCGCCAGAAGGGGGCCACTCTCCGATTACTAATGGCAATTTGGCACGACTGGCGGCCGGCCCTTCGTGCTAGCTTGTCCTTGCCGCGAATAGCTGGCTGGCTGGCTGGCTAGCTAGCTGGCTGGCCAGAAGCAGCCGCCGAGTGGCCGCTTGCTGCTTAGCTCGTTTGTTGTTGGCAAGGCTCGTTCGTGCCAACTGGCCTCTTGCCTATTTGGCGGCGAGAAAAAATGTGCGCAAAAAGAGGCCAGCCAGGCGGCCAAAGTGGAGGCCAACCCGAAAGGGACAAACCACTTCTTCTTTCTCTCTTTCTCTCTCTCTCTCTCCTCACTTTGTGGCCGCGGCCTCAAACACAACAACTGCTCAAACTGGAACCCAAAAACACTTGGACAACTGGCGCCTCCTCAGCGAGGCCTAAGCTTGCCTCTTATTTGCGTTGCCTCTGCTTCCGCTTACACTTTAGCCTCAGCCTCTAGCTCAGCTTCTGCTCGGCTGGCCACTCTGGTTAGCTTAATTTGACTTATGTGACAACTGGTGGTCGTGGCGAGCTTGGGTGGGCGCCTTTGTGGTGGTGGTTGCGAGTTCGTGTGTGTTTGCGTTTGGGTGACTGATGTGAATGCGGCCTCGTGTCTCTTTGGCTGCTGTGTATTCGCGGCCCAGTGTATTTGCGTCGTCCGTGTGCTCCTGCAAGAGAGAGAGAGAGAGGCAGAGAGAGAGGCCAATTGGCAAACATGGGCACAGACTCGCCGACAGGCCACACTGTCTAGCACTGGGCCAGCCAGGCGGCCCAGAGGCGGCGGCTTGATGGCGGATTGTTCCCACTGTGGCCCGGTATGTGTGGGCCTGTGTTTGGCTTCTCTCTGCTTCTCTGTAGTTTCAGTTTTAGTTTTACTCTTGGTGCTTGTTGTTGTGGTGGTGGTTGTTGCTAAATATTAATGCGCTCCAGCGGCTGCAGGTCGCCAGTGCTGCGCGTCTCTCTCTGTCTTTCTGAATGGCTCGGCGGGCGCGCCTGAGCAGAGCGGCCGGCGCGCAAAACGGGCACAAGTCGGCCCTCGTTCAGCCGCGCGCACGTCGCGCCCACAGTCTGTCTCTCTCGTGCGGGCCGGCCGGCGAAAATAAACAAACATCACAGGCCGCTCATTAAGCACCACCTGTTCTTGCCTCACTTTCGCTTTCGCTTATTATTATTACTATTATTATTATTATTATTATTGTTGTTGTTGTTGCTGTTGCTTCTGCTGTTGGTGGAGCTGCTCTTCTTTCCCTCCTCGTTCCGCCCAACTGGGACGGCACACAAATTGCGCGCCGAAGCACCGCGGGGCCGACTCATGACGGCCGGCCTGGCGCGCGCTCATTTGGCATTATGAATGTTTAGATTGCTTTGCTACTCTCATGTGGCCTGTCTCCTCGTGGTCTTTGTCTGGCGGCAAACAGCGAGCAGCAAACGGCGAGCTGTAGGCGTCAAGCCACGAGCGCCGGCCGCCAGGCGCCCACTGCTCACTCTGTTTGCGGCTCGCTGTTTGTGGCTCGCTGTTTGTGGCTCGCTGCTTGTCGCCCGTCGCCCGTCGGCTCAGCGCCTGCCGATTGCGTCTCAAATTGAGCGCCCTTTCAACATCGACACACAGCCGAGAGGAGTTCAATTTCACCTTTGGCCATCATTTTATCAGTTGCAACACAAATGTTATCAACATTGTTCAAGGCAGCCCCGCCTGAATGGGACTGGCAAGAGCGGACGAGGACGAACACAGTGGCTCCAGTGGTTGCCTCTGTCCCACTCACCACTCACTGCTCGCTGGCAGCCAGCGGCCTTGGTCTCCGAGGCAAAGGGGTGAGCCGGTGGAGTGAGAGGGGCGGGCGAGGCTGGCGGTTGGCGGACGCGCGGCCGAGTGGAGGTCGCAGTTGAGCTCGGCCGGCGACAGACAGGCCGCCGCATGACATGATAGGCCGTCTCTCTGGCCCACAGGTGCGCGCTGTGCACTTGCGGCAGACATCGCGCGCGGAGGACAGAGAGCGGGCGAGGAGGCGCGCACAAAGCAGCCGCTCGTTTCTGATGCATTCTGATTTTCGCCAGCCAAACACGCACTCGCCGCCGCATACAGTCTATGGCGCAGAGTCTGTGTGCCGCAGACTCGGCACCAGATTGGCCCGGCTCGCAGTGGTGGTGGTGGGGTCTTGGCGTGTTTGCCGGCAGCCACCTGGCGCGCGCCGCTTCATTTATTTTATTCGCCCTTCTCCTCGAGCTGCGGCCCCACTGCAGCCCGCTCAGTCTCCCTCGAGCTCGAGCTTGAGCCCAAGCCCGAGCTCAGACACGAGCCCAGACAAAGGCTCAAAGCCGGCTCTCAGACTTTAGCTCTCACTCACACCCTCGCGCTGAAGGCCGCCTCTGCTGCCAGCCCCACTCAGTGTCTGCCCCAGTGGCAAGCCCAACCGGCGCCCCTCCGAGCAAAGCAGCCCCCAACCCCAAGCAGCCCGGGCGCCCTTTTATCATTTTCCATCATCGGTGGCGCCGGGCAAAGAACAGCAGTGGCAGCGGCAGCCTTGGCTACAACAACCATCAGTGAATGGGCTCAATGCTCGGGCTCGGCGGCCGCAAGCGAAGATTGGACGAGACGGCCGCGCGAGAGTGCCAGTCGGCGGCGGCATCTTGCCACCATTTTGCCGCCACCCTGCCCCTCGGTGAGCTCTTCTCGCTCGGTCTTGCGGGCAGACCACGTCCCAGGGCGCCGCCAGCCAGGCCGCTGCTGCTCCAGGCCGGCCACAGTCATATTGGCTCATTAATTTTCAATCTCCTTCCGGCAAAATGAAGCGCCATGCGCCGGGTCTGGCCGCTCGACTCGAATGCGAGCTCGTCAGCTGGCCTGAGCGGGGGCGCCGGCCTGGCAAGCGAGAGGGCAGCCCCGGCCGGCTCAGTGCGGCTACCGTGCAAATGCAAACGGGCACGCATGTCGCCCTCTGCCGCACACAAGGGCCACAGTTCGCGCGGCCGCCGCACACAAGCCGCTCTGCACGCGACAACCACACTGGCACGACACACAGTCCACGCGGGCCAACTCGCAGCTCCATCATCGCTCACAGGCCGCCCTCCAGCTCGTTTGCCCCACTCTTGCCAAGCCCGCGGGCGCCCACCAGCAAGCCAGAGGCCCGGGCCGGCAAACTGGCTCTAACGAGATGCCACTCGAGCGAGCGCGGCATCGAAAAAAGCATAAAATGGATCAAATGAAAGCATAAAAGGGCGAAGCAAAAAGAACAAAGCCCGGCCCCAACTCCTGGGCTCTGGCGAGCGCGCCTCATGGCTGACACGAAGGGCCACGGGCCGCCCTCTCAACACCTACCTACAGGCCAAACAATGGTTCCTCCTTGAAGCCGGCCCACAGACTGCCTATGGCTCCACACTGGCCCACTGGCCCACGACCATCAGCTGCCCGCCCACTCATTAGCTCTAACTGCCAGCGATTCCGCAAAAGTGTTCATACTCGCAATGGACGGCCGCCTTTTTTCCCACACGTACCTTTTGCTTCCAAATAATCGTCTGGCTTGGCCTCCATTTCAGAGCCACACTCTCTAGCAAATGGCAGATGGCACATGGACACCAGCAGAGCCACAACGAAACAACATTTCAAACAACTGTTTCGTGTCCAGCTCAAAAATGCCTTTTACAATGCCCTAAGTGTGTCTGTCTAGCTCGCTAGGTGCTTCCCGCCGCATTGGTCACTATTATTAGCAACTAGGTGTACTGCAGACTTGCTGTGCCAAGTTCCACAGCAAGTAGGCCAGCCCCACTCCAGCAACTCGCCCCACACTTATCCAGACACTTAACTTGGCCGGAAGTCCGAAAGGAAGCAGTCGGTGTTTCCCTTCCGACGAGGCGAAGAAACTTTCCCTTCATCGTCCCTAAGGACTCGCGCCTTCTACTAAACTGGCTTGGCAATCACGAGTGCCCTCAGTGCTTTTTCAGCTTTATTTTCACGGCCTCTAAACGGTGTCTAGCCACTTAAAAGGGCAAAAAACTGCGGTGAAAAATGTGTTTGGAAGGCAGGAGAAGCGGAAGTGAGGCTTAAAAAGGAAAAATGCCCAACCGATTGCGTTAATTCTAATTAGCCGATCTGAGTTTGTTACATTAGTCTTACACGACTTCAACTCATGCGTATCGGCGTCTGGTGATGGCGCCTCTTTTGCACCGGAGCACATTTTCGCCTAGATCTATGCGACGGAATGTTTACGGGAAAGCCAATGTGAAACAGGCCCAGACTAGACGTCAGTTAAAAATCCGCATTCAGAGATTGAATCAGAGCCTATTCTCCAAACCTAATCTTTGAGCAACGCGATAGATACTCTGACTCTCTGCTCGATTCGATCAATCGACATTCTTATGGAAGTGTTATGGTCGAAGACAGCCCGCAGATTGAATTATACCTAATCTAAAGAATCTAATCTAAAAGAATTGGAATAGTGCAATAGCCAGACGCGCTCTAGCAAAGCTTTAGAAAGACCTGTTGAATGGTTCGAGGATCGCTGATCGTCGATCGATGGATTCTCTCCAAGCATTCGGAAAGGATAGACTACTGTCCATGTCTGGGGGCACTCTCTCTCTCTCCAAATTGACTCCAAATGAAATCACAAGCTCCTCGATTGTTTGAGGAACGTGTGTCAATGGGCTTAGTCCTAGATATAATAACGTTTGTGATGCTCATTACGAAGATACAAGTGTAAGACTTCAAGAGCGCGCAGGTTATTGTCATTCAGTCATCGGAGCTGCCTTGTTGTTTGTACCACTTTCAGACTGAATGCAGGAGCTTATGCTTAACTACCGAGAACTACCCACTTGTCACTCTCAACAACGAGTGTTAGTTTTGCGAGTAACTGCTAAATGCCGTGGGAGCCACTTGCTTGCTCATGCGAAGCGGTCAAGTTGCCCAACGTTGCGCCATTGGAGAGCTGGATGAACTCAAGTTTAGAGAGAGAGTGCAGCTTGTTTCAATGGAAGTTCCACCACTTGACTCAGAATGCGACCTGATGATGATTGAAGTTTGAGACAAAGAGACAACGCAGCAATCGATGTTCCTTTGGAGCAAACGGTAGGCAGGTTCAAGCTCAGAAAGTGACACTCTCTCTAAGCTGGTGTGACCACTTTGAACCAGGACTGTGTTGGACCATGTGGATGAGCCAAAGACTGCAAGAATGGAGTCACTACAACTAGAGAGAAGGAGAGAGTACTTTCCCACCGTCATAGTGATAGTGTGAAACTCTGAATGAAACATGCCAACATTGGTCTCAAGAAGAAATTGACAGAGGAATCAGATCCATCGAAATAGCGATGGAAATAATATCAGCCCCTAGTTGGAGCGATATGCACTGCAACCACAAAGGCTGCTCCAAGATAAACAAGCTCTCAAGATTCTTCGTCCATCTCCTGGTTGCCATTCTGGTGATCTCAATGGTTAACGATATTAAGAGGCACCTTAGGGGAACATTATCCACCCTCGAACTCTATGCAGAAGCACATGTGGTTTTGACTCGGGACGACCAGGGTCAGAATTTGGTGTTGACCGGCGAGGATGGTAAAGGCGGGTCTGAGGGGGGCGATCAGCTGGTGATAGCAGGTCATAATATGGGCGGGGATCAAGATTCAAAGATGGTGATGCAGAATGCCGCCAATCGAGAGGGTGATGTTGTTATCAGTGGGAAATCCATGATCATTCCAGGCGAAGATGGGCACATAGTGCTAGCTGACTCGAGACAACAAGATGATAGAACAAATGGACCACCGATGCCACATAATCCATTTATGCTATGGATGCCCTTCATGAGTCCTAGATTTGCATATCGCATGATGCCATTCTTTGGTTGATGCTGGTCTTGGCTCCAGAGTGTAGATAGGGAAGAGCAAGATAAATAAAAGGATGAGTGATAATTGCGAGATTGGAAACCAGTCTCAGTCCACATGCACCAGAGTACGAGTGGCGTAGGCCCCCGAGTGTTGCCCTTACTTGTTGTTAAGTATATATTTTGCTGGAATCGCATGCTCCTTCGCGTAGGGCCATACTAGGCAGAATGCACCGCTTCTCGTCAGATCAGCGAAGTTAAGCTGCCTTAGGCCGGGTTAGTACTTGGGAGGGAGACCACCTGGGAACCCCCGGTGTCCTACGCTT
>Ga0058701_10000580_pt1 | contig 24756 bp, 18 predicted proteins | sample AgamicOrMae_FD_97039 | JGI IMG/M metagenome (GOLD analysis project Ga0058701, IMG submission 97039) | Agave microbial communities from Guanajuato, Mexico - Or.Ma.e | ecosystem: Host-associated > Plants > Phyllosphere > Phylloplane/Leaf | place: Guanajuato, Mexico | collected 2012-06-04 | reverse complement strand
GTCAATAACTCTATCATAATACTGAGCAGTTGGGCAGTCCTCCTGTTGTTAGCTGAAGGCTCCAGGTTTCCGTCGGATGTTGTGGCATTCTTAATTGGTTCGACGAGTGATTGCAAACACGTATAGTAGAAGAACTCCATGAATGATTGCTTACCAATCGTATCCCCCTGCATATTTTCTGGATCTAGAAGGAGTTTCATGATACAGGATAACTGGGTCGCTGTCCCAAGTTCTGGGTCTTGATCGGTGGTTATATGTTCAATAACAAGTTTCAGTATATTCGTTTCTTGTGAATCGGAATCAGGAGGCTCCATCGATCCCTCTTTCTGCTGCCAAGCATATTCTCTTGTCATGTGAGGATTGTATTCTACGAGATAAGTGAAAATATCGATTGCCGCAGATTTTGTAGTCTGGTCTTTGCTAGCTAAGGCAACCTCAACAGCTGACAAAATCTTAAGCGAAGTTAGAGTCTTGAAGAAGCTCTCACGCTGCTTCGGTTGTATTGTTTGAGAGAATATACAATATTCCCTTAGGAATAGAACTAGTTCTTGTTTTCTTTCTGTTCCCGTTTCACTGCTGATTATCTGCTCGAACAGACTCTGGAGGAAGCCCTCTCTATCCTGAATCATAGAGACTATTTCAACTTTGTAGAAAAAAAGTATATTAGCCAGAGAATTATAGGCATTTTCTTCCAGTATTGATGGCGCTGGAAGTACAGAGCTTTGGAGATATTGCACTCGATAGGTATGATGAATTTTGTCTTCTAGTTTTTGGTCATTGAAGGGTATGACTTCTTTGAACGACGTACCATTCTTGAGGAATTCTCTATGTTTATGTGGCTGTGATGCAGACTCCTCGTATTCGAAGACACCAATTATATCCATCAAGAAGGAGTCGTCGATCATGTGTTCTGTGAGTGATGGCCTATCATAGGAGAATAAATGCTTGAAAATTTCATATAGTTTATGCAAGGTATGAAAGTCTTGTTTTTCGTCCGCTTGTCTGAATATAGCCAGTAATTTGCTAATGTAATCATTATCTATGTACTCCAGAGCTAACATATCTTTCTTACATGTAGTCGTCGAAAATTCAATAACTTGATCTAATATTTCAGCTAGTTTATCATAGTCACACTCAATGAGAGTGAGTCGCACCTCCTCATGCTCCTCATCCTGATCGTATTCATATGAGGGATCTCTACCTTGAACCTGGCATATCTTCTCCCAAATCTCATCGCATCCATCTTTTTCTTGGAAACTTAATGCCAGGTCGTAGTTATCGCTCTCTGGCCAAACAATCAATGTTCCTTGTTGTTTGGTATACCGAGTATCTAATTGAATTTTTGATTCCAATAGTAATGAACCGTCCGACTCATTCCTGACAAGCAGAGACATTCCATCAAGAGGTTCATGATAACATGATGTGACATGACCTGTGCCTTTGTCGTCCCACTGTCGGCTAGCATTCAGAGCATACAACTTGACGCGTCTTTTCGCATCAACTGTAGTTGTGCTCATGATGCAATTTAATCCTGGTTATCCAAGATTCTGAAGCTGAGACTTGTTGGTTAATTCCCAAACAAACCAGGCCGAATTAGATTTTTGTATCCATTCGGAATCGGAAATTTGTGTGTATGTGTGCGTCTGTGTCTAAATGTGTGCTGGATAAGCGTGTGCGTGTGTGTATGCTTTGCTACACACACGCAGTGGTGCGCTCAATTCTACAACTCGCCAGGATTATTACTGTGTGTGTTACTGGTGGAGCATACAGGCAGTCGCTTCGATCCTGCTCGACTGGTAGCGGCCATTTGCACCGAACTGCGCTGCTGCAGCGCCAGCAGCAGCAGCAACAGCCATCGCACAGGACGAACTGCCTGAGTCACAGAGTGAATTTGGGCGGGCAAGTTGGTGAATCACAACGAAGAGCAGTCTCGCTCGCAACAAATACCCGAGTTTTGCTGCGAGATAGCAAAATGTTGTTTTATTTCTGGGGTATTTTTGTTCCAAGAGCACAGTTTAGAGGCCAGGCGAACAAACCACTCCAAGAATATACCCCAGAATGGGATTTTAGCGTAAACACTTGGGACCGAAAAGATGTGAGCCATAACCAGATCCTCATTCCTTTGGCGGAGTTTGTGTGCATCAGACGCACAGGCGCTTCCAACTATACTGCCTGCAAACAGGCCAATGCTGGCACCACAACACAATAATGCAGTGGCTGCATCATGACAGCGAATGCATACGAATGCTGGCAGCATCTATCCTCTTTCGGCGCTTGCATGGTCTCTTGAAGCTATTTGCAGCCTCTCGAGGCCACTTAGTAGCTATCCATTTCGAGCCTGATAATACAGGACAGCTGGTGTGTAGAGTGCGTCCATCGGAGAATCCGTTTTCCCGCAAATTGAACCAGACGATAGCTGATCGCTCGACTGGATGGATAGTAAGATTGAGCCTCGGAAAGACTGTCGAGCCACCTGCTTGAACATGATTCAGATAGATCAACACTGTGGCATAACGATCATTGGACCCGAGATCATCGGTCCCATCTGTAACCGATCTCGCTGAATCAAGATGAGGCCCATAGAAGCCTCCGAGTCCGTAATTGACCACCTGCATGTCCTCCGAGCCGTCCATACTGATGTTGAGTATCGCAAAGAGTCTCTCTTCAATCCTACGGACTACCAAGTCCTTCTTGGATGAGATCCAAGCTGTCTTCGCGATCCTGAAATCAGATGTCTGGTACCCTTCGGGGCCTAGGCGAATCGTTGACCTCTGCAGTGCTTTCGAGGCTTCGTCCATCAAGTGTTCCGATTCCTGGGATGATATTATATCATAGAATCGAACTACTTTTGGATCCTCGTTCAGGATCTCAAATCTCACTCCAAATGACTCTTCGCGGCAGACATTCAAAGGAGATGTTGGGTGGCGACCATCGGATGTCCCTGCATCCGATGGTCGCCGGCACAAAACTTTAAGTATCGAGTCATCTGCGACTGTGTACCGTTGTGGGTTGAGCGTTGAGTGTTGATTATCAACACCATCATTGATTGCCGTCATTATATCATCGGTGCCATCTAAAGACTCGAGGTCGCCTAATTCATCCAGGTAATATTGCAGGTTGTCCCTAGCGCGTTCATTGAACGGATCACGCTCAAGCCAGGCTTGAGTGAGAATTGCCGAGTATCTCACGAGATCTAATTTGTAAGCTGAAAAGGCCATGTATTCGAGTATGTCGAGGATGATCCCGTTTTCTACACAATCCTCGGCCTCCCTACACATCACCAACGACTTGAAGAGCCATTGGATCGCGAGTGCAAAGTGATCGTTAAGAAAAGCTATTCTACCCAATTCGAAACAATCTTTGGCGCCCATGATTGATTTGACCATGTATTCACCGCGATCCATCTCGTTTTCTTTGTTTGCCCCTTCGGAATTATCAGATACTACTTTTCCTTTGATCAAATCCTCGATGTTCAAATCGTAGAAGATTTGCAGCCGCAGCAGAGCCTCTCCAGCTCCTATCAGATCGTCATCGTTGGGAAAATTCTGATTCAGGTATTCAATCAGCTTCTTGATTTGCTTATTGGTATCGAGGGTTAAATCTCTCAGAACTTCGCCATCAAAGCTTCCATCGTGAGCCATTTTCGATTCTTCATCGTCTTCCTCAATCATAGTGGTCAAACGTCTCATTGAACCGACAATTCTGTTAAGCTGAACAAAGGCTAATACTGGGTTTTGCATCAGTGATTTCTTGGAATGTTTGCGTGTCGAGATGGATATTGCATCCTGGTTTGAATTAGTTGGTGCTCCTGGATCAATCATTATTTCGTTACTTATCTTATCGATTAAGGTATCCCGGATTTGTCTGGCCCGCGTGATTTTTTTATCCTCTAATCTGATAAACTCATCTAGAGTTCTAGACAACCTGCTTAATGTTACTGGCCACCGTGATAATTCTTCCACGGAAGTGTAAAATTCACTTTTTGCGTGAGGAAATAGAAAATATATTGCACATGTTATAAGGAAAATTTTCATCTTGTATCTTGACAAGTGTCTGTTGGCGATACATAGTCATGCTATGAGCTCATATAAACCAATATTACACAAGGTTATTGAAAGTTTCCAGGTATATATTTCGACAAGTTTGAAGTGACGGGAAGTGCGAGTGAAGCAGACTGGAAATGCAAGTTTGAGACCTGCCTTTAAAACAAGTAACCGGAATAGCAGGATAGCGCAGGGTACATAGCGACCCGTCCTTCCAAGCGCGTTAGGAGAACAGCTGATGCCGAGAAAGCATCAACCCCATCGAAAGTTCTCACACACTCTCAGAATTTAGGTTTTGAGACTGTCAACATTTTAATCCTATTCTGATATAGGTGTATTGTTGGAGGATTTTCCTCGAATACATTCTCAACTAAACCTGGTCAAAAACTGCGTGTGAAATTTCCTAAACCTATCCATCATATCCTCGAAGATATCGGGCTGGGGCAATATTGTTGTCCGAAAATGATATGTACCGGGTTGTTGTCCAAAGCCAGATCCTGGCACTACACATACACCGAAGTTTTCTAAAAACTCCGAGACATAGTAATAATCAGGTGCAAGGTTTCTACTTTTGGCCTCTTGGATAACCTTTTCAGGAAGTAAAAGTCTGGGAAAAGCGTACATCGCACCAGCAACGCGATTTGACTTGACCCCTTCAACTGAGTTAAACGTGTCCGCTACTAGTTTTGCCTTGCGCTTCAGATCGGCGAGTATCTTGTCCTTTTCGCTCTCAAATAACAAGAATGAATCTTGTCCTTCCTTCGGCGGCTTGACAACGCAATCCATTGTAATTTGACCAAGAACCGATGGACACAGCCATGAGGAAAGTCCTTTATATAATATTGCCCGTACATCGTCCCTGAAGTTGGATATTTCACAATAACCCCCCCTGAGACCGCACTCGCCCATGAAGCCCTTACTTGCCGACATTGTTGAGGCAAGTTCGATACGGTGATTCGTTTTTGTGAACATTACTTTCTTGAATGAATGGAACTTGGAATTCTCATCATAAACGTTGTGCTGATAAACCTCATCCGCTATAACCAATAAGTTGTTCTCGTTAGCAAAATCTAGAATTTCCACTATGTTTTGTTCAGTTAGAACCGAGCCAGTCGGATTCCCGGGATTGATCACGACTATGGCTCTGATGTCAGATTTCTCCTTGCCTTCCTTGAATGATCTTCTCAGTTCATCAAGGCTCAAATTCCAATTCGAATCCTCGTTCAGATAATAACTAGCTAGATGCATTCCAAATTCGCACAGAGTAGCCGAATAAAGTGGATATTGTGGAATGGGTATCATGACTCCAACAGGTTTACTGGACTTCCTTTGATTGATCAGAGATAGTATAGTTTTAATAGATTGAGTTGCGCCCGTGGATAAGAAAACATTTTGCCAATCACATTCGACCCCTCCATCTCGCTCCTTAATGTACTCGGCAATGTGTTTTCTTATGATCTCGACACCTCCCGAGTCGCTGTAAGAGCCTACAGATGCTCCTCCACAGTATTCTAGTATCTCTTTTACTCGATCCTTGACATCATTAGGTACATCCGAACTGGCCAGCAGTCGGGTATCTGTTGCACAAGCCAAAACTTGCCTTATAAAAGTAATCGGCTTTTGGTTCATTGCCTGACAATCGCCTATGTTGGCACTGATGACACTTTTGAATGGTTTCTTGGCTCCCTGCTTCAATTCTTTCTTGAGCTGGGCAGCCCTAATAACCAATGGCCCACGAACTGCATACTCCAAGTTACGTATATTTTGGTTGATGTTGTCAACGTTCAGCAAACTCGTCGACAAAGAAGGCTTAGTCGAACTCAGGCACGCTTTTAGGTTAAGATTGATTATGACTCGAATTGGCGCTTTTGAGCGAAATGACCCCCTAAAGGATATTGAGTTAAACATGAATCGATTCATACTTAAAATGATTATAATTTTTTCCTATTCTTAAGCGACTAGAAAATTTTCCCGGAGTCGAACGAAGCAATTTATGGCTGTATCACTTCCAATATTCATGAGCAAGATCACTTGAGTAGATAACAACTTTGAACAATACGTTGAGATTTGCTGAATGAGCAAAGGCGATTTGTTGCATTGTTTCGTCCCTAATTTTCTCAATCAACTCTTATGTTTTTGAGTTTCTCATGTTTCATATAAATCAGACGATTCCTTAAGTTGTGTTTTGGCACCACATCGATAAGCGCACTGATAATACAAAAATGGTGATATGACTACTGGTCACTAAACTAACGAAGATTTCTAGGATACAGCTTAAGACAATGATTCTGTTTGTTGAGATTTAATTGAGCCATCAAGATTTTGAGGAGGGCTGATATAGGACCCGATTGAGTCTCTGTCGCCATCGAAATTTGAATATTTATCCACCTAAGACATCGAAAAGTAGAGTCAGGCCTCTGAGGTATCACATAACAATGGTAAATATAAGCATGAGCATGTGAAACATGGTCTCCGCAGTTAATCTTCGCAGAAGTTCTTACGGACACCAAGACTCCGCAATGAGTTTTCCATGCAACCAGATCTCAGCGGTAGTCCGAAGAACGACAATACACAGCTTCCGGGTTCAGGAGGAACAAAACCAAAGCTGGTAAAACTGGAATTCATCGACATCTGTAAATGGGTAGAACAAACACAGTCTCAGACATTCGGCCGAGTTTGAGACTTCCTAATGATTTATTCCTAGTGAGTTTGATAGTCTGCTCAATTAGCGGACATAGTTTGTCCCAGGGATATTGTCTCTCTATGAATTTTTTCACTCCTGACACCAAACTCGGTAAGCTCACTCTTGCTTGTCTTCTTTAGAGGTTTCAGCGTTGTCTCTAGAACCAGACCTAGAAACCAACTTTTCTTTTACTCTCCCTGCGCCGTGCACCAAGTCGTGGAGGAGTTTTCCGGCTTTGTATGTTGCAATACCGAAGACCACTGTCCCTAGAATGAAAACGCCTACAGATACATTATCCATCTGGTTCAGGAATGGATAAACGAAGCGTCCCGTCTGCCACCGGATGTATAACAAAAATGAAGTATATGCTGCGGTATAACTCGCTAAAGCTGATATGGCACGCTTGTCCGATGAGTATTGTTTCTTGTTGATTAATAATTCAATCAAATTAACGGGTGCGATGATAGTATGCGTTATGTGGTTCAACCATGGTGGATAATAGGGCTCTAGGGCGGCCGGGAATATGTACTCCCGACCAGCGATGAACCAAATAGACCAGAAACTAGTGACTACCAGGATTCCAACCGGGAATGCAAAAGCGGTGAAGAAAAAATCCCTCGGTTTCCTGAGCTTAGATACGAAATGTGATGTCAAACATAATGAATAGGCAACAAACTGCATGATTAGACAATTGTAGGTCAGGAATCTCCACCTGCCATAGACCCGAACCAGGGGATTGGACCGCATGTACAATATATGTGCCGCCTCTGAGACATTTTGCCAACATATCGCAAATCCATAAGTGGATGCCATGGCTCCATGAAAGGCTATAATTGCCGGCTTCCTCCAGCGGCTCTCTTTGAATGGCATATTCCCCTCTCTCTGGTCACCCGCGATGCTCCTAGAAACTACTTGAGGCATTTTGCAGGCGAATTACTTATAAGTTAGGTCCCGGATATTGAAATACGACAAAACTTGATTTCAGACTAACGTTTTTGACGGGTATGCTGTGCTCTATTCAGAAATACGATTTGCTCATTGCTTTCCTTGATGAGAACTCACGAGCAGTGTTTCAGGGATTGGAATAACATGGGTCTCGTGTTACCAATTGAATTACCATGGATTCTGTCGTTTTCAACTGAAGAATGTTTAGACTTCGACTCCAAGATAGAGGGAATAGGGTCTGAATCAGAGATTGGATGATTGCACAAAGTTTGGGCAAAGTATAGAGATGTTCAGGGGACGATACGCCGTACTTATGATCTTAGATCCTTATCTATCCGTTGATTTGATTGTACTGCAGTCAATAATATTCGGCATGAGAGAACATGTCATTGGAGGAATGATAATGAAGTAAATACTGAAGCCAAGTTTGATCAATTGAATTTAGAAAAGAGAAAGGTAGTGATCCGCCTCCCGCAGAACAGTGCTAATTGTAAGAGAGCATGCTCATTTTTGAGGCTCGCGGAATGTGCACTTGATTCACCTTTTGTGTAATGTGTGATATCCTCGACGTCCCAACAGCGGTCTATTACCACTGTCAAGATACTTTACCAGATCGACATAAGGAGCCTCAAATTGATGTATAAGGAGTGGACAGTTGAATTTTGCGACAATTCGATAATGAAACTACGTTAAGACGTGGTCTTTGGAAGGATGGCTCTAGAGTCGTGCCTCCTGTCAACATCCTCTCAATCACGAATAATCATTTACCCGACATCTATCTCTCATGCTCCCTGTCCGGGAAACTTGGCAAGCGAGTAAAAAATGGCAAACATCGGCCATTATAATCATTGAGATCAGAGCGTATGAAAAAAGAGAACAGATCAAGCGTTTAATATTCGTCACATCTATTGGCTATTATATCACAGGGGTTGACTTCGATTGATCATTGGCCGCTGTTCATGGCCGCTCCGTAAAAGTTATTGAGGTAGTTGTTCAACGTCCGCTGTTGTTCCTCTGAAAATGAGCTCGCAGGCCTCTCATTAAGTATGGTCAAGGTGGGTGGTAAGCTCTGATGACCTTGTTCCCAGTGAGACTGATTACTGGTGGTCGCTTGAGAAGCATCGAACAATTTCAAGCTCCCGTCGGGGCCAAATTCACCATAATTTGCACCCGGATCTGGCTCATACCCAATGGTCGGTAGTTGAGACACTCGATTGGCCAGCGAGACGATTGGTATGATACTCATGGTTGCACTTCTCGACTTTCGCATGTGCACTGGACAATAGTTGGCCTCCTCGTGTTGATGGTCGGCCAAGTTGCTGCTTGCGGTGGTTGTTTTATTTGGGGCCATCCGGCGCCGATTTGGTTGGTGGACGAGCAGCCGGCTCATGGTGGCCGAGTGGGTAGCATCGGAGTCATAAGGTGCACAAGAGGAGGAGGCCGGCTTCAGTCGGTCCATGGTAGCACTGGGCGGGTTCTCCTTGAGCATCTGCGGGTCTTGTATCTTGACCCTTTTCTTGGTGAGAGTTCCCAATCCGGTGGAGTGTTGACTGGTCGATGTGGCCTCGCTACTTGATCCTCCGCCAACTGTATGCGCCAGAAGACCCGAGTTTCTATCCCCTCTTTGCCTTCGAATTGTCATCGAGCTGGAGGCTGTTCGTTTGTCGCCAACATGCGCCTGGTATCCTCTGGTCGCTTCTCTATCCATGGAGAGCCCTCTTGGAGGGGCTAGGATGAGCTCATCCATCTGAGCCGGAGTTTGCGAATCGAAATGTTTCAGGCACAAAGTTTGTTGTCCACTGAGATCCAGCCCCGAATTATCATTCCGATCGGGCCAGATTTGTTGCCCGCTTGACGGACGGCCAAAATTTGTCAAAGAGCCAAATGCACCAATGGTCGGGCAGTACAGGCTACCTGCCGAGTGCAGCGTCCCAAACTGTTGCTGCCCCGAGGAAATGGGCTCGACACCGATGGAGACCTGCTGCTCACCGTTCGAGACTGGGTTCGAATGACCGTCCATCAGAGTTCCATTGGGGCAGTTTACCACCAGAGGAGATGGGGCTGGCTTGGGTACTCCGTTTCTCACTTGGTCGTCGTTTTCCTGCTCCTCTTTCAGGTAGACTGAACTCTCGCTGCATCCATATAGCTGTGGGTCCTCAGAAACTGGATGAGTTTGGCCCGCCTTCTGCTCGGCCGCAGATTGGCCTGTTGTTTGCTCTGCCTCTTGGCTCCCTTGGGGTAAATTTCTGACTGTTTTGTAGCGCTTGTGGAGCAAATAGCCGCCAGTGGCAAGGATTAGACACACCATCAGGCCGCCTATGAGCCAGAGACTCAGCAAGGCACTTGGTGGTCTCCAGTTTGGGTCCGAGTGGCGTGAGTTTGAGCCCGCGAATGGTCCGGCAAGAAAATTGATCAACTTTCCAGCAAAAAGCCATCCCTGGCCCTCGTTCACTGTCTCCCCGTTGGATTCAGACGATTCGTTGGAGGCCTGCCCAACTAATTCCGGACTTGCCTCATCCTCGAGACGCGAGCCACTGCTCGAATTGGTGCTGTTTGTCATCCTGGGCGAGTGGTGATTCTGGTGTTGCGACTGATGGTCGTCTCGCTGTCTGTCTCCGTTGCGCTGGCCGTTTCTCGGCCTGGTTTGCATCTGACTTAGTCTACTCACCTCAGTCTCGAGCTCCAACTTGATGCTCTCCACCTGGCCGGCCAACAAGGAGCTCGCCGACTGGGGCCCATTCTGGCAGTCGAAAATGAGATTGAGATTGGCCAGAGTTGAGTTGGACGAGCGCGAGTGGAACAGGGAGGTTGGCTGGATTGGTTGCGTTCGGCTACAGTTGAGGGTGGGCACAAAATTGGCCCAAAAAGTGAGCCGAGCCGGCGAGATGGGCCAACGACTACGAGTTCTCTGGGCCGAGCCTGTGCGACTTATTATCCTGGAGTCTTGATTGTTGTCTATCTGATTGATCAACCAGCGTTGTTTTGGCTCATAAATGGTTGCGATCTGCTGGCTGTAAAGATTGAAAAGGGGCCAACTTTTAGGCTTTTGCTGGCTCGCTTTCTGACCCATTTCTCGCCGCTGACATGATCTGAGCTGTGAGTTTTCCGTCAATTGCACTGAGTGATGATCCAAATCGCCAGTTTGTTGACTGTCATTGTTCATCCTTGTTTCTGTGTTGCAATCATCCAGCAGAGGTTCAAATGAATCTTCAACTCTGTTCACATTGCCGTTGGCCACGAAGTTGGCCAGCACTCTGGTCAGTCTTTTGCATACTTCTCTTTCGAGTCGGTCCAGCTCATTCAGTGGGACATCATCGTTTTGGCTTAGCTTGAATATACACTGAAAGCTCGAAGTGTTGCGGAGAAATTTCGGCGAGCTTATGGCGACCGATCTGAGCTGGTCGAGTTCTTTGTCCAGTTGGTTGGCGCCATGCAAACTTTGCAACAACAGACTCAAGTCGAACTGGAACAAATAGGTCGAGTGTAGCTTCAGCTCTTGCTCATCCATGAGGAGCTCGTCCCGGTCGTTGTCGCCAGCTGCTGAGGTCACTTTCTCATGCCGGAGAATGATTTCGTTGACAAACAAATTGAACTGGTCGCCAATTAGCTCGTGCATGGGTGTTCTTGTTTCAAATTGGTTGCCGTTGAAGTTGGCAAAATTTGGCAACATAGAAGCACTATTGTTGCCAAGTATAATCTCTGCATAGTGGCTAATTATTGGATCTTTTGAGTTGTCAAATACCGTTTGTGCATCTGGGGAGTTTTTATCCGCTTGAGCAAGTTGGATTAGCTTGGCCAATTTGTCGCCAACGAAAACCCGGGCCAGATTTTTCACCTGGTTCAGCGAGTGTATGAGGGCAGTCTTGAGCACAGGCACATTGATTAGGGCATCTTGAAAGGCCTCAATGAGTGAATGGAGGAGCATTAGTTCCTGTTGTCTGTGAACACTTTTGTTGCTGCCCCATTGCTGCCCAGCTCCTTCTTCAAGGGACAATTGCTCGCCGCTTGAGCTGGCCATGAGATAGTGGTTTATGATTGAGTTTGTGATCTCCTGTTGGTGGAACTTGTAGAAGGCCCTCACGAACAGGTTCACCTCCTCAATCGCTTGGCTATCATTGAGGCCCATCTCATTTGAGTGTCCTCGTTCGCTTATCAGCAACTGGCTAAGCTCGTGGCCTGCGGCTAGCAGTTGCTGCTCATCAGGCGAGCCAAGCGAGGACTCCATTTGGGAGCCAGAGTGAGCGGACAGTGACGGACGGCTGAGACCAATGAGCAGGTCGCACTGGGAGAAGGGCGACCGTTGTCTGAGCATTAAAGTGGCCAAATCGGTTCCCAACAAACTGGAGTCATGGTAGAGGAGCGCCGAGTCCAGTTCGGGCCCAAACAAAGCTTGCCAGCTGTCTTGGCGAGCGTTGTAGATGGCGCTGAGGAGCTCCAGTGACTCGTGCGAGCTAGCCTCTTGGCCGGTGGACTGTCCGTTGTTATGGTTCTCCTTGCCTCTCTCGTCCGGCTGATCGAACAGCAGATCTGACACCAGTAGTGCCGCAATCAAGCGAGAGAGCTGACGCGCCGACCGGATCGGCTTCCGGCTTGCATCGAACCCAAACACATCGTCCAAGTTGGACGCCTCGTTGGTGTGCCATCTACTGTTTGCTCGCGGCTGATGCTCTTGCTTTTGTTTGGCCAATTCACTGGCCAATCCACTGGAAAGGGTGGCCCCCAATGTTTGGTTCTGGTCTACAGGTGCAAAGTTTGATGAGGATGATTGGAAATGGATGGCGCTGGACGAGTGAATTGTTTGCAATAAAGGTGAATTAGTTGCCAACAATTGTCTCCTGAAACGGGCCAAAACTAGATCGATGTGTTTGTGCCAACGCGAGGCCAAAACTAGCTGATTGTGCTGGTCGAAGGCCAACAAATCTAACGGAATTTCCACCATCACTTGTTCCAATGATTTTGTCCTCAGGCATTCCATTGGCGAAGCCTGATGCTCGTTTCCGTTTACTAGCAACGCCATTGCTCGTGCACCCAATTGGCCGGTTGAGTTAACATTTATATTGGACTTCTGCAGTAAAGCACTGGCGCCAGCCGAGTTTGAGTTCGAGTTGGCCGAGTTGGTGGCCAAAGTTGGGCCAAGATGCGCCGGACAGTCGGCCAGCTTGGCAAGGGCTCGGATGTAGTGCTGTTGTTGTTGTTTCAATTGGTTGCCAGCCGTCTGGCCCAATTGGTTCGCGATTTGTGGACTCAAGGCCGAGCCATCTTCCATGATTGCCCGCTGGAACAGACCTGCAAGGTGGACCAGCAAAGTTTGGGGCAAATTTTTATATTTGTTTCATTTTTTTATTCCATTTTTTCCCCCAACAAAATCGCCGCCCCCAAATTGGTTAAGTGAATGCGGCTGGTTAGTTGCTCTGTTCGCTTGGTGCTGCAAGATTTTTCGGCCGCCTAGACGCCGTCTGGCTGGCCGGCCAGTCGCTAGTAGCTCGACAGGAGAAAAGGCCAAAAGGGGCCCGGTTGGAAAAAAGTCTGCCGCCTGCAACCTGCCACCCATTGTAATCTGATCTGGCCCGCCGGCTGGCCAGCTCCCAGCCAAGGAGCTCAATTCTGTCTGGAGTGAGTCAGATTCACTTCCGGTGGCTGTGGCCAACGCCAGGCTGAGAGGCGCCCTCTGGCCGCACGAGGGGGCGCCGCTCGTTGGACGAGGGTCTGCGGGGCTCTGGCTCCATGTGGGGCCTAAGACGACGACGACGATGATGATGATGATGATGATGATGGTCATCGTTAGGCCGTGGTGCTCGCGCGCGCCATGAACACGGCTGGCTCTCGGCCGAGAGTAATCGACACGCTCGACTTTGCCTAGAGAGCCGCCCAATCATTGGCGAGCTTCCCACCGACTGACGAGACGGTTCCGCTAATGCACTGGAGCGTCCGGCTCGCCTTCGATGCCACAAGGCCAGCCGAAAGCCATAAAGTTCGACCCAGACTGAGACCGAAACTGAGAGTGAAATATGGTTCAAAAGAAGCGGCCGAAAAGGAATCTCGTGGGCTGCCAGGAAATCTCACCTCTGGCCTCGCAACTCTGCCACCCACTCTGCTCACCTCCACCTAAGGGCTCTCTCATGGAGCTCTCCTGCTCAACTGCTTCCCAGCCCACCCAAAAGACAAATCAGAGGCCGAGTTTGGGCACCCAACTCTCATCTCGCACTCTAGCCAACCAGACCGCTGCCCCACTGGACCTCTGAGCGCCCCGGAAGTTAGCCCGTCGGCTGGCGAGATTGATTTTGCCCCACTTGCAGCGCCGGCCCTCCTCTGGCCCCAGCAGAGTGACACAGTCATCCCTCTGCGTTGGTTATGATTGATTAATCGCTGAGAGCGTGTTAATTAATATTGCCGCCGCCCAGTTCCACGTTGGAGGTGCACAGCCACTTCCGCTTTGGTGGCGGCGCCCGGAAGTTCGTCTCGTCAGGCCTCTCTGGTGGGGCGCGGATTGGCCGGGCTGGCAAACCCGCTGGCTGGTCGGTGCGGGCCAGGCGTCTGCGCGGGTCTAGGTAAACGAGCCGCCGGGGCCAAGCGGTGGAAATGGAATGGGGCCGGATGTGGGCGGGTGGTGGGGGGCGCAGCAGCAAAAGAGCATCTGCTAGTGTCAGGGGCGCGCATTAAGTCTGCTTGTGAGGCGGCCAATTGGGTGAAACGAACAATGGTTGCCACTGGAGTCTGCAAATGTGCAACTGCCTTTCCCTCTCTCTCTCTTTCTCTCTCAGTTTAGCAACAAATTGGCTCCACCGATTTGTTGTCGTTGTTTCGTTCAATCTTTGCTCCTCCCACACAAGCAAACTTGTTAGCCGAACCTAGACGAATAAAGTGAGGCCCAGCGGCGAGCAATTGATTCGCTTGGTCAGTTTCATGCCGGCCAACTTGCACTAAGGCCAAACTCACACACACACACCCAGATGCTCGCTTGCAATTTGGCCCCCGCCCTCTGGAGTCACTTCTTTCGTCATTCACTTCTTTCCCCCCAATTGCCTATGTGTGTCGTAAACTGGCCAAGTAGTAATCTGACTACCACTTGGACTGCTCCAAATTGATTCCACGCTCCAAGTCTGGGTGCAACAGAGCGCACTTTAGGCCCTCTTTTGGGCGCCTTTTGGACACGCGAGACGAGCTGCGGCAAAAGGGGGCCGCTGTGGCAAAGCCCATAGGGCAAGAGGGGCAGAGTGGAAATTGAAAAGGGGCGCATATTTGCCTGATGACTTGATGTTGCGGCCAGTTGGGCAAAGGTTTTCGAAGAATTGTTGTGCAAAAAGGGCGACCGAGAGAAGAATTCGAACCGAAAAGCTGACAATCTCTTACCTTTGGCCGAGGGCAACAGCATGAGCAAATTGACAAAAATGGCCCCCTTCTTCTCGCCCATGAGAGTCACTCGACTTGGGTCGCCCCCAAACGAGCGGATGTTGTCCCTGATCCAGTGGAGGGCCGCCAACTGGTCCAGAAGGCCCAGGTTTGCCCTGTGCGACTGCTGACCGGGGCCAGTCCCAGCCGAGTGTCCAAAGGTGGCGGCTGAGCCGGGCGAGCTCGTTGTCGTTGGACCACCTCCCGTGCCAGACATGGAGCCAGACGGGCCGGACGCGGAAGTGGGCGCTCCTTGTTGCGAGCCGGCCGACGGCAGGCCGGCAAGCCAGCGAGGTGGGAAGCCTGTTCGGTGGTTGTCCAGTGTCAATATGATTTGGATAAATTGAATATGGTATTCGAGCGGACTTCTGGTTAGTGGTTGCGCACTTCAACGCTCGTCTTCCGACGCTTGGAGGCCGCTTTTTGGCGAGCGCCTCTCACGAGCTCCAATGATAAGCATCATCATCACAACAACAACAACAACAACAAGCAGGTGAGTGGTAAAGTGGAGCTCAGAAGAGGACCAAGCTCCTGAGGGCGCCTGTGAGCTCGCTTGGAAATTGTCATATTTTCCAATGGGACTTTTTGCAACTATTTGCATTGGCCCTTGGCCCTGAAGGGCGAGCGTCCGTCTATTTGGTTGCGGCAAATATTGCTCGACCTTTGGCTGGCCAAGGTAAACAAACTGGAGACAACCTTCTGCTCGAGACGCCCAAAGGAGGAGCCAGCGACCGTGGGCGGCGGTTGCACCTCGCAGCTGACAGCAAGCTGGCCGGCTCGGCCAGAGCTTGGGGATCGCTGAACCGAGAGGGAGAGTTAAGAGAAGGCCAGTCTGGCCGAGGTGGCGCCCCCAGACGCTGGCCTGCCGCTGTGGCCTTCTCCCGAGCAACTTGACCTCCGGGCTCGTATTGCTCGATTGGATTTGGCCGGCAAGTGTATCGAGTGCGGCGAGAGGCGATCGATCAGAAAGATGGCCCCGACATTTGTGGCGCAGTTTTGCCCGATGGATTTTTCTCTCCCCTCAATAGACACCACACACACACAGCTAGCCAGCCTCGATCCTGGACCTCCTCCAACTGTAATAGGAGACGCTCCATTCGACTGCATCAAAACAGGCGCCCCCAACTCTTCCTGCGCCTCCCGGCCGGCCGAATCCAATCCAGTCATTTGGGACTCGCCTCTGCAGTTGGGCAGCTGAGGGCAACAGCAGTTCCACACTCGGCCAACCAATGGCCGCCACAATCGGATCTGGGCCACCCCAAATGGGCGTGACTCGTGGCCCGGGCCCAGAGCTGGTGTGCGGTAGTTAGTCTGCAACGCCCAGTGTTTATTTTAATGATTCTGGCCAGTTGGAGGCTGGACTTCGGGGCGCAGGAGCAGTCTGTGCAGAGTGACACCCACCGGGAAGCCAAGGCCAAAGTGAAAGTGAAAGTGAGAGTGAAAAGGAGAGCTAAGGATCCTCGAAAGGGCGCCCAACTTACCCAAGATGTTCAGCCGATAGTTCATGGTGACCAACAGCTGGCCGGACTGGAGCACAAATGGACGAGGATTGAGAGTGTGGCCGGAGCCAAAATCGAACGAGTCGCCATGTATTATGACGAGCACTGGACGCAACTTTTGGCTCCCCCTTGCTCCCCTTTGGGGCAGCTCCTCCTCGGCAGTGGAGTCTGCCCTTCCATTGGGCAGGTCAACTCGGCGCGCTTTTAAGGCTAAGCTCGTGGGGTGGTGTTTTTGTTTGTTTAGAGTGCAGGATAATTGTGCCTGGAGGTTAGTGTCTGTGTGTGTGTGCTTTTTCCGCATTCGCCGGATCCTGTTTCGCTTGATGAGGTTTCAAGAGGAGCCCAAAGGATAGAGAGAAAGAGAGAGAGAGAAAGAGAAGAACAAGCTGCCATTAGTTTAGCAAAAGGGTGCACCGGGCAACAAGATTCCATCCTTATCTTCGCTACAGATTTCGCTGGCCAGAACCATTGGGCAAAAGAGGGACCATGTTAACTTGGATTAGGACAACAAAACAAGACAGTTTCTTCCAACGCTTGTCTCTTTTACTCCAAACTTCCAACGATTGGGCCCCCCACTCGGCTCGGTAAGCGTCTCCTCTGCAAACTGCGACCATCGGTAAGTGGCGCTGGATGTCGCTTAGCTTTGCCGGGAGGAACAAGCTTTCCAGTGTAGCGCACTGGACTGCGGGACAAACAAACAAAACTTCTGCTCCCAAAACTGGGTTGTACATTATCATAAAAAGACAATTACACGCTCGTGGGAGGGCCATGAACTTGGAGGCGTTCCTGGGCGCCAAAACGGTGGCCAAAACGGTTGCCAAAACGGTTGCTAGAATCATTTGTCCGCCAGAGAGCGAGAGTCTCTCTGTCAGACAGTGTAAATGTTGCACAGACAGTCCGAGCTGGAATCTCTAGAGAGTAAACTCACCTTCTTCTGGTGTAAACACGTTCAGGTTGAGACAGTCCTCCGATTGTTCAAATTGATTCAACTCTCTCACCAGATTCACATTGTGTCTGAAAACTCCCTTGGGCAACAATTTTTTCATCAATTTGCCTTGCAAATCGTCGAAAAATTGTCTCCTAAACTCGGTGAGATTTTTACCCAATTCGTCTCTCAGCAAAACTTGCTCCATCAGCTCGAGTTGGGGGCGCGAAAAGTCAACTGGGAACCTTTGTGGGCAAATTGGGCCAAATTGGTGCATTTCGTGCAAATGATTTGGTGCATACACAAATGGTGTTGGCGGCATGAAGCGCAACCGTTTAACTGGTGCACTGGCGTATCTGATTCCTGTTTGTCGTCGAGTGTTTTTTTTCGGATCAAATTGGTTAGAGTTGTGTGATAAATCATCTCTCATACTGAGACTGAGATTGCGCATGGAGAGTAATCGCGAGTTTATGGGCTCGCGATTGGGCTCATCTGATCAGAATCAGAAATAGTTCTCCAATTAGGGCCAGAAATTGGCCCAGATTCTTGTGACCAAAGTTGAGCAACTGGAAACCCGGCGTGGCTCATTAAACTTACCCAAAAAAGCAACAATCTGTGGCTTCCGTTCCTGATGATTATCTGCGGGCTGGCTGCCGTTCATCGAGGACGAGGGCCACTTGCTGGGCCCAAGCTTGATGCCTGCAAACAGTTGATTTGAGTAGGTTTTCACTATCACCGAGGAGGACAAATTTGCGGCTCGCAAACTCAACACGGAGGCAAGACCAGCCGGCGTGAGCCTGGTAATCTTATTCAATTGCTGGCCCATCAGAGTTGTCCGTCCGGCCGAGTGGAGGCTGGTGAATAGGAAGCATAAGGCCACTGTGAGCAACACTAACAAGCCCACTGGAGCTCGCCGAAGGTGGACGGATTTTGTCCGATGAATTGGCGCTAGGCAGCTGCAACTGTCCTTAGAGCCGCCGGCATGCTGCAGGCTGCACTTCTGCTCGGGCCGCCTCATTGGCCCACGAAGGCCAATCAAGGCGGCACTGTTTCGTCCAGTTGGGCGCCCAAACGGATTGGCCACCAATGTTATGAGACCTAGAGGCTGGTGCGACTTGCCGCCTCCCAAAGGAGGAACTTCCGTGTCCCCTTTGGGCGGTTTTCTTCTCCGAGATCTTCCTTTTCGTCCCATTGCGAGGCAATTACTCTGCAGTGTCGAGTGTGTCCAATCGATTGGCAAGTTTTAATGTTCATCTTGTGAGCAAAATAGGGGCACACACTGGAGCCGGCGCTTGCTCAGGCGTAAGGCGTTCATTATTGGAAATTGTTTATACCTAAGAACCGGATTGAAGTGCGTCTGAGCGTTGCTCTCTCATCATAGTTTTCATCCAATACTTTTCGCCGCCCCTCGAGAACGCTAAGTGACCTCGTCTGGAAGCCACATTCAACGTTGAGCTATGCAAGCAGAGCTATGATCCCATGCAATTGTATCGTATACAATCCAACGGCACTATGCGCGTGTCGAAAATCCAGCGACTGGCTGATTGTTGGCTCCTTCTTTGTTATTGTTTGGCGTGGAAGTTAGAGGCGAAAGGGGGAGTGTCAGAATGAATACTTGCTCGAGCGGCCTTGCAGTGGCCAGGTTGAGCCCAGCTAGAAGAGTAAACAGAAAGCAGAGTGTGTCAGAGAGAGAGAGAGAGAGAGAGGTCGGTGAGGCGGAGTTATAAATCATTGCACCAGTTTGCGAGGGAACAAATCAATCATCGAGAGGAGCTCCCGTTAGGGCCACCTGCGAGCTTGGGGCGCAAACTTTGTTTGTTGCAGCTCGCAGTCCAACAACAAATTGGCGCTCTTCGCCCCCGCTGACACTCAGACACAGGAAGCGGCGGCCAAAGAGCAGTGGCCGGCGGGCCAAACAATGGACACGGAAGAACAATCAAGTACCCCCAGCCGGGCGGGTAATTTTCAGCTCTCTTTGGCCCCTTTGGTCTGCTTGGCCCAGCGAGCAATCTCGCCCATTTGGGGCCGCCCCTTAGGGTGCAGCCCACCTGGCGAGGCGGCAGGCAGTCTGTGTGCCTCGGTTGTCGCCGCCTCGCAAACTGGAAACAAGTGGCGCTGCAGTCGAGCTTCGAGCGCCCCAATGGGGCCCAGAGATGTGCCGATTTCTTTATCGCCCGGCCGGCCCCGATCGATTGGGGGCGGCGGCTGCTCGGCCGGAGGGGCCAAAGAGGGCGGGCACCTCCGGTGGTCAGCCTGCAGCCGGACGCCCGAAGTTCGCTCGGCGACGGTGGCGGCTCGCACGGAAGTGTAGCAGGCTAGTAATCATTAGTTTTTATTGCAGTTAAACTATTATCTTGATTATTATGGCCGCTCGTCTGTCGGAGACTGTTTGTGCTGCTCGGCGAGCGTTCTCCACCCTCTTCGGACAGGCGAGGCGGCGGCCACACTCGAGCGGCCGCCCGTCCGTCGAGTGTCTTGGCAGCGGGCCGGCTGGCTGGAGGCAATCCGAGCGCGGAACCTCGACCAGGAGGGAGCTCTTGTTTGATTCTGGCAAGCCGAGACTGGCCGACTGGCTCACGGCAAAGTTAGTTAGCGCCATTGTTGTTGCGGCGCCCAAAATAACTCGCGCGCCTGATCCGCGGCCGCAGGACCACCAGTGGAACACTGTCTCTAGGCGGCGGATCAGCCGGACGGGCCCCAATGGTCCGCTGCTCGAGCGAGAAACTTCCGAAATCGCCAACGGATGGATCATGTTCGGGCGTCCAAATATCTTGCAGCTCCAGCTTGTGTGCGGGCCAAATATCTCGCCCTCTATCTGGGCCGAGGTCTGGCCGGCCAGGAGCAGGCTGGGCAAAGGGTGGACGAGGGTGGAAGCGGCCAAAAGCGGCAAAACTGGGCGGCAATCTGGGACGCCCAAAGGAAGGCATGAAAAGATGGCCAGGCCGGCGACAAGATTTATGCGCTCAAGAGAGCTTTAATGTGCGCCTCTCTGTGTCCAGCGGGCCAGTGCCGCGAGCAACTTTTCTGCCAGGCCGCCCGGCCGACACTTAGGTCGCGAGCTCGAACAATCCGCTCGCCTTCAGTCGGGCCCAGTTTGGCTCCAACCGAAGCTCCCAAGCAAGCGGACGGAAGTTGGCCGGCCGCCACGCGTGCGGACAATTCAATTTCGGGCCCGCCCACACGGCGAGATGCCGGCCAGTGTGGCAAACAAGCCGGCTGATAATCCCAATTGGGCCTGGCCCAGCTTCTCCCCCGGCGGTGGCCCATGAATGGGAATGCAAAATTTCACAACTGTGGCCGGCGAGACACACAGACTGGGGCAAACGCTTACAGAGGAGCACTTCTGTTAGGGGCCGAGACAAATCTAGAGGATTGGGCAAAGCGGTGAACAAGATGTCAATGTATTGCCCGGCCTAAGAACTGGAGAATGAGGCTTAACTAGAGAGCTTAGAGACGGCGGGCAAAGATTAAACTTCACAAGTGGAGGGCCACTTGCCGGCTTTAGGCGCCCGCAGCATTCTGCAAGCCGCCCTCAGCAAGTCTGTGTCGCCAGTTGCCACTTGCTACTCCTCGCTGGCCGGCTCCTCCAGAGGCCTCTTGACTTGTTGTTGCTGCTCAGAGTGGGCGTTAAAAAACAAGCCCACTGGAGGGGCCATTGTTGTCGCTCGGTTTGTATGTGTTGGGAAATCCAGAAAGTCGCTTATTAGTGGCCCAGAGGCTGGCCGCCTGCGAGTGCTTGATATTCCGGCCACGCAACCTGAGCGCCAAGTGCTGCGCGCCTCCTTTGCCACCGCCAGGCCAAAGAGGGCCAAGTGTAAGTGGGCGGCGCGAGACAAAGTGGGACAGATATTTTCCACTGCACGTTTCCGGCCCAACAAATGCCCAAGTGGAATAAGACGACTAGCTAATTCGCCCCCACCCGCTGCCAGTTTGATGGCCCAGCCGGAGGGCCAGCAGAGTGGCGGGCAAAAATTCATCCGCTCGCCCTCATGTCTGTCCCCCGCCTGTCCGTCTGTGGCCCTGCAGCGGCGACTGTCCGTGTGTCTGTCGCCTGCTCTCCCATCTCAGAGCTGCACACACTCACCAGTGTCAATTTGGTGCCAAGTCTGGCCGCCTAGAGCTTAGCTTGGAGCCCAGGAAGGCGCCCCGAGCGGAGCGGCCGCAACGCTGCAGGCTCGTGATCTCAAGACGCGTGGGCTGAAACATTTGCCACTGTGTGTGGCACGTCCCGCTTATCCTGCACGACCAATGGGCGCCACAAAGCCAGAAAGGAAGCCAGAAAGAGGAAACGCGAAAGTGATAGCTCGCCCGCGCCCCTTCCTCTGGCTCCTCCGCCGGAGACATGGCCCTTTTGAGGCCCAATTTATGTCAATTACCTCGGCCGGGCCGCCAACCTTTCCTTCCAGGGCCCACTTTTGAGGCCCAGATAATTCCTTTTCCCTCTTGCTCTCCTCCTTTTTGCCTTGCAATACATTCAAATTATCAGCAGCCAAAGCAAAGGCGCCCCACAACAGGCGACAAAGAGGCTGCAAAAGTGTCTATTTCGCCGCCAGCTCTCCAAGGTGTCCATGCACAAAGGAGACACAAAAGGAGCGCGCCTCTCAGACTGTCTAGATGTAGCCCCTTGGAGAGACCGCTCTCAGCTTGGCAGAGGAGACGAAAGAGAGTGTTTGGTGAGCTATGCCGTCCCAGAGTGCCCCAAGTTTGCCTCAGGCTCTGCGCTTGAGTCTGTGTGTGTGGCCTGCAGTGCGAGCGCCTATGTGTTGCTCTTGCGCACACTTCGTTTGCAATCAGAATGGCCGGCCGCAAAACAACAGCACCAACGACAATCATCGGCGCCCACTTGCTCGACCCCACTGGACAGAGAGGCCACCCACAGGGGAAAGAATCTGGCAAAATCCGGCTGATTATTATCTGGTGAAAAAATGCCCGCCACCAAAGGAAAGGAAAGGAAACGAGAGGGAGCAACTGGGCCCCTCTGGACGGCGGTGCACAATGGGCCAGTGGTCGTTCTGCTTTGATCCATATTGTCTGGCGGGAGGAAAAAACAAGGGAAAAAGTGGTCTCCCATTGGAGCTGGCAGTTGGCAGGACAGAGTGGTGGTGGTGGCAGTGTGCAATGTGTGTGTGCAAAGTCTGGAGGAGAGCAGCCCGGCCGACAAGGAGCGCCAACAGTGACAAACAAATGGAAACGAGCGGCGCACGTCGTTCATCAGTCAGAGGCCAGCCAGCCGGCCAGCTAGCTAGCTAGCCAGAGAGCTAACCAGCGAGCTTGCCTGCTGCTGATGGTGGCCATCATTTGGGGTGCCAGCCGACTGGTATTGCCGCCAGTTTTGATTTGGCCCCTCTCTCTCTCTCTGTGTTGTTTTGGCTCCCCTTTGGCCGTTGGCAAAAGTTGGCCGTCTTTGTTTTGTCAGTGTCCTTGTCATGCGTGTGCCAGTCAACTTTGGCCGCTCTCACCCAAAAAGCCAAAAAGGAGGACACACAAAAGATGACACCCTAAATGGGCTCGCTATCAGTTGGCAGTGGAGAATGGCGGCCAGATTTGAGCTCGATTTTGGCGGCATAAATCAAGAGGCGCCCAAAAGGGGTTGCAAAGTGTATTGGAATGTGGCGCAAAAGTTGGAGAGGGAAAGTTTTATGCAAACAAGGCTGGAGGGGAATGCGATTTTCAAGCAACGCAAGAGTGTCTGCCGGCCGGCCCTTTGGAGCAGCCTCTTTGCGAAATGTGCCCACCCTTAGGGCGAGCCATTCTCATGGAGCCATTCTCATTTGCCCAGCGGCAGTGGGTGAAAAATTAGTGATAGAAACTGGTCACACGAGCGACCCAAATGGGCCAGCTCTTTCACCTCAAAAACTATCTCTTTCACTCTCTCTTCCTAGTTGGCCATAAAACTCTCTGAAAGTCGCTCAAAAGTTTCACTTCCACAAAGACTCGCTCAAACATCAACAGCAGCAACAGCAACAGCAGCGAGGACAATTGTCACCGTTGCACGATTGTTATGGCCAGCTTGTGCATGCTGAGAGCCGGAAGTGAGTCTGGAACTCATTTGAGATAAAAGAGGGGGCCCAAATTAGTGGGTTGATTAAGAGGGCTGGGGAATGGGGCGCCAGTGTGTGGCACCTTGTTTGCAGCTCAGAGTCGGCCAGTAACAACAACTTTAGAGAGTTGGCGCCTCTACAGTGGGCCGTGTGTGTGTGTGTGTATGTCTGTGTGGTGTGGTCCTCTGGGCCAAGAGCTTGGCCGCCGGCGCGCGGCCCCCCACGCTAATGATCCCCTGCGAGAGAGCTCTGGGCGGCGCCGGCGGCGGCTAACAAAGCCGAAACAACACGGCGGTAATGCTGGTAACACTGGCCCCTTGCTTGTGTGCGGCCGGCGGTTCGCTTGTAAGCTAGCGGCTGAGGCAAAACAGGCCCACAGACAGAGAGACAGAGAGAGGCAAAGTCATTTGTCAATGTGGCAAGATCGGCAATGCAAAATTGCAGCCGACACACTGGCGGCCCAGCACTGAATGGCATCAAAAGTGCAGCAGCCGAGTCGGCTCGCTTAGCTCGCGAGGGAGCCTTCACGCAGCCGCCCGAGCACCTGAGCTTGGGTCTGGCCGCTCGATTAGCGCGCCCCAGCTGCAGGGGGCGAGCGGAAGTTGCGTGTTGTTCGCCGAGGGGAAGGAAGTGGTCTCGGCGAGCGACTTTTCAAGTGGCCTCTCCTGCTCGCGGCCAATTGGTCTTGGGCGGAAATTGTCCAAGTGTGGCGTGGAGGAACGCCAACTGCAGACTGTACCAAATAGATCAGAGCCTCTCTCTCTCTGTCTGGCTCTGGTTTCAGTCTGTCGGCCCAGAAGAGAGCGAGCTCGCTGGGGCCAATCGCAATCAGGCCAGCGTGTTAAGCGGCGAGCAGTGTGTCCTGCAGGTGGTCGCCCGTTCTGCCCAATTGTCTGCTTGGCAGCCGAGAGTCTAGTGCAAGTGTGCCGTTCCGAGTTGGCTGTTTGCTCACTGACGTGCTCCAGTCTGCAGAGCGTGAACATGACCACCACCAGTGAAAGAAGCAGAAGAGAAACAGCCACTCGAGAGTGCGGCCACTGAGCCACTTTGGCCTGTCGTTTAGTTTGGCCACCACTCTTTGTCTCTGTCTGCTGGCGGCCAATCTTGGCGGCCCAAGTGGACGCCGGACTGTCGCAAACAAGTGGCCAGCGGAATGGGTTTTTGAGCGCCAGTTGCCGGCGGAAGAGGCGCCCAGTTGGAGCCTTTTTTGCATGAACAGTCCATGGACTGT
>Ga0058701_10000579_pt1 | contig 24808 bp, 12 predicted proteins | sample AgamicOrMae_FD_97039 | JGI IMG/M metagenome (GOLD analysis project Ga0058701, IMG submission 97039) | Agave microbial communities from Guanajuato, Mexico - Or.Ma.e | ecosystem: Host-associated > Plants > Phyllosphere > Phylloplane/Leaf | place: Guanajuato, Mexico | collected 2012-06-04 | reverse complement strand
AAATTTACTTTTACTTCATTTTTTAACATTACGAAACCATGAACTACCGTAGTCCGATTTTTCGGACCGTTTCCCCGCTCAACGTGTATTGCATTGATCTCTCTTAAACAACGGTGTGCTGTTCTATTCGCTGAACTGGTGATTCCACAACTAAAAAATTCAAGATATATTTTTATTTTATGGAAAGTTGTTTAAATATTGGGCGAAAAAATGCAAGTGGGTATTTCAAAACTTACTGATTTCTTGAGTTAACGAAAGGAGAGGTTATTTCACTACTGAAAGCTCATAATTAAATTACAAAAATATTTTCGTCGTTAAGAAAATTCTTCATTAAGATCAAGAAAAATAAAGGAAAAAGAAAAAAAAAAGAAGAAAAAAACACGGGAGTGAAAAGGGTCAATATGTGTTTGTCGCTGTCGGGTCAATTATAAATAACCATACACTCCAGAAGAGCAAAAGGTATTCCTATGACTGTTTTAGACAGACGGTGAATCAACGGAACCGTGTAATTTGGTTATATTTGAAGTTTTCCCTACCAATAACCACAGAGGTCACGACAAGACCTATTCATTAATAGGCCTACAGGCATTTTTTTTACAAATGAACTAAAAAAAAAACAGAAACAGGAATTTACTTTATATAGTGCATTTTTTTAGGTTCTATTTTGCAAGCACAAAAAAAAATTAAAAAAAATACGATTAGATTTGCAAAGAAAAGCAGAGAAAAAGTCAGTTCGAGTGACTCAGAGTCGCTGCGGTGGGCTCCTGGAGTATGTTGGCGGGTTGCGGCGGGGGGGGGGATCGCTTTTGATGGGAGCAACCAGGGCGACTCTATTGTGTGGTGGGCTGATTAAAAAGACATTGCCTGTGGCCCTTGGGGGAGGGGGTCTGAGACGACGGCGAAAAGTACCGGATGAGACACAACAGGTCATGCACTCCGGTTTGTGACAAGTATCTGGCCAAGGCAGTGTTAAACGGGGTACCGTAGGGGGCACATGTAATGCATGAGACAAGACTTCAGCCGCGTGTTCGGCAACATGCCTAGCACAATCACGTGCGCGAGCATCGCTTCTTTAAATATTTACTTCTTCCACACGAGGAATTGGTTTTCCAACACCAACGCACGTCACAAAGAATATGTCATGGACGTAATTCTTCCAGATTTCAGACCTTGCTCCGACCGGCTTGGCAACGAAAAGTGAGACACAAGGGCTGGGAAATGTAACATTTCAATCGTAAAATGGTAAAATCAACTTCTTTCACAATGTTTTACAAGAAAATTTTAAGATTTTTTAATCTTATCTTTCATTTTTTCATCAGTGAAAGTCGAAAATAAAATGAATATAAGAACGTGCCTTGAAATTCAAGTAAAGATTTGTTACGTTTGCATTCAAGCAAAAAAAAAAAAAAAAAAGAGAGAGAGAGAAATGAAAGAAGCCAATCCGGCATAGCTGAAAAACAATTCTTTTGCTCAATTATTATTTATTTTTTTATGTGAACTTTGAAAAATTCCGGAGAAAATTCTCGGCTATCAAAGATTTTTAAAGCAAAAATAGCCTAGAAAAACAACAACAATGTGTCTAGGAAAAGAGTAGAAACGCAGCAAGCATGCCGCGCGTAGAAGATGACTATTTCCTTTCTAAAACCTTGGTTAAAAAGCTCTAAACTGTTATTCCAAAACCGGACACTTTGTTTCCCGCACGAGCTAAAAAGAAAACCTTCCAGATTGAAGCACGTGGCCGCGCTAGTTTCCAGCCGGCCAGGTGTGTTACTGTCGTCCTTCCTCAGCTGAGTCACCGCAGAGCAAGCGCCGTACCAAAGTGTCGATTTTCCGAACGGCTCTTCCGATGCACGTGCAGGCTGCAAGTGAGTGGCTTTTTTTTATAGGTGAGGGAATAAAATTTTAAAGACATTTTTTTAGAAAACTCGAATTTCTGCATTAAAATACTAAACAGAACCCACCCCGACGCCTAGGGAAGCTACACCACACGTGAAGGTCACAAGTAATTAAAAGGCTTGATTATCCTTCAGACAATAATGACACATGTCAGTTTTTTAGCCGCGGCAGTATCGAGAAACACAAAAACGTGAATCGCTCTTTGAGAAACTCGATACGTTCGTTAGAGTAATGAGAGGCCCGTTGTTGCTCAGCCTGCGTGATTGATGTGAGTTGGACTTGGTTGCTGTTGATTGAGGTGGTTGATGGAGGTTAGGCATTTCGGTTGCTGTGAAGTTCTGAAGTGATGGTAAGACCGAAGAGGTAGTTGAGGCCTCAGTGACTAGGCAGTGGCCAACGGCGGATACGGTTTAAGGATTTCGGTTCCAAAGAAGTTCCGAAGTGCTGATTGAGGACCGATTGAGTTGGTTATCTTGAGTGTCTTCAAGGCGGTGGCTCATGACGGGTTGAGATTGTCTAAGGGTTTCGGTTGTAAAAGAGGCTTGCAACGGGGGTTAACGATATTCAGGTGGATGAATTCTGAATGGTGAATGGAAGGCAGGAGCAGATGAAAGATTGAGGTGATAAGATTGATGAATGAGATGTAAGGACCACTTGTCGTGATAGAAGGTGCAAGGTAGTGGACTTTCATAGACATGAGGTGGTTGATGGACGTAACGTTGAGAGTAACTTGATTGTCGTGGTGAGTGCTATGCTGACGGTCTTTACTGCACTGCTGTCCGGATTGAGTTAAATCCGGTTGAGTATTGATGAAGCGGTGGTCGGTAAAATGTTGGTGGGTAGGGATAAAAGATTTGATTTCTAAACGCGTTCGCAATCTTTTCTAGTTTTGGCTCAGAGACTGGGTGAGACAGGGCAACGTTGCGTTAGGAAGGTTTCTCAGGACTAGTAAATAACTAGATTTCCAAACTTGAAATTCTCTAACACTTCCGTGAATTCTAAATAATTTTTCGAGGGAAGGGGGGAGAAAACAAGTGGTAACGGAGTGGCAACGAAGGGGCAACAGAGCGGCAGAAGACAGTGATTTCTGTGGTTAGGTCCGACGATCGATTCGGCTCGCTCTCTGCTCTGACTGACAGAGATACAGAGACTGCAATAAATAGACTGCTCCCCTTCTATTCCCAGTGATTCACTTTGAGTCGGGTCGACCCCCAGAGAGAAGCGAAGGGATGGAAAAAGGACAATTGCCGACAAATTGAATGCCGCAAAACACGCGATGAGTCCCGATCACGTATTAATAAGCACATGATGCGGGCTGCATGCCATTAGATTGGCCCTCTCAAACAAAAAATTCACTTCAAAGAATTTAGCCAAAAACGCCGACTGCGGGTGTGGTGGCACGGTGGCGGGATAGACAACGAGTTGGGGAAAGGGACAGGAACAACGTTGTCCACCTCCGAAAATGCTTTGTTGGAAGTAGGAAATTGAAGGAAATAGAAGCTGGCTTAGGTCAGATTAAGCAAGTCTAGGTTACGTGAATTTAGTAGGTCAAGAGTTTTCACGTGATATTGGGTAAGTCAAGGCTTGGTGCCGTAAAGCTGATAAGGTCAAGTACGACTAGAACTTAATCGTCAACGTGGGTTAGGTCAGGATGAGTCTAGGGTTGGTTATGTGAGGTTGAGGTGTATGTATCCAGGTTAAGTTTAAAGGTTAGCTATCATGGCTAAATTAAGTTGCAACTTTATTGAAGAAATTTCAGGACCTCTATCAATATTAGTCAAGCTAAAAAAAAACATCGAACCTTCAACATAAACGAAACATTTGTTTTATGGAGCTCTCACCTGTTTTGGGCGTGAAAATAAAACGTGAGAAGTACGTCTTTTGATTATTTTTCAAGATAGACCTATATGTTCAGCCAAATAATTCAAAACGTGTCGGCGAGAACTTTTCATTGATGTGACCAAATATAATTCTGTCTATCTTGAGAAAATTTCCAAAACACGTACTACCGCCGTTTTATTTTTACGCCCAAAAGAGGCAAGAACTCCCAAAAACAGGTGTACTGTTTCGACCGAATGCTTATCCTATGTGTATTATTACTAGAGGAATTAAAAAAAAAGCAGAATGTTCAAAAGCAAATCGAATCGGCAAAATTTAAATGCAAAAACCGTTTTCTAGACATATATATGCAGTTTCGTAGACATCTTGTGTGCGTTCATAGGAGTGGCTCCTTGGTGAAACGAGATTACCGGGGAGGGAAAACCATAGAAGAACAAGAGTTCACCCCCTGTAAGAAACAAGTCATGGTACCTGACCGGCGCTATGCCAGCGGGCGCAAATGAAAGGAAGGGTTTGACTTTCGATTCGAGAATCGATATCCGAGTTCCGGACGAGAGCAACTCGATACGAAATGCACGTGCGTCTTGAAAGGGCGGTCGGCACGCCGCACTGGTGGACGCTACGCCATGTCGTGGCCTACGGTTAAATAACCTGTTCGGATCTCTAAATTACATCAAAGCTTTGAGTCGAAAGTAAACACTACTGCAAATCTTGAAGATTGTCTTTTTGACATTTTTTTTCCAGCTTTTCAAGAAATCTAGTACCTTTTGTCGCCAAGCGGAGCGGAGCGACAGCGGAATATGGCACTGACCTGACCCAAGCCAAATTGACAAGGTTTTATTAGAATATCGAAACTCGAACAACAGTAACTCTTAAAAGGTCCCTTCTGATTGAAAACAGCTCGCAATGGTTGGGCGCCTTGTAAGTGATCGCAATTGTTCCACAAAAGCCCCTGGTTGTGGGTGCTGGTGATGACCACATACCTCCAAGAATTCCTCTATAGATAGCCATCCGATTCGGCTATTCTGTCTGAGACAAAAGGCGCCCCTAATATATCGAGAAGAGCGTTGGTCCTGCAGGACTCGGTGCGGTTTTGTCCCGACGGAGGCGTCCCCACGGAGCCGTAGCGACACAGGGACAAGGTGTTGTGTCCGGTAAGGTACCGCCCCCATTGTCGTCCAGGCTTTGTGCTCCAGGCTTCGCGATGACCATACTGCATCGGAGCTGGTGGTGACGTGGCCGCTTCGCCGGCTGCCGCAAGGATATCCCATTCATCATCGCGATCGGCGTCTTGACGGCTCCCCATCTGGCAGGGACGGCGACGGGACGCCGCACCACGCCGCTGCCTTTTGCTGCCGCTTACATGTTTTCTTAAATATGTTGTTTTCCAACCATTTCAGGGTTGGGATTGCTTTTTACCTGGTTTACGAACGATTTCAACCGAAGGAAGGGAGCTGCGACGATTAGGCTTATGGCTATGCTTCGTGCTTCAGTCAGGATAGGTTTGAGATAGTGAAGGTTGAACGGAAAGAGACCGAGCTTACAAGGGTCGTAGCGTCGAGAGGAAAAGGAATAGAAAAGAAAGGGAAATCGAAGAGAAAAAGAGTGTAGGGACGAAACGGAATAGGAAGGTACGAAATCGGAAAAAAAGGAAGGAGCAGGGAGGAAATAGAAGGGCAGGGAATAGAATGAAAAGAGAATTGAAGGGATACGAGGAAGATGTAGGTAATGGTAGGAGTAAGGAAAAGCAGAAAATGTAACAAAAGAGGTAAGCAATGATAGGGGTCAGGCATTGCGACTGACAGGGAATCAAGGTATTAGTGAAATAGGGCAAGAGAAAATGAAGACCACAGAAAAGATGGGACAGGGAATAGACGAGCCTTTGAATAGAGGAACCAGGGAATAGAGACAACATAGAATAGCGGAACAAAGACATGGGAGGAATAGAGAAAGAAGCAGAGAAAAGAGGAAGAACATGGTGTAGAAAAAGTAGAGAATATTAGGACCATGGAGAATAGGCATAGAAGGGCCAAGATAATGAGCTGGATGAGGGGGCTTGAATGGGATACGCCCGCAGACAGTGAGATTTTTGGCCTTTCTCAAGTATTTTTCCAAACTGCTCAGCGAGGACGACTCCGTAGATTGCCGGCTCACGAAATTCGCAAACCGCAGCGTGAATACTTGATGCCCACTCACAGACTACCCGTCTATTTCCACTCCGAGAAGAATGCGTGATCGAAAGGACGTATTCACCTGCGGCTACGCCAAAAATAGAGGGACATTCTCAGCGCACCGGTGGACGTCACTGGTACCAAACGAAAGAGGTCAGCTGAGGAGTTTCGTTCGGAGCCACCCCTCGGCAGCAACGGCGGCGGCGGCGGCGCGATCGCCACTTGTCGGGAGACATCTCCGAATCGAGTAATCACACCTCTCGCTCTCTCTCCCTTCAGCCCGCCGATCTCAATTACGTCGTGGACCAAATTGTCTGCCCTTTTGGCAAAGCGCACCCATCAAATACTGCGGTCGTAGCTCGTGTACTCGGCCCGATCCGGCAACAACCCGTCAAATCTCAGCACAGATCGAAGCCACTGGTACGAATTTGCCTCCTCCCACGTGCCCATTTTCCCCACCTAACATTCTGGTCGGATTTTTTTCCCCAAACGGGGTAAGGCATTTTAAGATAAGAAGTTTAGAACAAGGAGTTTTGCGAAAAATAGTCCCCTCAACTGCGTTGTATAATTATTCCTTCGGAAAAAAAGAGCTATAAATATTCAATTCATAACAACGAATCCGAATGTCATTTGTCCTTTGCTGATCAGTACTGACTTTAGGAGACCTTTGAAACGTAACCTTCCTGAAGAGAGCGACCGCCTCCCCCCATTTTCCATTTCCCCTGCACCCGCGCCCGCGTATATCTTCAGAGTGTAATGAATTAAACTAGCGTGAAACACAAGACGTGAAAAAATGCCACCTTTGAAATTTGAAATGCAATATTCGATAAGTATTAACCCAAAACCGCCCAGCGATGCCGCTCGGAAACAAAAAAAAAATAATAATTTAGAGGATCTTTTCAGTTCAGCACTGTCACAATTTAAAAGAAACATCACCCCTCTGGAAACCAGCAATTTAATTATTTTGGCATTTTCCATAGCTTAAAATTGCGTATTTCATTGGAAAAAATCCTTTCAGTTTCTCCTAATTAAGCTAATTTCACTCCAAATACTTTAGGCTGTTATGGGTTACATGAACTGTGTAAGATTCCAGCGGTAGAAGTAGTCTATTCGAAACCTGAAGCAATTAAAATCCGTCCCTTGACCTTTATTTGCACATTCCCCTTCGTCGAGTCCGCAAACCAATATCGTACATCAAACTATAATCTATGCAGATGGCTGCGACCAAGACGCTACTATTCGCCTGCCCCAAAAGTTTTGCGGACCCCTCGCCGTCTCCTCGCCGTCTGCGCGCCTTCCGTCACACTCGAGCAACAAAGATAGCCACTGCGACATCGAGTATTTCGTGGGCCGCGTCCCCCCGTCTGGGTTCCCACGATGACCCCTGGCCTCGCCTCGGATGGACCCACCTGCCCCAACCCGCCGACCCGTCTGACCCGGAACTCTCGGCTAGTTACTCAAGGCGACCTGACCCGACCCTCAAGGCCCGACTTCGAGCCTTGCCGCAAGCACCGACCTTAAACAAAATGACCCGACCCGCTTGCCGGGTCGGAGATTAAACACTTCGCGATCCTAAGACTCGAAAGGCTCTCCCGTTTTGTAATATTGTTTGAAAAACGGTGTTTCTCCTGTTGCATCTTTACCGCTACTGGATGTGCTTCTTTGTTTTCAGTCTGCTTCATTTGTTTTTAAGTATTCTACGTACTTAAATAACACATACAACTTTGCTCTGAGCTGACAAGACGCAAACTCAGCTTGGAAGACGTTCATTTATAAACGGTGGATAACTTTAATCGCGCAATGTATTGGCACCTCATTAACGTTTACAGCTAGAATGTATTCCTGGCATTGTTGCAAATTCTCGCCCCAAAATACTGATGTTAACTTAACAGCTTCATCCTCAGTTTTTTTCTCGAGAAGACAAATTGGAAAACGTGGAGGGAGAAGGTTAAGAATTGAATTCAAAAGAGTTGTACCCAACCTTTAGTTACGTCTTGAAAGACCCATATGAGAAGTGTGTCAAACATCGAATAAGGTTACTTCATCGTCAACATGGCAAACAACTTAAATGTGTAACCACTTCCTTGATTTCCCAAGAAGACAAATGGGAAATGAAGACAAACAATCAGATAGGTTATAGTAACGGACATAGCCCTCGTCCTGCTGTGGAAATGAGCAACGGCGAAAAAGTTCGTCCTCCGACCAGATCTTCCTAAAGAGGAGTGTAGAAAATCTGGTTGCCACAGTGAGCAGGTAAACATGCAAACATCCAAAGCGACTGCGAAGGGAATAAATTGGTGACAGTTTCTTAACAATGGAGACATTTGCAAGAAAACTGCGGATTATTCCGCAAATGTGAAAAAGACCCTTGTCGGATAAGCTGTCAGTTTTGGCGACGAGCACCGGATCCGAAATTTTACGTTTCTTCCTTTGAATCGTCACGGGTTGTGACTGTGACCCAGAAAATAGCCCCACGTAAAAACTGACCATGAGCATTAGGAAAAATCCACTATGCTCCGAAGAAACGGTCAGTAAAACAAAAATGGTTTCCTAACACTTCCATCTTGGCTATGTACAATGATCTAATAATGATAACATTCTTTTCCTTTATTCCTTACAGGGAAAGCGGATAAATAAAATTGACAACCCTTTCCAGAAATCCTCGCAATTTTATAGGCCATCAATTTTAAAGGCCGCAGATTTTTTTTGTGAAGCTTAATATTTAAAGAGCCTCTTTGGTTAAAACTATTTTTTCTCCGCTTCCAGACTCAAACTTAAATTTGCTATAAAAATATGTGCCATTCTACCCCCTTTCTTTTTTTTGTATTTTAAAACGCAATTTTAGAACCGGTGGTTAGAAACAATTTTTACGCATCCCCTTCCTATAACATCAACTTACATTGTTAGCCTACTATTCTTACTAAAACTTCCTTCCCTGAAAAAAATCTCGATTCCATTTGACAACCCAATTGTTCGAAAGCTATCCCGCCTATAATATCTTACTTTGTAGGTAAACTTGGGAGACCTCCTTAGAGGCAGATAAACCACACGGCACTCGCGTGTCCTTATCACCCATCAATTTGATGATCGTCAACGTGAGTCAACCCCAGCCCCCCTCCCCTTCTAAGGGCGCCCTCGCAGGGCACGCCCCCTACCCCATAGGCCATGGCCCCTGCTCCTCGTAGGCGCGCTCTGGGGCGGCGCGGCGCGCTGCTCATTGGCCGACGCCCCAAGGGCGAGGGCGGACTCTGTCATGCGCCCTGCGGCCCTACCCCGCACCTCACCTACCCTCTCCCCTCCGCGCCCCTCCTTCTCGTCATTTATCTTCTTCCCGCAATCTCGTCTTAGCCCCGAAAAAAATAGCGCTTTTGAATAAGAAGGTGGATGGTCTTATTAACTAGGCGAGAGAAATCTAAACAAGTCTCATTTTTTTGCGAGCGGGATAACAAACAAAAGTCGTATCTGCGATTTTAATTACCTCTTCGTCGTCAACGGTGGCAGTGACGCCGTATTTTTTTCGTTTTGGTTTATGTTTCAGGCCATACCGCCAAAAACTGATTTAAAAAAAAAGAATATTGCTTGGAAAGCCCACAAGATAATATTTTTGAAAGCGTTCATAACACATAGGCCTGTCTACAATAAAAAAAAAACATCGACATGAAGTTCAAAAAATAAAATCAATTTTACTTACGCCAAAAAAAAGGAAAAAAGTTTCACTGCGTAATACCAGCGCGATAGCTGAAAATCCTGAAAATATTAGCAAGAAAAATTAGGATATCATTCCGAAACGTCAGCTATCACTTGACAAAAACATCAAACGTTGATAAGCCTGATTACGTTTGTAAGATACCTTGAGAAAAGGCTTACTTTCGTGAGAAAGAATTGCCCCAGACGATGGAAATCACTGAGTAAGATTTTTACACGCGAGGCAATGTCAATTCCCAAAAATTGAGGTCAACGCACTCTCACTAAGTATTTTCAACAGACTCCTAAAACTCGCATCAAGGTAATGAAAAACAAGTAACTAAATCTATGTTCTTTTTTATGCAATAATATTGGTTCAGAACTTTCGTTGATTTTCATCTCTGCAGTTCAGTGAATATCGCATGCGAGTCAAACTACGAGTCTTACATACATCGAAAGGCTGTTAAAAGTGATTTTCGAAAGAGGACTGTTACACGAGTTTTACTATCAAAAATTTTGCTTAATTCATTGGCTCATGTGTAGAACTTCCTAAGATATTGCACGAAATATTCTTTCAAAAAATTGTAAAGAACTCATCAATCAAGATTTTTCCGCCATATTGGAAAACTTGGAATATTTTCAGCAAAGTTTTTCTTGTGTTTCGCTTCGATGCATGAATGTAGGAGGTTGCCTAAAAGGATTTAAAAACAGGAGCAGCCTTACAAATATCAGGGAATTAGACGTTGATGACGTCAGAAGCCTGCAAGCACAAAGGTTTCTTTCCTTCAGGGGCCACTAGTAAAAAAAAGTGCAAGAAAATAGCGCAAAGTTCAACAATACAGTATTTTCAGCAACACCTATGCTCTTCCAGATCCATGTCTTCTTAGTCATAATTTTAAATTATTCGGTACCTTATGGTGCCTCGTTTTGGCCTTCCATCAGATAGAATTCCACGGAAAAAAGATAAAAGTAAATAAAATAAATAAAAAAACGACTTGTAATTTTTCTAAGAAAAAAAAGGCCAATACCTGAACATACTGCAACTTTCGGGTTGAGTAAGTTCGATGTATGGAAAAAAAAGAGGTATATTTTGTTTTATTTTTTCAAGGAGATAACTTACTTTCCTCCGAATGAAGATTTTCTACTTATGTAAGACACAGAGATATAAAGTAAACTTAAATCTTGTAAAAAAAAAGCGATAAAATGTCTTATTAGTAATTGAAGATCATGTTTTTAGGAAGAAATATTTTTTAAGAAGTTTCGAAATTTTCAGGATTGTAAAAAGTGAACCTCACCATCGTAGTTCCCAGATACGATTGTTGTTATTTTTAGAATATTTGGTGTGCTGCCAGTGAAAGATCTAAAGATCAACATGGACCGAGGGATGTTCACATATGTTCTTGAGCATAAAACTAATTAAGTAATGGCTGTTTGAGGAAACGAAAGTAATTTCGTGACGAGAGCATCACGTCGCCGACAACACATCTCACTGATTAATGATTCTACAGTGGAATCATTTCCATGAACGGGAAAGCTAACAGACATGAGCACTTCCAGCAAATTCACTCCAGATGTAGGCGTTTATCTCAACAGGATATCGAGGGAAACGTCTCCTGCCATTTCTGGTAAACATGAATAGCTTTAAAAAAAAATGTAACCTTACCTTCCCTCAGACCCAACCAAACATAATCTCATCTATAGTTATGCCAACGCAAAGTCAGCCACCCTACCCACCTTTATCCACACTATCACCTAATTTGGCGTGATGTAGAGTGACCAACTCTTCTCCAACCTCAGCCGACCTAACATAACCTCATCTAACGTGAATTCATAGAACCTAAAATCTCCTCATCTGGGGTAGCGTCACTTAATGCAATCTAACCTTTACCAACTCAATCAAAGCTAACCTAACTTCACTCAAATTATCCGCAAGTAATCTACCCCAAACTTATCGGAAAATAGTAGTAGTCTTTACCAAAAAAAAAATGTTTCCTGCTTATTAGCTTAAAATCTTTTTGGTTCAGCTATTAACTCTAAAGTATGAGGTATTTCAAAGAACAAGGGGTATGGAAATAAGGAAACAAAAAGGAGAAAGGGCAAAAAAATGGCATTGTGTATGGAATCCTTTCCTATCCCCACTTTATGCTCCCTGCCGAGATAATCCGCTCAGTTCCCCATATGAATGGAAAGAACACCTGTTTACCGTTCAGATTGAATTCTTTCTCATTTAATTGAGATGACCATTGCGGAACGAGTACAGCGAGGGCAGAGGACCCCTGAGGGACCTCTGCGGGACCTCTGAGGGACCTCCAAAAGGAAACTGACCACCAACCGACCAGGAGGGCAGCGGGCGCGCCGGCGGACTCACCGCAAAACCAGGGATCAACTGCATTTTTGTGGCCAGTTGGAGCAATACGGGGAAATAATTATAGTGTACCTCCATTCATAATCATGGTCTGTATCACAGCGCGTGGGAACTCAGATATCATTCAGGCGCCACCTGTTAGGGGCCGGGGAGGCAACCGCTAAGCAGGCCTGCCATTCGGGTTGCCTATTCCCGACCGCACAAAACTCAGTAAGGGATCTCTGACAAGGAGATCCTAGACGAACTCGACCACTGTTTTCAGATAAGCTACCAAGTTCTTGATTGATTAATTTTTTTTTTTGAAACTCTCTGTTTACTGCCTTCTTCAGAGGCATCTGGGTTGATATCGCTACCCATGACCAGACGTGGCATAAGCTTTCTTGACAAGGTCGGAGATGTTTTCATAAGTTATCGTAGAATGTTCAAACCTTTTTTAAAGATCAAAATCCTATAAAAGGCTAATAGATCGCCCTTTACGGTAAAAATTTTAAACTTTAAAGAAAAGTTATGAAAAAAAGTTTCAAAAGGTTTATTTGACTGATTGATAATGCTAGTGCTTTAAAATCCAAAGTATGGGTCTTATTTACCAGTTTGCTCAAAAGGTAAGAAATTTGAAGATTTTATTTAGACGAAATGTATGTATGAGGGTTTCATACTGATCGAGAGAGCTTAAAGACTAGTTGCTAATCTCTAGGATTGAAATTGAGTGAGGATAGATCACGAGCGATGGTCTCGCGATAAAGGTCCTTTGGGAGAAGGAGCCTACGTCAAATGAGATTGCCAACGCAACCCCTCATTCATCCCTATCTATTCCGGCCGCCCGAGCTCCAAGGACTCGTGTGCCATACAGGACGCACAACGTCCTCCCTGGGAGAGCGCCAGCCGGCAACTGAACTGGACTCACTGAACTGACTGGATGAGGATGCGAGCGAAGCAGCACCGGTGAGGAACGCGGAGGTGAGGTGAGGCGCGCAGGGCGAGGACGGAGACCTAGCGGGCAGCCCGGCCACGGCCCGGCCACAACCCGGCCACGGCCTGGCCACGGCCCCGCGACCGCAGCGCTCGAGCTGGGCTGCAGTGGCAAAGCTCAGAACGGGCAGCGGGCAACGGGCGGCGGGCGCGCGCACTAGCGCTCGCGCCTGCCCCCACCCCACCTTGGGGCGATAGTGTGAGCCAATGGCGGGTCTCGGGAGTCGTGGCCTCCGCTCGCGCGACCCACCCGAGCAGCGCGCCGCGGTGAGCTGCAGCAAGTCGCTATGGCAACCAAAGGTCCCGCTCGGCTCGGGCGTGGGGCAAAAGGCGCAGAGTGGGGGTCGCTCGGTGTCGTGTCACAGAGTCAGGGTTCAGAGCGGGGAGCCGTACAGTCGCTAGCGAACCGGCCCGGAATCGGTGTGCATGCCTCCTCTGCATTGAGTGGAGCGGTGTGGTGCGCCAGAGCGAGCGATCGAGTGAGCGAGCGAGCGAGTGCGAGTGCCACGCGCGCATGTGACCCCGCAGGCAGGGTGTCAGGGCAGGGCGAGTGACCGAGTGACTCGGGCGCGAGTGATTGTGTTTGTGACCTAGTGATGCGAGCGAGGACACCGGTGTGTCTGTTTGTGTGTTCGCGGCGGTGAATCCGCCCACCCCGACGACAACATTATCCTCCCTCATCCTAACGTTAACTCCCTCGCCGTGTTGTGCCCCACGACGACGGGCTTCTTCGGCTCACCGAGAAGTCAGCCGCTCCCGTCGCAGCCTTCCCCGGAAGTCACCACGTTGGATCTGGGCTTCTCGAGGAGCATGGCGCTGGTGGGCCCGCCTGCCTCGGCATGGCGGGACCCCGCCGGTGCCATGTTAGGACACGTGGGGCCCCACCCGGGCCTGGGGGGCATTGGGGGGCCCGTCACTCCGCCAACCACGGATGACATCACCAACCTCGGCTCGAGCGGCGGCCTCACCGTCGTGCACCCCGGGCCCCGGGAGCTGCAGCAGAGCACCACCCCGGGCTCGCAGGCCAACAGCACTCAGTCCGGGGGCTCGCTACAGGGCGCCGACAAGAACCAGAACATTGAGTGTGTTGTGTGTGGAGACAAATCCAGTGGCAAGCACTACGGACAGTTCACGTGTGAAGGTGAGTGTCATCGCATCCAACAATCTCGTGGAGATGGACGAGGACCTCCTGCGCTTGTCCTGCCCCAGCTGTCTGCCCCGTCAGCTCCACCCCGCAAGTGGATCACCTAATCCACTTGCTCTCCGCCCCCGCCTCCCGCGCCAGATTCAAATTTCCGCCTTGTCAATCGCGTAAAAGCGTTTTACAAGATTCAGTTAGGGCGCGCGGATCACAAAGGCGCGGCACTTGACGTAGAACCACTTTTTACGAAAGTAAATAATGATCCGTTCGCGCGATTCATGACGCGACAATGTTGGTGGTGTTTGTCAACTTTATTGTCGCCGTGATATTTCGCCGTGTCACCTTTCATTAGGGTGTTTGACGACACTTCAAAGAGCCTTACAGAGAAACCACGGTGAGGGGGAACAACGAGCTTCCGATAAAAGGGGAGAAAAGGTGACGTCAAAACTTAATTAGGACATATAGATTTCTAGGAAGGCAATGCATAACAGGACACCCGTAGAGGTCACTATTTCGGGACTTTTCGGAAATGTCCCGAAGCAATCGCGCGCCCACAAAATCACGACTTGGTAATGAGGAATTTACACTCATACAGCACACTGTAGGATTCCGAGAGCGGCCGAACAAAATACATTCACAGTATTAAAGGCTGCAGATTTATAGCTCTCGAAAAGGCATGCGAGCGGAACCAAATCTACAAATTGTATTTTTCCGTATGCGTCGATGAAGTGCTGCTGCGGTTCATCAAATCGCGTTTTCCGCAGAATTACTCTCAATAGGACTTGCTCAGAATGCGTCGAATGAAGTCATGGAGCGTTTCATTTGAGCACTCAAAAACAAGCGAAATCGTATCTCACTGCCGCGCAATGAGTACCACCGATTTTGCAAATATTTGAGGCTTCATAAAATCACACTCATCACGGAAAGGAACTCCGATATTTCGTACAAACGCTAAGAAAATATTCAAGTTTCTGAAGTGGTAAATGATGAGTTTCTCCCAAAATGAAATAAATGTGTACAATCGCAAGAACTGAATTTCCTCAGCAGGAACTAGCGGAAATATTTTTCCGCAGTCGTTCTTCATCAGTGTACCAAATCACTGTCTACCACCTGAATCACGGGAACTGCGATGTACCCCGGCAAAGTCCAGTTCCGCGGATGCCCCTAGGAACTAAGCCGCGATCCAGTCTGGCTGGGAACTAACTTGTAAGCAGCGAATACCGGTGGAGTTTAGTTCGTTAATTTCAAAACTGGTAGGTACTCGTAAAATGGCGATATTCTTTAAAAACGAGGGAACCCGTTTTTGAGGTTGTAACTCTTCGGAACGAAGCACCAAACGAGCGTAATTATCGTTCCCGGGCACAATGCACACCAAACAATGTCGGCGTTAAATACTTTGTGGGAGTGTTCAAAGCACATTCGCTATTTTACGGCAAAATAATGTTAGCCGAACGCTAATCTTAAAGGACCGTAACTCATCTATAGGCACTTCATAAAAATTTACACGCTTAAGGGAAGGGCCGAAAAGAAAATTGAACTTTCCGAGAACCGAGACTTTAACGTTGGTTTTGAAATGAACAAAAGATTTACCATGACGCGTCCAAAAAAACAAAAAAATGAGAAGAAACAGTTTTCAACATTTCAAGTTTGACACAAAACAAAATCTACTCCTTGTAGGTTTTCATGGTGGCCTGAAGGACTGACTTCACGTTCAAAACGGGGCGCGAAACTTCTACTTAGAAATTTTGCATTACGCTAAGTCTCTACCAGAGGTCCACAACGTAGCCAAACAGCTACAAATGGGGTTGGTAAATAGATAACGCTATGTCACTAGACACGGTACTATCTGGTACCGGTACTACCTTAGTTATTGATATGTTTTTTTTACGAACTACCTGTAGCACACCTCACTATATAGCGAACATGCTTGCTTGTATTTTTATTTGTTTGTTCCTTTCAATTTATTTTTGCAATAAACAGCAAGGGGAGTGCACCTCCATCTGTGCCAGAAGATACGGTACTCATATTTTCTCGTGGATATAAATTGCAATTGGTAATTTCATAGAGAACCCACGCCAAACATTTCGAATTGCAGTTAATTTGAAAGGTTTAGGTCACCGTCCATAAAATTCTTCGCGCCCGTCTGAGTGACAATGTTGCTGAAAAATTGCTCCTCCGAACCAGAAGCGAATCTTTGCGTTCTGAATTATTGGACCAGTCCGAGACACCGTGCTAAACGCTCGCAACTTCTTAGATTTCAGTTCAAGTCAAAGCTTCTATTGAATTATTTCGGCTGCAAGTTATTTCGGATCAATTACTGCCTTTTTCGTAGACGTCAGCTTGCTCCAAAATAAAATTCTCACGCTGATACTTGTTATAGAGCAGCTGTAGAAGAGGACGATTTTAGAAAAGTGACGTAATGTTCTGCAAGTTGCACTTTGAATTCGCTATTCCTGAATTAAGGATATTTTGAAGTACCGCATTCGAAATTCGAAAAGTTTGATCTCCTCTCCCAACTTCTGGTCGAGCGGAGCGACGCACAGGGCTTTTAAACTTACGTAGATAAATTAACCTTACCGATTGCCTGCATGATGTCGCATCATGCAGGCAATCATCATGCAAACATCATCATGCAGCCATGACAGCTGAGCGTCGCCGAAATGAAGCGAGGCGCAAGGCACTAACCCTTACATACGCAATTTTAAGTCGAAGAGAGTGCGGCACGGTGTAGCTAGAGTTGTAAGTAAGACGTGAAGGCTTAAGATAACACACGATATGAGGTTATGCCAGAATCACTGCTGAATCGTGTATTTTCTGACGAACGTCACCCAGGCAAAGGATTTTCAGTAACACCCAAAATGCACGAATCGTAAATGTCAATGGAGACGCATTTCCGGTAATCCGAGCATTTAGAAACAAATTGGAAATCAAAGTCCCGAAGAACCGCAATCATGATGATGTTTGAAATCAAGAAGGGAGCGACATTTATTGGACAAGTTTTGGGGAGCCGCCGCGAAATATTGTTGCTAATGGGGACGGAGGTCACACATGCCTCTAGGTCTTTTCCTATATCCTCGGGGAAATAAGAGGAAATGAACCTTATTTCCTATCAAGTTGGGCTGAGGCAAGACGATCGGCGCTTAGATAGAAGCTTCGAATATCCTTTTCTGCTGGTACAAAAATTGAAGTTATAATAAATAAGCATTTTATTGAAAGGTGCAATTATTAATATTTCTTAGAGTTTTAATCACAAATCGAATTATTGAATTTTGCTCTAGCCGCCTCACAAAAACACCTAAAAAAATATAAAAAATATGTAACAAATATTTTTAAAAAAGGGGGGAAATCATTACACATTAGAGTTACCCGGCAAAGTTCGCGGTTCCTTCAGAAAGACGGCGAAAATTCACCAATATGCAAAATATCTTCCTGCTTCATGTTAAGAAAAACACGAAACAAAAAATGTATTTTTACTTTAGGAGGCTGTTTTTGTGATCGAACGGCCTATTCATATTACATAGTGTTTCCTTTTAATGCTAAAAAAAAATCAACACTAGAAAATTAACCCCTAAAAGTGTTTAGAAAAACAATGAACGCTTGCCCATGTACTGGGAAAGTACAAGCTATATCAAAAAGTTGTTTGTTATTTTTTCAACTCAAACATATTTTAATATTTTTATTCCAAAAGCAGGTTTTCTTAATTAAAACTTCCAATTTTTCCCTTTTTGTTTACAAGTCGCGAAGTTTGACTTAATTTGACACCGAAATACTAAGTAATTATATTTCAAGTGGAAGCAATTAAACAAATTTTCACTTGCGGAGTGCATTAGCCAAGTTATTAAGTGAATTGTAGCGAAGACAACTTCCTTTGCTAGCCCTCTATTTCTGCTAATGAGCAATAAGTTCAGGGGAAAAAAACAAAAAAAAAACGCTCAAATTGCTACATACTTCCCAGCTAAAAATACTCTTCCAGTTGGGTACTGAACACGCATTCAGAAGTATTGATGTCATCTATTGATTTTCCCCCAACTGATTTGAACTTAATGGCACATCAACATCGTATACTTGTGGGACAAGTTTTGAGCGAAATCCTACTCGTGTTCCATTTTTTCCAAGTTAATTACCTACAAGAGCATTTTCTTTTTCAATGAAAACGATAAAATTTTTTAAACGGATATCTAAAGCGTGCTTAGAATTCCTAGCATTACTATGAAGCATAAAGCAACTAAAGCATTAGCATAAAAATCTCATGTTTAAATGAGAAAAAAAGAAAAAGAAAGAAAGAAAACATGATCTCTCGACATGTCTTCCAGAATCTTTAAATTGAATCCCGTTTCATCTCCAACTCGATTCTATATGCGTTTATTACAATAATACCACTGAGCACGGAGATAAAATGCAATGTTTCGATCGGAAATACTTGCAGCTTATAAGCAATATATCGAAAATGCAGTTCTAACATTTTTATGCCCACTTGTATGTGTAATTTACTACGAAAAAAAGCTTACTTTCGCCATCATTTTACCTTATTTGACTTTTTGTTATTTTAATAGCTGTAGGAAAACAAAATAAGAACGCTTATTACCGACTTTCTAGACCTCTGTTTTCAAATTCTGCAAACAGAAATCGTGCTAAATTTAAGTAAAAACATTGTAACTATTTGCAAACATTTCTGTAAGTCCGATATCAGGGTTTTCAAGTTGCATTTACAACAGTTTACAAATGCAGTTGCTCTGTTTTCAAACGAAACTTCATGTGACTAAGTTCGAAAATCACACAACACACTCAGCTCTAGCCCCTTAAGTTTTAACGTGAGCGTAGCGTAAATGGGCTGAAGCACACTTCATAATACGGCCACTTGCCCGAACATTTTAAGGGGACCTTTTTTTTAATGTGGAACGAGATAATTCGCTGGTACAGGTTAAACAGGGAGAGGAGAAGAGAGATTCCCGAAAGCAGATTCCCCTCCTGCATGTGCGTTAATTGTACATTTGAGTATGCGCTGCATATTGCCTACCCTCCCTTTGGTGGGACGTTTGCATTATGGTGTGTGCAACCCCAATAGGATCATAACACGATGCCTATGCCAATGCATAACTCTGGGGGATAGGTGTTTGCTTTAATGGATTCAGGACACTCCCAAAAATTCAGTCCAAGACTTTTTTATTTGAAGATTTTGTTGTTTTATTTGAAAAAAGCTTTTAAGATTGACACTGCTAAAAGTTGATTCGTAGTCATCCAACTGAAAAATATCGGAATACTTATTTTTAAGATAAAATGTTCGGTTTCAATCAGAACTATTTCTGAGATCTGGTAGTTTTGATTCCAAATTTAAACTCACCACAGCTCCAAGATCTTTTGGTTGAGAAAACTTTTGCTCATGATTTCCCTTTACTCTTTTTTTGCGTAAAAGTAAAAATTGCCTTAAAACCTTCGAGGCACAGAATTTTTGGTAGTTTAACTGAAATCGCTGTATTTTTCAGCGCTGGCATTGTTCATATATGGATTGGTACTTAAAAATAAAAATAAAAATTTTATAAAAATATAAATACTTTAAAAAACACTTAATTTTAAGACGAATTATACGCACAGCAAACATTACACGCCAATATAGAATAGCTTATTAAAAAACAGCAATACAAAATATTTCTCTTTTCGGGACAAAAATAGCATCGTATGGGATTTTTGTTAATGAGAGATCGCTGTTTTTAGTAAAGGATTAGAATCCAAAGATGTTGATGACAATGTTGATGATCATGATGACAGTGTGTTATGCGTCGGCAAGCATCCTTTGATGTCCGTGACAAAGCGTCGTCCACTTTTCCAGCGAGGCTCCAGCCGCTCGCTTTGCCTCGGCTGAGTCACACTCAATGAATATAAAAAAGTAGATCTTGTGCCATCAACGCGATCCAAAGGAGATAAAAAGCCTTCGGGTGTCAATAATATTCTGTGGGGGTACCTTCCAACGTCAAAATCGACCAATCACGAGGCCCATGGACTGGGTGGTCTGCTCCGTCCATGTATGAAAACTCCATCTCGCAAAAAGAGATTCGCCCAGCACACGAAATGAAAATTCGAACCTCGATTGGATGTTACGAAGGTACACTGGTTCATACGTTGTTCTGGTCTATATTTAGCTTCCTACTCTTAGCTTCCGGTCTTCGTAGTTCTTAAGACTTAGCTTCCGGTCGGTTACACGTGTATATCTATGTTAGCGAGAAATAATGTTTTACAATATTCACGTTAATATAACCAATTCACGTTATACCCTCATAAAAATACACTAACGTTAGATTTTACACGGTAATATTTTTTTTAATGTTTTGTACGCTTTATATATCCCTAAATAGAAAATTTTCATCTGAAACTTGAGCAAAATCCTTCTTTTCTTTTCCTTTTTTTTTCTTTTTCTGAATAAATATCAACCATTCCGCTTACTATTATGCTAAATTGGGTAATTTTAAAGTATTTAAATAGTTACTACAATAAATATGCCTTGAAAATATCTGTCTCAATTTCGAAACATCAACTTTTCAAGCCCGTCTCCTTCGGGAAAAAATGTTGATTCAAAAACTTATTTCTTGCGTGGAGGAGGCTTGGATGAAATAAACCGGTAAATGCAAAAAGGTAGCCTGAAACATTTTCCTCGGTGTTCCCGAGCACCGTTCCTTATTACAAATAATATTGACTAGCTCTATCGATTTTCGAGCGAACTAGTTGATTTGCATGCATAAAACCTTTCACCGATTAAAAACTTCTTTCGTAGAAGGTATTGAAGTAATTAATGAAACGTGGGTGCCAGTTGATTGCGAAAGATAGTCAGCGTTTTGTTAAATGATAATTATAACTTTCGCGTACTAATTCATGGCGCATTGTATGTAAGTCCACCGTCATAATTGAATATCAAAAGGTACAACATACTGTATTTACATAATCAGCCGTTAAGAGTCTAGTCTTTTCATTGGGCACGTTTTTGTTCCACCCAACTATACACTGCAAGTGCCCACCTCCTAACGTACGCAATGCCGTAAGTCTCCTAAAAGACAATGCGTAAATTTCGTCGGCAATCGGTCTGCAGTCCAAGTTATACATCGGCTTTGCTAACGATAAGGGTAGCATCCATAGATATACAGGTTGGTAATGAAAATGTAAAAATACTAAACTCGCATCGAAGTCCTCGTAGCCTATCAACTACACAGACATTGCCCAGATAATTTTGAAAGCTGCAATCTCTACTTCTTGGGTTATTCTACCCTTTGTAGCCAAAACGTGCGGAGAAAAAGGAAAGCGAGGCACTGGGCACCTTAACTAACCTATGTGGTTGAATGTCGGTAATTCTTTTAGTCAAATCTAATGAAAAAGTTGAATATGAGGTGGAAAATTCGACCTTTAAAAATTATGCTAGTATAAGCGGTTGACAAGGCTAATGTTACACTGGACTTGCGCTGACGTCTCCATAATTTTCTCACGAAATTGACTCCAAGGAAAAGGTATAACAAACTCATCAACATGGTACAAACTCGACCGAAATAAACTATCAATTAAAAGCACCGATCAAAACTATCACTTAATGAGACTGTATCGATTAGTTTTCTCCTTTCACTGTTTCCATAACGGCCCGGTGAATATCCTTTCCATTAATTTATTTTCTACATGATTAGGCTCATTTAGGCCACTCGCGTGACTTACTCATTACTATAACGGTTGGGTGATAGTAGAGTCGTCTGAAAAGTATGGACCGCGGGTGCCATGGTAGCAGGTTGGTTTGTTCCATGTCGCAAGTGGGTTTGACCTCTGAGAACGCACGTAGCTAGTACTCGCCAAATTTGAGGTCAGCACTATTTATGTCAAATAGAAAAAAGCTTTTGGCTTACTATGCGGGTTGCGGAATGACTACGTGAGTTGTATCAGAGTTAGTAGTTTGCTTGTATACTTATGGTGACTTGTCTTTTAGTGGCTCCAGACGCGGAGCGGGAGCTTGTTTTTGAGACAAAGAGGGGAATACATTAATGCGAAACAGCGATTCCACAACATGAAATTTCAGAGGTTGGTTTTTCGACCTCTTGTGTTCCACCTTTCGTCACAAATCCGCAAGAAGCAAGACACAACGCAATTGCAACCTAATATATCGGCCCAAGCCATAGCGGCCGCCCAGAAGTAAGCGGTTTTGTGACGACCGAATGGGGGTGGTGTACAGTGAGAACTAACCCCGTCTTAGGTTTAGTTCCATACATGTTTTAGGTTTCAAGGTATAAAATAGGGGAAGAGCATAATGTGATTATCTTTGAAGATACCCCTATCAGTAACCATATCAATTTAGAGCTCTCGACGAGACCTTTTCATTGATATAAAGTTGATAAGTTTACCTGGAAAAATAATCATACGCTCTTTCCCTATTTTACCTTTATATCAAAAACAGGTATATGGGGATTTGTCAGAGAGGGGTTAGTTTTTACTTTGTGGAACGCAGAGAAGAAAAGTCTAATCTTCAAAGCTATGAGAGTGCCACTAGATTCATTTCTGTACAAAATTTTTGGTGTCAAATACAAAGGGAATACCTGACGATGAAGTTCGCGGTTAATTCTTTTCTCATGTTTGAAAAAAAAATTATATTAGGTACTTTTATTTTAAAAAAATATACACAAACTAAACAAAATTATGACCGCTGCTGTGCCCGTCGCTTTCCCTGATCGATTTAAGCCGCAACTATTCTACATTGATAAGCGCACGATATGTTTATTTTTAGACGCAATTTTTAAGGATCATCCAAGATGATTCCTTAATTCCGGCAAGAATAGATACAGATAGTAAACTTGATAACAAACGTTTAAAGGCCAGTTTATGTGATGACCATATTTTTGGAAGCCAGTTTTAACTAAATAATTTCGCGGCTTTTGAGTCGTAAGAAGACCGTACCATCCGGAGAAGCACATTAGAATACATAAAGAGGGGATTAACCGACGTGGGGGGGGTTTGGTTTGCTTATGGGGGATAATCCCCGGTGGATGGGAGGGGGAATCAACAAACAGAGGTCTTCCGAGGGGAGGCCTTCCTATAAACGATACCAAACACTACAAATAGTTCAGCTGATCCGATCGTTTAAGTGGTACATACAATAACGTAAACAATTTAAAAGAGACTCATATATTCCATTCCACTTCTCACTGCAATGTCTTGTAAAATATGAATTAAAACCGAATAAAAACGTTGATTGGAAATCAACTACATTTACGACTGATTCCAAAACTTTCGTGGTCGGCCAAACTTCACTTGCACGTGATAGAGCTGAAGGTAGAACTTATACAAATAAATTGACGCTTTTTATTGCTTGAAGAAAATATTTAAGACCTTGTTTCTTTGTTGAATCCCTCAGATAATTTAAAGTTTGAAGCAAGCTCTGCGACTAATTAAGTGAATTAAGTGAAGTTAGCTTGGTTTTGGTTGGACATTCTTTCGGCTTCTTGAAACTAGAACTACTTTCTGTCAGTCCACAGAAAATTTTAAACAGTCATCAGACATAAGAGCTAGGTACATCCCGAAATGGGTGTCCTTGGCCCACCCGCATTACTTAAGCCTACGTTAAGTTGAACATTTCTACTCAATTCGTGCGTTCTTGTTACATCATCGACCTCGCAACTTTGCCCTAGACAAGGAATTAATAAAGTCTACAATAATATTGTATGTTTCCAGCAAACATTTTTTACCTTAAGAATTCTCTGTACGAAATTGGGTCAAGCTGTAAGAACATCTCCCAGTTAGTTTTTTTTTTAATTTTATATTTTACATATAGAGTAAATTTTGAGGATTCATGTTTTATCTATTGTATTCTACCTTCCGTCGCCAAGCCGAGAAAAGCAAGATACCGCGCACCGAACCTACCGACAGCTACACCCTAGCGGAGTGATACCGAAGCGACGCAAAATCCGTTTAACTTACGCGATTGTACGTCTTTAATCCTCATACTATAATGAAAGGTGGAACACGAAGGAAATGCAACTTTTAAATTTTAAGAAAGTAGGCTACATCTTTTGTGTGCGCTTGTTCCGACAGCCGGTCTCGTCCATCCTCTTAGACAAAGTAAGAGAAAGTGCCTAGGCATCTGATAGGTACTTTCCATCGTTATGAGAGGCCCCGAACCTCATAAAGTACCCGGTATCTTGTAAAACCCGATCAATTGGCGTAGCCGAACTTTCTGTCGCTTCATTAGCAAAGACAAGGCGGAGGACGTGATGTGCCTTCCATTCTCGGCCTGCTTGACCTCTCGCGCGGCCGACTCGCCGCTCCGCGCCGGTCCAGCAGGGAGGCTGGGAGGTGCCTTACCAGAGAGATTTTAGTCTCGGATAGAAAAGGAGTCCGCTAATTCCAACCTGTCGGAAGCGAAGCTTGCTTTATGTTAATCAAATAAGAAAAGCGATGCTTTGGTAGCTTAAGTGGCGGTGGACGTTGATGGACGAAAACGGACGCCTTGGCTTGGCCAAGTGCTTATTGGATGAGAGAACCTTCGAGCTTTGTATTCAAGACAGATTTGGTGTTGCAGTTAGTCAAATTAGCGGTTTGGGATTGATTAAAAATTAAACATTTGGCTTTTAAAGAAAACCAAGCTTATCTTTCTCTAAAAATATCAAGTTTTTTTTTTTTTTTTTTTTTTTTTTTTTTTTTATTTTTTTTTTTTTTTTTTTTTTTTATAATTTTTTTTTTTTTTTTTTTTTTTTTTTTTTTAATTTTATTTGTTTTGTGTGTTTT
>Ga0058701_10000577_pt1 | contig 24871 bp, 15 predicted proteins | sample AgamicOrMae_FD_97039 | JGI IMG/M metagenome (GOLD analysis project Ga0058701, IMG submission 97039) | Agave microbial communities from Guanajuato, Mexico - Or.Ma.e | ecosystem: Host-associated > Plants > Phyllosphere > Phylloplane/Leaf | place: Guanajuato, Mexico | collected 2012-06-04 | reverse complement strand
GAGGGAAATATCCTGCGATTTCCATTGGAATCAATCGGTTCGAATGTGATCGATCGATTTGAGAGACTCCAAAGTAGGTTCTATCGGCGGCATCTGTCGGATGATTGTCGAATTTAGCACGCAACTCAGCAACTGAGGATTGCGCAATCGCATGACATGAGCGCCACACTAGTGCGAGACATAGTCCGATCGAGTGAGGAAGAACTTCGCGGCATCTGCACGTCCCCTCGCCTCTGTCTGCAGAGAGGGAGAATGCACGCACCAAACTTTAACTGCTGCACTCGAACCTGCACGGCACATTCGACCATAGCTCGCCTGGCAAACTGAATCCAAAATTCAGTGAAAGGGCTACCTATCTCTATGCCTCACCTATTTGATCTCTTACCGATGTCCTTAAGGATTGCGAACACCTCCATGAAATTATTTTATATCAACTAACCGTTCGTCACCGGAATCCTACCTTAGCCAGTTTAGCATAAGCATCACCGATATCAGTTGGAGAGTTTTTCTACAGGCTAATTTCATAAATTTCATGCAAAATATTCAACTATTTGAGATGGATCTCGACTCCGAAGCTCTTAGATTGCAGATAGAGAATCTGACGTACCAGGCCAATATGGAGAGATGGCAGTCCTCAAGATCTATCAAAGCCTTGCGCGACTTCATCGAAACCAACGAGCCAAATGATCCACTCATACATCCTCCAGACAAGAAGAACAATCCATGGATTGACAGAAGTAAATGTGTCGTATTTTAAGGGCATGCTAGATCTATGTATTTAAAATTTAAAATCTAAAATCGATGCTATGAGCATTAACTATACAGATTGGGTGTAATCTCATTTCAAAATGGAATAAAGGAATTTAATTACATGATAGATATCCTGAGTTTCTTGAGTTTTCTAGAGATAATCTTCACGAAATCACTACTCGAAAATGCCAACTTATTGAAGAAAGCGTCATTAAGGATGACTTGAGACTCACTCTTGAAAGATTCCAACTCTCTTATTGGCTTAGTTTTGTAATTTTGGTCAAGATAAATATTCATATGACACCATATTAAATACACGCAATTCTCTATAACTGTCTCTTGGAAGCCTCCTGCTTGGCTCTGATTATGAAGCTCATTCAAGATGGAAACGAGGATACCTAAACTGGGTTGGGACATTAAAACTGGTGTTGATGCAGCATTCCAAGATGGCGCAAATAGTGGTGTGAGAGAGTCCTGGCTGGATCGTAGAAGTTTAACACAGCCTGTTAGGAGATTCACCAAAATCTGAAGGTGACTCTCTTCGAGCTTGCTTGTAAAATGTTGGATCGAGTTCACAAAGTCATGCCTTAGCCTAGATTCAGCATCTAATATAACTTGACTCTGCAATGAAGTGGTGACGAGGAGTGTTTCTAGGCCATCGGGCCGATTCTTCAACAATGGCACATTCCTGAGTATCTCCGTATGCAGAAGAGGTTTCACCTTGAGTAAGTTCTTATTGTTTATCTTCATACTGGTACTCAGAGTTGACATGAGTCTCAATACATCAACATACAACTTCTGGAAGAAAGTGTTCTCGTCCAATAACATGAGATATGAATCAATACAACGTAATGACCCTAGAACTTCCATGATATTCAGCTGGATTAAGTTCTTGGATCCTGATGCTGTCGAGGCAATCTTGGTGAACAGGGTTATCTTTGACTCGAAAGTATAGAATGCTTTGGTTATCACCTCACCCTTTGTCGCGACTATCTCCAGGTCGTCCTCCGATAAACTCTCAACAAGATGACGTAGTGTCCCATCTTTCTTCGCGTCGTTCACCCAGGAGAGATCAGTTTGAGTCAGTATAGTGAGCGCCAACACCTTAACAACAGCCGGACCAACCAGTGTATCTTTATAGATTTTTTCCAATAGCGACTGGTTGAATCTGAGATCATTCGATACCGTCTCTGGTAGAGCTCTGGATGCATTTAGGAAGGCAGCATACAGGTTCACTCTAGCCCGCTTATGCTGACCAGACAGTATATCAGAGGATTGTTCGAGCAGGTTAAGAATAGTTCTGGCTGTCGAAAGGAAATTGGTCGTGGTCGTTGGCTTCTGGCCGATGTGTCGTAGAAGCGAGGTTGCCATTAAGATAGTCGATGAGACCTGGTTGTAGAGATTTGGCATAAAGTTCGGTATATTGGTCTTGGACATCAGCTCATGTATGAGCTCAAACAAGATACGAACTGCAAGATCATTCTCGAAGCAATCCAAAGCATTGATGGATATCATTGTTTCGACCAACTCACGCCAGCTGTTCGCATACTCATGCTTCTTAGCCTGTGTTCTATGAGATTGATTTAAAGTTGTGGCGAAGTCCAATATCTCGCTGATCTCATCACGAATTAAGTTCTTTTGCGAAGACCCGAGGTGAATGTTGATCATCTTAACTTCGCCAGTGAGCTTTCTATGTAGGTCTTTCAAATCGATGATGGCTCTTCCATCTGCACGCTCGGCTATAATATTCCACAATTCATCATTGTCAAAACATTCCCAATTGGGCATGGGAGGGTGGGAATGACCACATACATAATTGGGTAGTAGCTGGATCAATTTTCTGGGCTTCTCTGATAGTAATATGTTCAGATGATTGGTTGCAATCGATTTCATGTTTCTCTCACAACTCAATTTGATCTCCACTGCTAAAAGCCTCATAAACCAAGTGATTTCGTCGAGTCTTGTCTCGAGAACACCGATGATCGTCTCACTATTGAATAACTTGAATAAATTTTTAAGGTATTTCGACAAAAAGTCGTAGCTCGAGCGTAGGAACCGTAAGGTTAAATCGCAGGTTCTAACATCACTGCATAGCTTGTGTATTATCTCTAGCCCTAGTGTTCTCTCCTCCCTCAACTCTGGGTGAGAGAAAGCTTCAGGATTATCATAGAACCCAATGATTGCATGAAAACAGTCAAACACTTTACCAGACCCCGGCTCCCTCAATGTAGTCATCTGACTATCGAATCCCAATAACTCGTGAGCTATATTGTATGACGGTCTTCCGACTCCAACTTTGTACTCTAAGCAGGTAGAAATCAATTCAAGTGCTGCTTTTCTATTGAGGGTGGAGTCTGACGAGAGACAATTGACAAAAAGTGTCACCAAGTTATCACCGTGCACCAATGGTGAGTTCGAAGAGCTCAAATGCAGTGACACTTGTTGGGCCAAGTTATGTTGATCTTTAAAAACTTTCTCCAGCAACCTTAGCGACTGTAGAGCAGTCCTATCAGTTGCAACGGCAGGTATCCTGATCAAAGTTGCTAGACGGTCAACCGAACCAGTTCGTGGGTTAACACCATTCAATAGGACATCAAGATTCACATTAACGACTGTTGGATAACCAGGAATGCTTTTGATTAGTTCCATGAAATCCTCTTGCTTATCTGCAACGCAGTTCAGCAGACAAAGTGACTCATAGATATATTCGTCCAGAAGATCGTTTGGCTTATGTGCCTGATCATTAGACTGTCCATCACCTGAGGTAGCGGATATGAGATCGTTCTCTAAATGGTTTACAGCATCCTCAATGTTCAATAATATACACTTAAATATATCTCCATCTTGGAGTATTTGTGAAAGCAGGTTGAAGGAGCACTTATGAGCGTTGCCATCTTCCGCAGGATCATATCGTGACATAAATATTCTATAAGTTCTGATGCAAGAAGACAGTATTGTCCATTTCTGTTCGCTCTTATTGAATTGTCTCGAGTTTACCCTGAGAAATATAATGTTGGTTACGAGGTTCAGACAAGTTTCTAATGAAAAACTGTGCTGCAGCTGTGTTGATTGGAGCATTCCATATTGAGCAACATGTTCGATGATACCGTTTAGCATATTCAAGAAACCTATTGTCAAGTTATACTCTTGTGCTTTAGGTTCCAGGTCTCCTAGCTCAACAACAATTCTGCTATTCCAGCCGGCTAAGTTCGTTGTGGGCAGTAATAACTCAAGCTTTTCCCATAATGCTAGTGCGGTGGATGGACCTGTTTTGGCTTGGTTCGTTAAATTCTCAATCTGTAGCCTCAGGCCCTCTGAATCTAAGTCCATGATTACAATCTGATGGGAATCTAATAGTTTATTGCTACAATATGCTAGATTTCGATGATTGCTGACTGGACATTGGGAGTTGACGCAGCACGTGTTCTCTAAAGAGCGCGATTGCAGCGCCTGCACTAGGGAGCCGATTTTCCTGAGCTCAAAGGTCCTTTTTTGAGCTCTGGACCCTGAAACCCCACAATTCTGCGCTCACTCCTGAACTCTTCTCGCCGGTCATTTCAGGGCTTCATGATCGCCGCCATTCGGAAATCAAGCGGAAATCAACTGGTTGGTTCCCCAATCATACAAGTCCACGTAAAAGTTTCCAATGTGGATCCTGCAACCGAGCTATCCGCATTTCGTGATCGAACAAGAAGACCCTCGGAAGGTTATCTCGCTAGCATTGCTGAGTTCATGCGATCTAGGCTGGCGTACTCGAGCCAAAAAACTATCATTCACTGTGATTTATTTCCGGCCATCAGCACACGACGTCACGACAGATAAACCAAGTTGAAACTGATTCTCGGAAGGACCGAATAAAAATCAGCCCTTTCGAAGGCTCTCATGGAGACCGTCAGATACATCGACATTGAAACGACCTGTTCAATAAAGTTTTGGTCTTGAGGTTCCACAAGGCTGAGAGATAGTAACTGGAGGAAGACTAGTATGTTGGGATGACCGGAATGATAAAATTCTTTAGCATTGCACAGAATATGTTGGCACGGGCAACCTTCGCCGTTCCATAATATCCCCAATCCATACCCTGAGAGTTTTTGATGATCCAATAATCCCACTTCCAACCCAATCGAGTTTCAGATCCATAACCAATGATCACTACCTCGTGATTGACACTAGAATTGGGTGGACATTCATAGAATACTGGAAAATCGCTGTCCTCGTGTCTTAAGGCCGCGAACTTGGGTGTAGCATAGATGCCAGCCACCACTGGACCATAACTCGAGACAACTCGCATAACTTCTTTATCATTGTAGAGGCATTCATAACCCTTGTTGATCCTCATTGGTCTGGGAGGTGGAAATGTGTCAGGGCACTTTTTACGATAGTTCTTGCAGCCAGAACAATTATAGGGGTAATCGTATTCTGCCAAAATTCCAAACTCGCAAGCGAAATCGAAAGCCTCACGGGCAGAACCTACTTCACATCCGCCATATTGCACACAGTCGATGATACTCTGCGCACTGAGATATGTCGGAGTTGAATTGCCGCTTTCGACGAGATGCCATTCAAGTACACTGGTGGCAGCCATCGCCCAACCAGTCTGGCATTGCTTCTGGTTTTTGACATTTGAGATACCAGAATACCACACGCCCTCCCACAGGTCAGATCGTTTCTTGTGCCGCATATCGTACTCTTCTGGCACGGGCTGCAAGAGTTTACGGTACACAATTGTCCTAACGCGAGGACACTTCAGTTGCGAGGGATCGACCATCTTCCAGAGACCTTTCTCCTCAGGAGCAGTACCGGCGTATCGGTCAGGCTCAGGCTGCATTCTCTTTTGGCTGTGATAGTCCTCGATCACGAACTTGTCTCCAGAGACTGTCTGTGGGCGCTTCCCATCTTGGTCCTGATCTTCGTGAGCGATGTTTTCAGAGCCATGTTCGTTCCATATTGATGGTGCTTCATGCAGATCTTCAAAGGGTTGGCTTTCCATTGAGAAAACAACCGATGTGATCGCGAACGAGAGAACAAATAGCTCATATGGATAGATCATGACGGACCTGGATTGTTGTTCAACAATATGCCTGAGAATTGCACTCCCAAAACATTGAATAATTTCCTCATGCTCTCGCTATAACTGCGCGACTGATCATTAATCGGGCGCTTAAAATCGCTCCTCCTAATTCTAGCCAGCTCATAGAGATACAGTGGTATTCGTGATAACAATTTGTGCAAAATGACCGGTCCCTCAAGAATTGGAATGAAACAAACTGCCGCAGGATTCGATCATAGGACCGGAATCGGGCAGTAGCATGGAATTGAAGGAAAGATCCGAGTTTATACAATCAGTTTGCACAATCAGGCCTCAGAATTGAGAGTATTGCAGCTCATCAGGATGGAAATCTGATATTAGAGAATGCGGGCACTACCCTATGGGAACTTGCAGGTGACGGAGAGAGTGAACAGCTAGTCTTGGTGCCTTATGCATGCCGCTGCCTCGTTAGATTGCTGTGTATTAGTATGCAGCTGAACGACCATCGCTGATCGGTCCGAGTGGCCTGAAGTTTGCACTGCAGTTCCAGATCCAGAAGGCGATAGAAAGCCCGCCCTCGCTCATGCTGCTCGTGCGGCACGAATGGCGCATGGAAAAGAGTCGCAAGTCTACTTGGAAAATTTCTGGGCCCCAATATGAGTCAATTTAATGTCCCCTCGGAACTCAGAGCGTACATCTCTCGCTGATTGAGCAGCTTTGTCTAACACGAACCGCCTGAGAAACCCTGTACTTCGAGGCCTGGATGTCGTGGTGATATATCGATCAATATATGAACAGTGCATAGTAAAGTTTGGCTCTTCCGTCCTCCAACTCTATTGGGTGAAACCCAGTGCAGTTGTCCACCACTCTTGGGTGCGAGTGCGCCATGGCTGGGGCGCAGGCCCCTCCTCACCGCTTGAGCCTCAACCCAAACTGGCGAACCCATGGGGCCTGCGAAGGGCGAGTGGGCCAAGAGGACTGGGAGTCGCAATTGGGCTGTCCCCTACAGGCCAGAATCAATCGAATCCAGCTCCTGAGGTCCAGTCATCATTGTGCGAGCCTGTTGGCCATGAAATGGACGCGCTGTTGGACTGGAATACGGAGCGCCGCTCGGCTCGCAGATGGGCCCGCCGAGCGCTCAGTCCGGACTGCCAACCGCCACCGCGGGACTGTAACAACGACCAGAAGATCAGCGCACACATCAGCCTTATCCACATCTTGTGCAGTCGTGTCCAATTGGCCACCATGCCATACGTTGTACGAACGGGAGAGGAAAGAACTTCCCAGGGTTCTTTGTTGTCATCGGCGCAACACCTTCGATCACACAACCGACACTTTTAGCAGTCCTCCAACTACCCACTCCCACTAGACACATCAGACACCATCGCCATTATCATCATCACCATAATCTTCATCATCTCCACCATCCTCTCCATAATTGAACCACTCCAACGAAACTCAAGCACATACATTCATCGCAGGTCACACGAGCTCAGTATACATCTTTTTCACTTTTAGCAATTGTCCAATAATTAAAAACAATAGCACGATAACTTCAAGGACACAGCTCGTCACTAACCAAACATAGATAATGCCCAGATCTTGAGCAAATAAGTCCCTCCCTTTATCGTTGATGAGAATTCAAACTAATGCAACTTTAACTTCGGAGTTCAAACGATATCGGTAACTTCCAAATCAGCAACAGTTATTTTCCTACTACTCTTTTTGTAACACTACAATCTTGTCCAATTAAGGTAAACCGACACTTTGAACAGTATATAGACATTGAATCTATGCCATTCAATTCATTTCAATCCGTAATCAAGCGCACAACTATTTAACTGATAGTTTTCTATCGATAGGATATCCTTTGCTATTGCACATTACCACCTCAGGCCACCATGGATCGTCTATTCGGCTCATTGAGGGGGTTCATCAAGATCGACCACATAGTTACAGACTCATTTGTATTTAGATTGCATCATAAATTTACTGTTGCCATTCTTATAGGCGCTAGCGTATTAGTAACATCAAGCCAATATTTTGGTGATCCAATTGATTGTATTTCGCGTGACGATATACCTCCTAACTTATTGGACACTTACTGTTGGATTCACGCGACTTATTCAGTTGTGGGCGCATGGAACAAAACGGTTGGTACAGAAATTCCCTATCCAGGAGTTAGTAATCATAAACCAGGTGAAGAACTTGTTTATCATAAGTATTACCAATGGGTGTGCTTCGTGCTCTTCTTTCAAGCCGTTTGCTTCTATGCACCACGTTACATATGGAAGATATTCGAGGGAGACAGACTCAGGACCATTCTATTAGGCTTGGATTGCCCAATTCTTACCGATGCTCCTAAGCGTCGTGAGGTTCTCGTCAGATATTTCATCAATAATATCAATACACATAGGGTCTATTATTTGTCTTATGTAATCTGCGAGGCTCTAGCGTTCATTAACATCATCATTCAAATGTTCTTGATAGATTCCTTCCTGGGAGGTGAATTCAGTACTTACGGCACAAGAGTCCTTGCGTTCTCAGATTGGGATGAATCTGTTCGATATGATCCAATGGTGAGAGTATTTCCACGGTTAACCAAATGTACTTTCCATCGTTACGGTTCCTCCGGAGACGTACAGAAACATGACGCCATGTGTATATTGCCCATCAACATCATCAACGAAAAGATATACATATTCTTGTGGTTTTGGTTCTATCTCCTTGGTATCATAACTTTCTTCAGCTTATGTTGGAGAATCAGCACATATCTATCTGGACAGGCCCGCTCTTTCGTGTTCCAACAGAGGGCTAAATTTTGCTCAAAACAGGAACTCAGCCGAGTATTCGAATCGTTGGCGGTTGGAGACTGGTATCTCTTAGATTTGCTCGCCAAGAATATGGATCCGGTTCATTTTAGAGACTTCATCAGTGATCTGCATGATAATCTGCCAAAAAAAACCTATTATGATTCATCATCGTCTACTTCCCACGTCCTCTAGTTTAATCCATTTCAAATGAAATTTATCAGTATTCGCACACTCATCAGTTTCCCTTGTGTCAATCGAAGTTATGAAATCATATCATTATTGTGCATGCGAGTTGGTCAACCGGCATATCACGAAGGCTCTCACAGCGCTCTGCCCGACACTACAATACGGGGTTATACAAAGTTCGAAACTCAGGCGAAAAATCCACACCTTACACTTGTGAGGATCTAGATCAAGATGTTTCCGGCCCACATAATTCTAAATCAGCAGCTACATGAATTTATGTTTAATCAACTGCATAAACACCGTCCAATCCGGGGCAACAAATCCCCATCAAATTGTTTCCGCACAACTCAACAGGTTGATGTCACAAAGAAATAAGAAATAAACATTGACGATTTTCCGGAAGTGTGATCAATCACCTGATTCACTATATCCTGTTCTTCTTCCTCTCGTTCTCAATCCTCTCAGCAACTACGATTCTTCGTCAACAATACCATCAATCGAGGTACGCCAAGGTGATCTGTTGCCCGAGCATGTTTCGACGGGAACGACAATCAGGAATCTCAACTCATGTAGAAACGGAGTATTAGGGGAAGCTATGAGTTAAATTTAATAGAAAGTTTCAAAACTTCAATAACAAAGTAACATAAACAATCTATCAAGCGCCGAGCAGTGGTTCAGGTTGCGTGGACTTCGTCCCGGATATATTGATTCATTTGGTCGGCGCTGGGGTGGTTCAGGACGAAATCCAAAAAATTCGAGCTTTTTTCAGTGGTCAGGAAAGCGCTGTTCATGCTATAGCTGCTGCCTTGGTTGCTGCTTTCGCTCAACATTGTTGATAGAGGCCATAACTACCTCCGATCCAGGTCGTTCACTGGAGATCTCTGAGACCCATTGACGCATAGGACCGAATTGTGTACGCACAAAATCATTGAATGGTAACATATGCTCTTCTTTGGAAAATTCAACATTATTTGCAATGTTTTGCAGTATCTTTGACACTAACATCAGTCCCCTCATAGTTCTCTGCGTCGGTTGATGATCAACAATCCCAGCCTCGTAAGGGGCAACTATAGCAGGATTTATGAATCTTAAAAATATCACAGTTCCGATGGCCTTCAGATAAGTATTCGAATTTGGAAATCTTTCACACAGAACTTGTCGCAAACAAACACACATCAGATTTAGTTGTGCCGGGAAATCATTGGCGGATGATAATACGGATTCTAATATTTGCCTAGTTAGTTTTAACAGGTTCTTCTGGTTCTCGTCTATGTCAGCATCGCTGTCTAGACGTGCTGAATCAATTTCGTAAGAGATATCGTCGGCGTCGTTGCGGCAGATGTGGTTTTCCGGGGACGACCGTCGAGGCGATGAAGCTTGCTGTTCATAACTATAGCTGCTCATTATATCGTTCGTATGGTTGCTATAGGAGGAGCTGCATGAAGCTCGTGAAGGCGATTTTGAGCAAACATCCTTACTCGCATCAAGCTGTGGTCTGGCAGGCTGCGTCAGTGGTTTAATGTGAGGTTCTAACAATTGCTTGAGGTATTTGGATCCGAAAGTGCGAAAACAATGCGACATAATCTTACTAGCCATACAGTTTCCCCTGAAAAGAGTTTGCAGACTGTCTGATATTTCAACTTCCTGCGAAAATATGTCGGTCAGGAAATTCGCCAAAGAAACATTATCGTCTAATATGTCATGTAATTGAGCATCTAATGGCAGTTGATCTAAGCTGAGACCTTTTCGTAGATTTTTCACTTGCATTCCCCTCGATTCGACCAGAGCTTTACTGGAAGTCTTAGGATTCCGCAATGATGATGGGGAAATCCTACTGATTCCACTCCCTCCACCACCAGCCTCAAGACGATCATGTTGATCGCCTGATGTCTGGTGGATTAGGTTCCTATTTTGGTGATATCTGAGTCGATCGAGGGACTCGGCACTTAGTTTGCTGCTGGACTTGCCCATTAATCAACTGCAGATTGGTATAAGCCCTATTGTGTTGAGCAGAGTACACGATGTTTATGAGTGTAAACCTAGGAATTTCGATTAATGGATTCCTGAATGAGAATCAATGGGGAGGATCCAAAGACTGATGCCCCGGAAGAAACATCTAAGAATTGGGATTGAATTCTTGGAAGATGGGACAATACATTACCAAATTGTGGGGCACCGGCTCCTCTTTGCACGAAACGATGCGGCCTGGTTTATTTTGCTCATAGATGACCGCGTTGACCGCATGATTTTTCGCACAGGATAAATTCTTTCACTACATCATCGTGCGAGTCGATAGTCACGCCGCTAGTCTTACCGAATGTAAGAGCACGAGAGACGCTGGACACGCAATCAGATGGGGATGCCATTGCTGCATTTTTAAACGTCAAACTGTCTTGCCCCATTGATTATTGGCAGGTAAATGGGCGATGAATTCCGATTTCACTCTATTGTAGATATCTGGTGTGTTCTACACTTCTCCCTGTCATTTTATCGATACGTAATCATCGATTTTTAGACTCGCGGTAGTTGTTTCACCAATCAGCCAACATATCACATAATGTCCAATCAAGAAGCAACAGATTCTAAGAATATGGAGCAAACCCCGTCACGACCTAGGATTATCAAAATGAGTGATGAAGTCGTTGATTCAAATCCTTACTCAAGACTGATGGCACTCAAAAGGATGCATATCGTGAAGAACTATGAAAAGATACGTGAGTGTACAGTAATCATTGTTGGAGTTGGCGGGGTTGGCTCTGTGGCTGCTGAAATGCTCACCCGATGCGGGGTTGGAAAACTTATTCTATATGACTACGATAAAGTGGAACTAGCTAATATGAATAGATTGTTCTATCAGCCTCATCAGAGTGGTATGTCCAAGGTCGAGGCCGCTTCGAAGACATTGTCATTCATCAATCCAGATGTGGAATTTGAGTACTACAATTATGACATTACCAAAGTTGATAACTACGTACATTTACTCGATAAGATACAGAATGGTGCCAAGATAACAACATCCTTCGATGAAGATAAAAGCGATACAGAGCACAGTTCTTCAGTAGATCTCGTTCTGAGTTGTGTCGACAACTTTGAAGCCAGAATGACTATCAACCGAGCTTGTAATGAGGTAAATCAGGTTTGGATGGAATCTGGGGTCAGCGAAAATGCTATCTCGGGCCATATACAACTCATACGACCAGGCGAGACGGCGTGTTTCGCTTGTGCACCACCTCTAGTTGTTGCCTCCAATATCGATGAAAGAACCCTGAAAAAAGAAGGTGTCTGTGCAGCAAGTTTACCAACAACGATGGCAATGGTAGCTGCCATGTTGGTGCAGAACAGTTTGAAGTATCTTCTAAATTTTGGTAAGGTGACCCCGTACCTAGGGTACAACGCCCTCGATGACTTTTTTCCAACCTGGTCCATGAAGCCTAATCCCGAATGCAGCGATAGGTTTTGTTTAGATCGTCAGAAAGATTTCCAAGCCAAAAATCATGACAAGCCCGTTGAAGTTGATCATAACTTGCAAGAGCAAGAGGAAAAAGCGCCATCAATCGAGAATGAATTCGGTATCGAGTTAGTCGAATCTCACCAGCAAGAAGAAAGATCATTTGAAGTAACTAAAGGATTGCAATATGCTTATCTGAAAGACCAAAAATCGTCCCAGGCGGACGATCTGCTAGAGTCTGAAGATGTTATCGAAACCCCCATTGAAAGTGTGGAAGAATTGATGGCGAAGCTGAAGAAGATTTAAAAAATTAAACCGTGCAATAGGTCGCTTATGATTGAAGACGGTGCTTCATAAACGTAAGAAGACCATTCCTACTAGGAGAATACTTGATGAATTTGTCCTATTTTTTCCTAACTTTATTTAGGAAGATCTTGAGTCATAAGTCAAAACTGTCGGGTAGAAAAAGTTCTCAGCCGCTGCCATTTTTCGTCCAGTGTATCATCATCATGAACTTGATGATTCTTCTCGCATCATAACGCAGCAAGCGGTTGGCCAAGTCGGCTCTCCCTCGGCAATTTTCGATGGGGAGGTTGACTATTGTTTTTTTGCCCCTATCTCCCCCTCCTCAGAAATCCGGGATCAAGGTAAAGCCAGTTCGGGCCTTTATCTAAACCACTGTCATATATATCGTTTCGGTTCAAACGGCGGATGGTGATATACAGCCGCTGTCAGACTCCGTGAGCAGATCGAAAGGGTGCACTGCGGCTCGCCGACGGCGGCTACACGCAATCAATTGGCAGTTAGTTGGCCGTTTCATCAATGCTATCGGGTTGTTTCATCGCTGATGCAATTAGGACACATCTCCATATTGCTATTGGGGTTCTCTTCATAACCAGTATTGATTGCGCTCCAATCACACAATATTTTCTGCTTGATTCATTATTCGATCAGATCGTAGACGTCCTCAATCTTTCATAGGCTATGCTCGAATCGATAACCCTGATTCCGACTACTTCCTGCGAGACCTTTTCGTCAACAAAGTCCCTCCCCATAGGAAAGCGTCTTCATTTGAATCCAGACAGCGGCAGACGGCAGTCTATTGTTTGGCAGGTCGGCCATGAGTCGACTAATTCAGCATTCCACCGAGCCCACTTCCTTGTTTCTGAACGTTAAATGGTGCTCGTGGTCAGAAGCGAGCCCTGCTATGCACTTTTTGAAGGCTACTCTAGTCATTTCTATGCGCTAGTCTATCAGACAATTACGAAATAAAGAGCAAATCGATGTGTCATCAGTGCGTCAATCCAAAATTCCGTTTTGACGGCCTTCGGGAGGAACACAAAATTGTACCCATGCAATCAAACCTTCACATATCAGACCACCACACAGACAGTCGTTTTGTGAATCAACCAAACTTAGATATCACATATTTGGTCGCAAATATCAGAAAAAGGTGCAAGATTAGGACAGATTTGAGATCATGGGGCCCTTTTTAGGGCTGAAACGGTCGCCCGCGGGTGGGGCTCGCCGAGTAGCAGTGAAATGTATAGTCTTTTTCATGATCATATCAAATCATTGGGAAGTCAGCTTTATGCAACAGGACAATGGGCAAACAATAGCTCATTCGGCGATTGAGGGATTTTTCGGCCAAGTCGCTAAGACGGTGGTCTATGGGGGCGCCACGATGGCGAGATTGAATAGTCGGTTGTTGTGCACCTTTTTGAAGCGCGAAACTGGCCGTGATAATAGGGAGCAGCCCACTTTGTTTCTCTTCAGGAATCCCTTCAATAAGGACAAAGCGTTTAGGATTTACTCGGACGACGAGATCACTTATGATCTGATAGAGGAGGCGGAAATTGACCCTCGTCAGGCAACTGTGATATTTGTCCACGGTTGGCTGGGTGGCATTCACAACGAGTATTGGCTGAGCGAGGCCAAAAATGTGGCCCTCAAGTCGAGCGACGAGCTCTATTCAAAGCATTCCGACAGCTACATCAAAGAGCGCTATCAATCCTCGATTGAAGATGATCTTTTAGAGAGCTTCAAGGATAAATTGCAAGGTGGCGCCACGATTGGATTGAATAAGAATCACTCTGACATCACCAACAAGTATGAGGAGCCGGCAACAGTTGGACGCCAATACCGTCCAAATGTCATCATAGTCGACTGGTCAGAATTTGCCCACGGATCACTATATACGGCCACACAAAACAGCTACAAGGTTGCCAGTAGACTAGGAAAGCTTCTTGAGCGTCTGGCCTCCGTTGGCCACCTGCGACCTGAGCTAATGCACTGTCTTGGCCACAGTATTGGGGCCCACATTTGCGGTCAGGCGGCTAGACATGCCTTCCCAGCTACAAGCGATGAAACGACGTCGGATACTTGGCAAACTCGCTCATTTGGGCCCTTTCCTCGTCGAATGGGCCGCATCACTGCCCTAGACCCGGGAGGTTTCTGCTACGAGCTTGGTATTAGAAACGAGACCACCTACTTGGGTTTGCGACCTAGTGACGCCCTGCTGACAGATGCCTATTATTCCAACAGGTCTCCATTTGGGAACAAATATCAGGTGGCCCAATTCAATGTTCGTCTAAACAATGGCTTCTTCCAGACACCTTGCTCGGTATGGCGCAATTCTTCTGTGGGGGCTGAGTACTTTAGAGCCTCGGTTAGGTTTGCCTTGGGAAATGTTGGACACAATGATATCTTGAGCTGCGACCATTATTTTGCAACCAGACTTTCCCATCAAGAACCACGCAACGAGTGTTCCTACGTGGCCTATGCCTGCAATAATTATCGCGATTTCGTTCGCGGACGCTGCGGAAACTGTCAGTCCGACGGTCTAGGATGCTACTCCATGGACTTTGAGTACCAGAGGAGAGAGCCTTCAAATAGGCACGCCTTAGAGCAGATAGCTGCCTATTCGAGCACGTTGAATGACAACTTCGCTCAACACTCCAGTGCTCTTCTTCCCGGTTCTGTGCCATATCACATGAGGCGCCCCTACTATATGCGAATATCAACGGGGCATTCCTACTGTAGTTACACCTATAGAGTTAGGGTGTTGCTCAACAAAGATATCCAAGATCTAAGATCCTTCAAAGGTGACGCTGTTCAGCTGCAATTGCTCGGAATAGTTACCATGAAAGACTCGAGCACCAACGAGCTCACCAATGGGGTTGTGACAATGCATGGACCCTGGCTGGATGGCCACGAAGGAGACCAGTTTGGACTCGATAACAGAACTTTGACCGCCATGTTTGAGCTCAAACGACCCGAAAAGATTCGCGGACTTGTGGTTGCCTATGACAATGGTCGTAATAGGCATTATATTCCCTACATGCAACTCATTGACACTGTTCATTTCGATTATCTGAGCAGTACCGATCCAGACATTAGGTCGAAATACTCGAGCTCATTTGATGGGGACGATATTGATCTGAAGTTTACTAGAGTTGACAGCAATGGGTCCCATCGGGCAAGCTTGCTACCCTCAAGGCAGGAAATAAGATACGAAACTAGCCCCAACAACTGGCGACTCTGAATTGAGTTTCGGATTCTATAGGGAGATTATCAAAATAGGTGATTGCATTGGAATAGTATTACTTCAAGGATAAACAATCCGTGTGGGGGGACAAGAAATTGAGCGGAAAAATTCATACAAACCTCATACAAAAGACATAAGTCGAGTTTAAAAGGTAGATTATAACTGGACTCAGGAGATTTGATTGAGGAAATTGAGTTCACGAAAAGTCCCCAGCCATCATGACACCAATGAGTCCAGTGAATGCGCCTAGTAGATGTGCTATTATATTGGTGTAACCGATTTGGCCAAACCATATCGCTTCCGACAACAACCCTTCGCTCTCATTGGAGACCAAGTTGAACACCTTGTTCACCACAATTTCGAATGACTGAACCGGAAATCGATTCCAGACAGACCAATTATGAGCCCTCAGTAAAAACTCGGACGGTCCTCTATGTGATTATGCAACAGAGTATTTAGCTCAATAAACCGGCATCCTCGACGAGTCTATCACTGATGGTTGCCAGCTTTCCGAAACAGGACAGTTATCGAGATTGATTCACCTCCCACTCTGTTCGCGTCCGAGATGCATTGGCTTTGACAAGGATCTGACTCGTGCCCGGAGTGGAACTCGCAATCGCACTTGGTCACAAACAAGTTCGAGGGAGATGCACGCAGACTTCTTGAAAGTTGCAAGTTGCAAGAGTGAGCACAAACAAACTGGCTTGTTTATTGTTGTGAAAACATCCTGCGACCCCCTTTCCCCTCTCTCAGTCATCAAGCGCACTTGTGATTTTTTAAAGAGAAGGGACAAGAGTAGATACCAGGCAGGAAAACAAAAGAACTAGAGGAAGGAGATGAGAATATTCGGACGAATCTATCAGTCAGATAGTCCAAGATGGCGCAAAAAGAGAACTCCTCTACTGAGGCAATCAGGAATGTCCCCCCGAGATCGAAGATACGTAAATATTATCGACCCATCGAGGCGAGGGATACAAATCTTATGAGCTACATAACTAACAGAAACTGGATGCCTTACAGAAATTTCAATGTATCCCAATTGGCACGCAATCATCCACCATTCTTGAGGAGACTGAATTTGATGAAAAAACTCCCTATTCATGATGGCTGTGTCAATACAATCTGTTGGAATGCTACGGGAGAATATATATTATCCGGTTCTGATGATCGTAATCTGTGCATAACAAAACCGACTTATTTATACGACTCTAGTGAGTCATATACGGTTCTACACAAAGTTCATACCCACCATCTTGGTAACATATTCTGTGCGAACTTCATACCAAACTCATGTGACACAAAAACTGTTTCGTGCTCAAATCAAGGGCCAGTGATAGTACACGATATATATGCTCATGAGCCGAGCGAAGGTATCTTGACGTTCAACTGTCATTCGTCGACGATCTATCAGGTAGTGCCTCTACCCGACCATTCGAATATATTCTTGAGTTGTAGTGAGGACAAAACCATAAGATTGTTTGATATGCGAGTCCATAGGAGCTGTCCTCGTGCTGGCACATGTCCTCATCCGGCTCTGATTAGAAACAGCCACGCTGTTACAACAATGAAGCTACACCCATTGAACTCTAATCTCATACTCGTCGGCCGAGCTGATGGTACGGGTCTAGTCTACGACCGGCGCCGACTGCCAGATGTAACCAAGTTTTCACGGGAAGCAGCCCACGCTGAGCGGATAGCCGGCGCAAACTTACTTTCCTCCACATTTAAATACCGACACCCCATGGAAGGTGCCGTAGGTCAATTTCAGGTCCCAGAGATGGATACTAGATACCGATTCACATCGCTGGATTATAACAAAGACGGGAGCCAGGTGCTAGCATCTTATTCCGGAGAGTATATTTACCTTTTCGATCACGATACAAGCTCTAACATCGAGTTAGTTCAGACCTTACCCAAGAAGCCCTCAAAGTCATCGTCCACTGGCGATTCAGCAAGCAACGGCGCCACCCAAGACGAAGAATCTTCCCCGCAACCAACCAGGATATCGCACATAAGGGTGCGGGGAGACTGGTCAGATACCGGTGTGAATAGTATGCCTCAGTCCAGACTCGCAAATGCTACATCGTCGTCTTCCTCTTCAGGATCATCAACCTCGTCGAGGCCGCAGGTGGTGGCTAGTGTCGCTTTTCTCGAGCATGTAGCTCGAAGTCTCAGATCGCGGTCTCCCTCTTTCATGTCGAGCACCAGATCATCTACCAGTAATGACAGTGAGCCGAGACAATCGAGGCGCTCGCATGATGATGATACTCCTTTGAGTGGTAGGACAGAAAGTGATCACCGGGCAAGCAATCCGTCACAGGATAGTAGCAGACAAAATTCGATCCATGAGAATGACGATCAGGATGATGATGATGAGAATGAAGACAACAATCTAGAATTGTTGGAAGAAGACGAAGCTGATGAGCTTTATACAATTGTAGATGATGGGCATGATGACGAGGATGGTGACGCTGAAATGGATTTCGAGGACAGGGATGGAAGCAACAACAACTCTGGAGAGAGCAATGATGAAAGAGAAGTAACAAAAAGAACTAAGAATCGCAGAAGTATTAGCTCCGAAACTAGAGATAAATTCAGAAAGACTCTAGACCATTTGAGGGACAAATACAAGAAGATTCCCTCTTATAAACCTAGGGTCAAATACCAAGGCCATAGAAATAGTAGGACATCGTTCAAGGAGGCTATATTTTGGGGCGACGATTACATCATGAGTGGTTCCGATTGTGGCCGGATTATGGTATGGGAAAAGGAGAGCGCGAAGCTTCTGATGGCATTTCAAGCCGACGAAAGAGTAGTCAATTGCCTTTCTCCTAACCCGCATCATTATGTCCTTGCTACAAGTGGAATAGATTACGATATAAAACTGTGGTCAACGCAGAGTCTCCATGAGGGCCCGCTTCTTGTTGGTGAGAAAGAAATGAATCGAATTGTTGAGAACAACGAGATCATGTTGGAAGAGTCTAAGCACACCTTTTCGGTGCCACCATATATATTCTTTAGGGTACTAGCCAATCTGGCGAGATCCTGAATAAAACTGTTGATCTTTGAAGTCGAGTCAAGTATATATCGGTGTTACGATTGATCACTTTTATTTCACTCGTTGTTCTTCTTTGTGGATGAGTTCAGTAATGATCGTATCTCTGGTCCTGATACCACCTAACAAGTGGTACCATGACCAAGCTGGACAATCTCAGCCCGGCCTCATTCTTAAATAATAATCTATCAATCGATATTTTTTTCCCTGAAGACCTATGGCATCTAAAAAGGATGATAGCGGAGTGAAATCTATCAGGATTCTTCATCCTGAGGTTCTACTGCAATCTAATATTCCTACATGAACTGCTCCTCCCATTCGGCCAGGCATGCAAAACAATCCTTTGCTTGTTTCGAATTAGCTCCGCATATCTCTTTAAGCCAATGCACAAACAATTCTTCGTTACCCTTAAGCAATAAATATTGACCCAACAACGTCTTAGCTGTATCGAATCCTTCGTCCTCTAGTCGCTTTCCCAGAGTTGATCCTATACCTGCAACTGATGTGCATGGCTTTGAGCCGAGTGGCTCTGAGGTGAAACATTGATGTTTTTGGCTTGTTGATTGTGCCATCGCAAAGCTGTGACACTATGGAAAGATTTGTTGAGAATTGATAGTATGGGTCCTAATCGCTGTTCGCCGTTTCCTGTTGCTATGATGTTGATGATTCTGTTACCGAGAGGTTGGGAAATCTAGTCCCTACCTTGTTGCTATTTAACGAGGTTTTTTCCAGTAATATTTTCACTTTGGTGTCGGTGTTTCCAAATATTTTTAATTAAAACCAAAACCTCAGGTGAGCTTAGGTGAAGTGGAGTGGAATAAAACGGATTCTATCCGGTGTAAAACTGTCATCAGAGACATTTCGTGCAATTTGCATCTTATCGGACTCCAGTGTCCAGTTGTGGCCGGCTTATCAGTTTTGGCACAACAACGTGCAGATCGGGGAACGGAATCGGTGCGAGCCCCAGCTGCTGGCGGGCTCTGCAGCGCCTCGTGTTTGCGCGCTCTGCAAACACTTCACTCTGCAGCTGGAGGCTAAGAATTCGCTTGCAATTTGCCTGCCTTGATTGACTGTGAGCGCCATCCTGCGATCCTGCCAACTTGTTGGCAGATGGAATACAGTATAGGATCGAGTCAAGAAGAGCTTGCTCGTGCTAAAGACTCTTGATGGTCTTGCATCGGCTGGTTATATCAGCCGCGAATCGGATAAACGCAATCTACAGGGGTATTCATGAATCACATGCACATTTCTCGGGAACTCCTTCGATCTCATCATGCTCAAAAGGTGGGCGAGTACCTTAGATATGATTCTCTCGCCCCTGAACACAGTAAGCCGTCTAGCCAGATCTTTGGCATCAGTCTTAGAGACTATTGTCTGCACCTAACTTCGAGATCCTGCATGTTGCTGTTACTTGGAGAGGAAAATTAGAGAAAAGGAAACAACCTGTAAAGTAAGAAATTCGTTCCTCTCTCGTTGAGCAGAGTCTGTCGTAACTAGTTGTTGTCATTGATGTTGATGTTGTTGTTGTTGTCAGTAGTTCTGCTGCAGATGTTGTTGCCTCCTCGCTCGTGGAGGAGCCGCTCTCGCGCTCATTGATTAATTAAGCTCATGTCGGATTGATGCTCGTGCGCCCCTGCATGTAATTGAGATTGCTCTTTTCAACCTTTTGCAATCCTGATCCGGCGCACGTCGAGGCAAACTTTCCATTGTTGTTTGCTAGTTGCAACAAACTCCTCTTGATCCTTCACTGTTGGGAAACTGCTGCTTTCCAACTTTTGAGCCCTTTCCATGCGAATTAGCCAATTTAAATTTCAGTAAATACTGGGGTAAGGGCGAGAGATGCACTCACTAAGGTACCTAAGATAATCCCGTGGGCTGAGGATTCGACCAAATGTGAAGGACGCTCAAATGGGACTCCACATCAGTTCCACAAAATACTCCAGGCAACCAGACTAAATTGGATCTGTATAAAACAATCTCGAGATGAATTACTCTCCCAAAAACAAGCTCATCTTCGTCCACACAAGCAAGAACCCACCAAGAATCACGGTCACGATGAAAGCCTTAAGATCGGCTTTGATTGCGGTGATATTAACTGCATTCTTGGTCGAGGCAAATTTGGGAGAAAATGAGACGAACGAGCTCGATGGGGAACAGATTGCAGCCCACAGATTAGAGCTACCAGAAGGCTCAAGAGCGCGCGTCTACTCAGTGAAAAAGTGCAACAAGTGTCCCGCGCATAAGTGTCAAGTTTTGGGTGAGTACTCTTGTGAGGCACCAATCTATCTAGGAGTTTCCACCGTTGAAGAATTCACAGGGAAACCTGTAAATGATAATCTTCTAGATTTATAAGACTAATATTCTTCGCTTAAACAACTCCTCGTCACAGGAATGCAACGCTTTGCGGAGCCAAGTTGCGAGCCCTTGGGTGGACTAGGTGCTCCATGTAGAATGTGGCAGGAGCCGGAAAACAAAACTCTCCATTATCCAGACTACACGATACTCGAGTGTGCGGAGGTTTACATGCAGTTCTGCCCTTGTGGACCTGGTCTGGTTTGCCGGGAGGCAGAGTGCAGATATGCCCGCAAATTGATGGGAAGAAAAGAGTTTGGCTTCGAAGAGAGGCCTGGACTGGAGGCGGAGCAACAGTTTGTAAAGGACCAGAAGTTTTCCAGATCAGGAGGATGGACAAGGCCAGAGAGTGAAGGGCCGATTGTGAGGGAGAGGATGGCAAGCAGATGGGAAAGACTGAGAGACTATAGTGAGCCTGAGGGCTCGATGTCTGATCTCGTGATGCCAATGTCGCGCAGAGCCCAGTGGCCATGAGCTAGCGGTGAGGACAGACGCTAGAGGTCATACCAATGTCTTACCACGCGAGCGTAAGACACGTGCGATCGAGCGATAAAGAGAAGCCAAGCGCATAGGTGCGCCAGTTATCGACTGAAACTTGCACGATGATCTTCTTTCTCCTCACGATTCGCTGGTTCCAAGCGGGGCCGTGTCTTTCAATCGTGCGACAATTCATCGAGCGAAACTCGCGCGAACTCCTCCTCATCCTTGCCGCCATTTCGGCTTTTATCTAACAAAACAATAAATCCAATATTGAATAACTAAAATAGCTCACATAACCATAGAACAACTCTTTTCCTCCATTAGATTAGTTTTTAGTGCACTGGCGTTTGTAGTTGAGTAATAAAATGATTGATTGTAGGCGAGCATGCAACTAGTGTGCGTGTGTTTCATTATTAATAGAGTCACAAGAGGAAGGGTGCAATTCATATATGTAACTAGACCAATGGTTGGTTGGCCGATAATTGGACACGTTCAATAGTTTTGAGGCCAAATCGATTAGGTTTCAGTTGTTGAAGTTAGAAAATATTACTAGCTAGATTAATTTAGGGATGAAAAATGGAAAAATGTTCGCCCTTCCTTGAGAGAGCCATCGAGCCGAGTTGGGTGATGATGATCTTGGCAAAGGACCGCAACCGATTAGCTCTACTGGTTAGCCAATCACTTGTGAATTCGAATTCTTCTCACACTCACTTGAGGCGATGGTTCTCTTTATGCTGGCAGCTAATTCAGTTTTCCCCTTAGAGAATGGGCTGAATGAAATTTGAGAGAGAAAACTATTTTTAACCTCGGACCTTAGGAGCCAGATGCGCTGGCCAGCAGCCATGTGTGGGACAGGAAATTTTTCCCTTAATTCTAAAATTCCTTCTGACGTCTAAATTGGATGGCCCAAGTTCAACTGGGAGAGAGAGAGAGAGAGAGCGAGTTGATAATCAAAAAGTTAGATGATTCGATAAGGCGTCCGTCCGGGCGGCAAAAGAGTGTCTGTGTTTATGTTAGGAGCTAGTTAGTGGCTTGGCAAGTGTACTAGTAGTTGGCTGGTAGTTGGCAAAGTCGAACGTGCGATGGCAGCAGTGTTGAGTGTTGTTGTTGTTGTTGTTGATGGTGGTTGTCGTTGTGGTAGAGTCTACCAGGTAGACTCAAGTGGGAACGAAATACGAAGAGAGACAAAGAGAGAGGGCGAAATATTTAGAGAAATATAGGAGAGGGAAGAAGAGGCAGCGAATGTTCTCCATCAAAATGCATATTACATCTCAATAATGTATTATTCGAACCGTGGGACCAACCATGGGAGTGAAGTGGCAAATAACATGCTTTCGAATCGCCCTCGGTCGCTCAATTTGACAACAACAACAACGATCAAGTGGAGGCATGAGAGCATTAAATCGCAATACACAGCAGCCGACACAAAATGACCACCAACAAGTTGTTGTTGTTGTTGTTTTAGTTTGACTCTTGTTGTGTATCCTCCGTTCGCGCTCACTCATTCTCAACTCTGGCCCTTGCCTTTAGCTGCCTCGTTATTTCTAGTCCTCGTCCTCCTCCTCCTCCTCCTCTTCTTCTCCTTCTTCTTCTTCCTCGCTCGCTCGCCCCTCCTCCAAGCCAACAGGACGCCCTGTCCAGCCTGGCCGTCTGGCCGAACTGACGGCCTCCGTCTGGATGAATATGAAAAATCAGAGAGTTAAATTGGGCTCCCGAGCTGAGAGCACGCATGGACACGTGCCAGAGAGCCAAGGAATCGCCTTGGCGCCCGGACAGACGGTCACTCTCTGCAGGGGCAGACACAATATTCTGGCCGCCTTCCTCTCCTTCCTTCTCGCCGCCCGTTTGCTGTTTTTTCTCTCTCTCTCTCTCTCTCTCTCTCTCTCTCGAGCGCCGCCCACAAGAGGCTCGCCGGCCGAGTGGCTGGCCGCTCAATTGCACCTGTTGCCCAGTTGGCGGCCGTCCTAACAAGTGGCCCAACAAGTCGGCGGCAAGACAGAGAGAGAGAGAGAGCAGACGAGCTGGAGCGATGGAACCGAAACGAATTGAGAAGAAACTAATAGAATTGAATGGGATTGAATCGAGCCCAGTGGAAGGCGCGCTGGAATTGTGTCCGAGCCAATTGGTTTGGGCCGGATTGGATTGAATGGCGGTGGTCGAGTGGTGGCAAGTGGTGGAAAGTGAGCGAAGCAAAGGAGCCGAATCGAATGGACTCGCCCGACGGGACACCCAAAGGTATCGCGAGCGTTGCGATATTCAAGGTTAGACGCTTGGAGGGCGGCCGATGATCGGTGGCTGGCGAAAGTGAAGTGGCCCAAAGCGTTGCGTAAGTTGAGCGCCTGTTGATTTGCTCGCCACTCATTGGCAGCGACAATAATGAACACGTAGCAATTATACACTAGCTGTTGTGTGAGCCCACTTGTTGAGCACACATAGTTGCACCCACTTTCATGCCGGCCGCATGGGAGCCAGAGGAGAGCTGCCGACTGGCTGCCTTTGGTGGCGCCGATTTGTGCGCTCGGGGCGAGTATATTTTCGAACGAGGAAACCACTGGGCGCCATGCCTGGCCGACCAGCCAACTCGGGAGGCCGCCAGTTTTTGCTCGCTCGCTCGCTCGCCTGCCAGACCTTAGGTGTAACTTAGCTGGCAACGAGCTAGCTGCTCGTTTCCTCGCCTCTCAGAACTGCCCGTGTCTTCCCCGAGCAAATTGGGAGTCTCTTGTGGCCTTCTTCGCCTCGGCCTGATTTCGGCGTCTTGGGAAGGCGTCTCTTTTGTTTCTCGCTCTGCTGGAGGCAGAGGCTCCCCCCCCCTGCTCTTGGGCTGTGGGCCGGCCACGCTTAGCCACCGCAGGACCGTAGGCTGGGCTGCTCGGTGGCCCGTGCCTGCCGGAACCTTGGAGGCTGCTGGGCTCTGGCGGAGCGGCTGGCTGGGCTGGGCCGCTGCTCAGCTGCAACTAAGACTTTCGGGTTTGGTTTAGCGAGCGGGGCCAAGGGAAAAATTGAAGCCACTGGGCCGGCAAAGGCCGACCGGCACGAGGAGACAGGCTGGCTTGTCGAAGAGAGAGAGTGAAAGAAAAAAGGAACTGCTTAGAGGAATAGGAAGTGTGTACATTGGGAACACATTCTATCCAAACACAAGAACTCGTCTAGTGCTCAAATTGATGTCTGTGGCTCTCTCTCTCTCTCTCTCTCTCTCTCTCTCTCTCTCTCT
>Ga0058701_10000575_pt1 | contig 24903 bp, 9 predicted proteins | sample AgamicOrMae_FD_97039 | JGI IMG/M metagenome (GOLD analysis project Ga0058701, IMG submission 97039) | Agave microbial communities from Guanajuato, Mexico - Or.Ma.e | ecosystem: Host-associated > Plants > Phyllosphere > Phylloplane/Leaf | place: Guanajuato, Mexico | collected 2012-06-04 | reverse complement strand
CACGGAGTTCAATTATGTAGGTATCCTTGAATGAGAACTATTATGGAAATTCATGTGGTGAGCGTTGTTCTGAAATATTTTCTTTGCCATTTCTGTAAGCTGTAAAGAATTCATATTTTACAAATGTTTTCTCTCTTCTCTAAATTGGGTAAAGTCAGCTCCCTGAACATCTGACCCTCGAAGTAGATGTTACAGCAAAATTGCAGATGGTCCGCACTGTAGACATAAATTCGGAATAGACTTATTTTCGTCACGGTTCAGTGAATATGTTTAAAAATAAATTTATACAGGAGACTCAAGAGGTATGTTTTAATGTTGATTCTTTAGGAAGTACAATCTAAGCCCTTGGGGTTAATTTAACCCCCAAAAATAGGGTGAATTTAATATGCAACTTTTTTCACCCCAAAATTCGACTTTGAACCACAATTAAACCTTTTTGCAATGCAGTGAACCTCGCCGTATGGAGTAAATCAGTGAAAGTAGCACCCAACGAGGTTAATTTGCGTCTCCTTGGCTCTGATTTTCATTCAGTAATCTATGGAGAGCCTACAAAATCATTATATTGAAATTCATACGCAACAAAATATATCCCACGGGTTTACAGTGTACAGCAGGTCTTATGTATGGTATACTAGACGGTGTAAGGTTATTTCGGACGGAGGAATGTAATATTGATTTCAATGATATTTTCAGTGCTTTTTATTGTACAGTGGGCCACAAGAGTCATGATCCCTGCTTCCATGTATTTCTTATGGAAATACGGGTCATGACTTTTGTGACCCACTGTAAACTCATTCATACACTGAAACGTCTTCCGTATGCATCTTGGCGGCCCCAGGCATGGAACTATCTTCTTGCTGCGCTGATTTTGTTATTCCTACACACGTCCAACGTTCTGTCAGTTAAGCTCGATCAACAGAGTTCCTTCCCAAAGCTCTTGCACGTCTGACTTCATCTGGGTTTAAAATCAAACATTTCGTTCAGTTTTTTCTCCCTCTCGTAAACCTCAACCAACGCAACTGATCGCAAAACTAATACGGTCCTTCAACAATTTTTGAAAAGCAAACATCACCCTCCGTTGCACGAAGTGACTACCCTGCTTTGATATTGCTTCTTGAATCCGATGTTGATCGCTCATTAGGCGAGTCAAATCAGCTGATAGTTAAAGATGTACGTTTCTAGCATTGTTCCTCTCAAACGTATGGGAGATATCTTGGGATGCTCCGCAGATCCGCAGATGCAGATGATGTAACGGTGCACCTTCTTGTCAATGTTACTGTAAGAAAAATATGAAGATTATATCATTACTTCGTTGGATTGAAGTTGAAGCAAAAATGCTTCTTTAGTAACACTCGATGGTTGGGGGTCACCTTTGAGTTCGGTAGTTAGCTTATTGTTAGAAGTACCCGAAAAGTATTTAATTCTCTATGAGTGGTTACATGTAGAACAACCCCGAAGCGCTGTTCGGTTTTTGGAGTTTCGGGTTTCAGTTCGGCGTTGATGTTGGAGATAATAATGTGAGGTTGATTGGCCCGCTCGGATGGTGCCTTCCTGTTCCTGCTGTTCGGACGATATGACAGAAGGTCCTGAGATCGATAAGGGATGCCCAGGTCATGAGAACCCTGTGACCTTTTCCTCAGTCACGTCTAGGAATACACCTTGCGCATCGAGAATAGATAGCACATGTAGGTAGCTATGACCGGCTTTCTCGCTGAGCCTGAAATTACCTTCCGGAAACCCAACACTATACATTTCCTGTAAAACGCAGATTACACATGACTGAGTCACTTCTCTGCCTTACAGAAAAAAATTAAAAATATAACGAAATTAAAACAAAGATAAAAAAATAACCGAATGAAATTATATAACGAGACAGCATTTGTTGAGGGACGTTTCTCCAAATTTTCCCCTTTAAAAGCCTCCTTTTATTATTTTTATTATTTTTTTAATGTAAGGTCACACAACTAGTGATTTCGTTTCCCCATAAAAACTCACCATATTAAAACCAGAAAAGCCATGTTCAGCTGTGCCATATAATCTTGTAAAATTTTACTGCTGCATATATTGTATATGATGAACAGTTTTGAGTTCAAGCACTGTACAATTTTTCTCTGAAAACGTCCCGTTTCGGAATTCTCACCAGCATGTACCGGATTTAATAACAACGCATTGAAAGAAAGCGCTAAATAGCGTTTGGGAACGCTGTTTTAGCCGAATTCCTATCTTTGCAATTTTATTTCTCTTGCGCGGCTAGAAATATTTCGAAAAGTTTCACCACCAGGCTCAACAAGCCGAAAGAAACGTCGGCGATGTAATGAAATACCAAGTCTGGCAATGTATTAGAGCCTGACATATTTGGCGTCTAGCAGTTCTCGGCTCGGTTGCAGCCGGATGCGGGGCAGGGGTACGTTTCCGTTGCGAATACTGCGCCAAAAAGCGACATTCTGGGCTTTTCTTTCATAGGCTTACCAAACATTCGTGTCCTTCTACGATAACATAACTCGTTATGTATTGTTGAAAATATTGATTTTTTTTTATCGTGCCGTTTTCATGATCAGCCATTTCCGTCAATTTTTTCGCTGGCGTTCAAATAGTGTTTGTCTTTAAAAGGCAAATCAAAATTTTCGGTGTCGTTGGGAAAGCTTAGAGATGTACCGAGGAGTTTGGAAAGGAATTTAACTTGAGAATGCGGAAAGGAATTTAACTTGAGAATGCGAGTTAGTTGTTTCACGAAGAGTTTACCTTCTCGCTTCCGTCCCAATTGTCGCCAAGTGTCCTTCAAACTCAAGGAGGATATTTGCTTTCCTAAGAGTGACTAGGGAATTGATGCACGATTTTGTAAGCTCCGACTTCTGGTAACTTGGAAAGGGCTTTGTCCGAACTTTCGCTTCACATGAAATTTTTAGTTCCCCTTATCAGTCCCTGCACTGTCTGTCTTTCTATTTGGACATCTAACGCACTAATTATTTTAAACATCGTTCCTATACGGGGACCGATTCCCTTGCTGTTTAAACAGTTGTACGCGTGTATACGCACTGTATTTTTTTCCCCCGAAGCAGATATTTTCTTTGAGATTAGGGTCACTTATACTGTGGAACTTCAAATTCCATCGTCCTAGATTATGTCACCAGCTACGCTTGTAGGGTAGGGCTGCCTTAAGCGCCACCTGCGGATAGTAGTACTTATGGATATTGGAATTACAGGGGACTAGAGCTCCATGTCACCTTGCAGAGAACTCACAAAGTGATCGTCCCTTTCGGGAGTGGCCAGATCATGTGGCATTATCCTCCAATCTTGTGTCAGAATTTATATGCATTGGAGTACAAGTAATGATATTCAAATAGCGAAGGAGTGAAGGCATCCATCTCGAGAGAGGTCTGAAAATAAGGGTGTTAAAGCAAAAGCAAAGGTCTAAAAGTATTTTTCTTTTCTTTCTCTTGGAGATCTAAAAAAAAGTAATCATGAATTTATTGTTGTGACTGGATAAAAGAATTAAGGAATGAGTTATCCTGGACGGAAAACTGTCTACCGAATTTACAATCAGAACGAGAGTCTATTTTCTTTGATACCTTTACTGATATTGTTTGAAGTCGAAGGGAGGCGCTTATTTTGGGGCCATCTCCGTAACTGGAAGACCTAGATCTTCCTATTTCTCACAGATAAGCTGTCCACCAGAATAGCTTTCAGATTGAAAGAGGCCTGTATGGAAGGCACTTAGCCGCTAAAGCTGCAGTAACAGACCTAATTCTTTGAAAGGAAAGAGCCAATTGAATTGTTAGGATGTGTCCGAATGCTCCACTTGGAGTTCGCCCTCCTAAAAGGATATTCTTGCTTTCGCCAGAAGACCTCCTCGCCGCCCTCCATCCATCCGTCCATCAACAGGTCCTGAAACATGAGAGCTTCTGAGTGCAATGATTATTTTGAAGCTTTGCGCTTTTATGTAAAGGCACGTCTTGAGAAGCACAGTATCCGGATGTCTACGTGATCAGTTTTAGAAGTTTTATCTCTTGTCCTACAGTGAAATCACCTCGGGCTGTATTGGGGTACTGGGGTACTGCGAGTATGATTGACTGAAATCAAATGTGGTCGTTGCATAAGCAACACGCCATTCGTTGTCACTGGAATACCTGTGTGGCATTGCCTACTTATATGTTCGAGTCATGAGCAATTCTTAGGATGAATTTGTTGTGTTGGATTCACTCGCCGTAGACAGGGTTGAAGGTTGGAGAATTGATGCTAGTTGGTTTCGCCCCTGAACAGTGGTTCGAAGGCTGTTCGTCTCGGCTCCCACCTGTACTCCGTCACATGCAACAGCCCTGTCGTTTGTTTCCACGTCAGTGTCAACTGTTCTGTGTCCAATTGCTGTCCATCTTCTGTCACGAACGTGTTAGTCCACACATTTGTTTGGACAACACATTTGTTTGGCCAATAGACCCATCAGACCATAAAACGTGTTCAATAACACTTCATAACCAGGAAGAGCTTAACGAGGACTTAACGCGGACCTTGAGAACGTGATTGTCTTTGTGAAGGGGACACATCCTTGTGATAAAACTTAAATGAAAGAGAAAGTGAACAAAGTGACCGTGTGGACACTCTTATTTTAATGTGATGGAAAGTCTTTTAGTTTTTGAAATATCCTTCTTTTTATAAAAGATATTTCAAAACCGTAAAGTGTACGGCAAGTTTGTTGTTTCATCAGTGCATTTGGCAGTCTTAAGAACTTATTTACCAAAGAAAAGTTAGATGTCAATCATCCCTATTGTTATTTGTTTTGATGTTTGCTTTCGCCGTTTTGAAAAATACAAGAATAAAAAAAATGAATTTCATTTTTACTCAATGACTCACAAGTCTGGGATTTTGTAGGAGAGAAAAAAAGAGTCAGCAGCCCTAACCTCATTCACAGAATTAACAAATCGCTCATCTGTGATTTAAAAGAAAGTTTATGAAGACTTTCCTTCCGTATTTTTCCGTGCGCCTAACTGTTGGATATCCGGAGCCGAATCTGACACTATCAGGGCTGATTCATCAGAGTGCTTTATTGGGGCTATTCGTCTTTTCCACGCGCACATTTGCGAGTTGTTTTTCTATTCCCAGACTCTTTTTCAGACTTAGCATTTCCGCGCTAAATTGGTACAACAGGTTTCCAGAATATGATACGGCAAGACTTAAGTCCTTGCATCAGATCCGCAGCCTTAAAAGACTCTCTTGGCGAGGTGTTATTTACAATAAACAAGCTTTTTCCTATGATTCTTAACAAACGTAGATATCTTTTCTTAAAATAAATCTCCGTATACAATCTCATTTTCCACCCTGTAATAAATATCTAGTACCCTTTCCCACTTTACAAGAAATGTAACCTCTGCCTATGAGTTGTTTTTAGCACTTGTGTGACTTTACAATGCATCTTAGTACGAGATTTATGAGTCAACCAGTTAACCCACTACCTCCCAGCGATGCTGTTCGGAAACAGAAAACTTCATTTTCGAGGACCCTTTCAGTTCAGAATGGTCACAATTTAACAAATGTCCCTCTGAATACCTGAAATTCAAGCATATAAGCTTTTTCCAAACTTAAAAATGCGCATTTAAACGGGAAAAATCCTTCCAATTTCTCTTAAGCTAAATTTCACTCCAAATGCTTGGGGGTGTTATGGGTTAATGTCCAACCCAACGGCCATTATAAGTGATATGATCATTTTGTACAAATTTTCCGAGAGGGTGGACAAGTAAGTGTGCGTTGTTGTGCAAGGGCGGATGTTGGGGTCGGGCAGGACACGATCTGGATGTCTGGCCTCGCTCGCCCCTCACCCTTCGCCTTCCTGACATGGAGGAAGGAAGGCAAGTTTGCATTGACGTCTCGCCGTATCACGTACTCAACTGGAAATCCGGAACACGTCCAAAATAAAATGACAAACTTCCAAAATCAGAGTACAATTCTTTTCATTTTCTGGACAAAATAACAAGTCATGAATTCGATCTCCTTCTGCCGTTGAACGAAAGTAAGTATACTATCGAAGTAATCTGCAACTTTGGAAAACTTGAAGAAGGTGCGAACTTTTGAAAAGATAGCACGCCTCCACGTCTGCTCTTTCCAGGAAAAGGAAAGGTGCTTAATTTTAACTGGGAGAGCAACCCTCTTACTCATCACAAAATTCTTATCATTTGAAGGTGAAACGAAAGAAAAGCAACCTATTAACCAATAGCTATTTGCAACCTCTGAAGTTAGGGTTATGTTACCTAAGTTTAAGGAAACGCTCATGTAAAATTAAGACGCTGTTCTCATGACACAACATATTTTAAAGTAACGTCGTGCTATGTAACTTATTCATGAGTTAAATCACTATAAGGATACCCACTGTATCGGTTCCTGTGATAAAGCTCTGATCATTTTTGGTAGTATCTGTAAACCACAAGAGGTTGAAACTCCAAGTATTGTGATTTACAGTGTTCCTTCGGGTCAAAATCTTGATTGGGCAAGCAAACGTAGAAAGAGTTGTCAACCTCTATCCCACTGTTCTTTTGTTCATCCACGAGTAAAAAATAAAAAAAATAAAAAAACGAAATGTATTGGTTCTTCCTCTTACTTTTTTTTCCGGAGGGTGGAGCCAAAGAAAGCCAAAACAACATTCCGTCACCGTCGAGTGAGTTGGTGACTTTTATAAATACATTTTTTCGTAATAGATATGATATTTTGTCGGCCTTGTGGGCCGGTTGTAGGCAACTATTCGCTCTGTTTTTATGTACGTCTGTTGACGTCTTGCGAGATAAACCAACCGGCCTTAAGATTGCGTTGCTCCAACGGCGGTTCAGCAGACATGCCTTGAAGGAACCTTAACTTTCAAGCGAAGTCTGGTCTCTTTACTCTCGACAAAGCAATCCTTTTTATTAGAACAGAATCAATGTTGTGGATCCAAATAGTCCTTAAGGACATATGCAAGAAAATTACAAAAAGAGAAAAAGAACGTTTACTTCTTTTAAGTTGGGTAAGATTGCGTGCCCTGTGCCTCAAATTCCTCGACTTCACGACAAGAAGTGCAGCACAAGAGAAGGAAAATTGCATTCTTGAGGCGTATGACGTGAAGATATCTTTCGATTGACAGCTACTTTTTTTTTGCTTCCAGTGTACTCGGCTCAGCGCACGGGATTCAAAACGGGGAGTGGATCTGGCGTGTTCGCGAGGGGCAGTGGCCGAGGGCCGGGCAGCAGCAACAATGCTCTGGAACCGGACCTGCACCAAGATTCACCATACTTTGACTCATCCGCTTCGAGAAATGTCACCGCCCTCCTAGGCAAAGCTGCATACCTCAATTGTCGAGTCAAAGGACTTGGCAACAAAACGGTGAGTGCAGTCAAACCCTCACGGAAAAGTATTTACGATCCCCACTGTGACAGTGCAGAATGTTGAGAATTTATAGGAGATTTTCTTGCCTTTTTTCCTCCTTTTTTATATTTTATTTTTTACGAGATTTAGCAGTTTACTAGGTTAAAAAAAGATCAATAGTAGCATTTTTTATATATTTTTTATAAACATATTAAAAATTTAAATGACTTTTTCTATGGGCAAAGTGGCCTACGTATGGCACTTAAAGAATGAAAATTTTTTGTCTCTCGTAACACTATGATACGAGTCTTAACTAGGGTCCTGTTGGTAAACAAAGATTCGCAAAAGTTGTAGAGCTTTATGATTGGCTAACTGAAGACTTTGCACCCTAAATTAATTTTAATTTGTCAAAATTCTAAAATACACTAAAAAACTCACCCAAACCAGCTGAGGTCAATTTATCCTGATACATATTTAACAGTTACAGTGCTCAGAAGCATGTAGTACAGGTAATATTACCGTGTGTTGGGAAAGTCTGGTCGGCGCACGTGCAGAAGTTACCAAAGGTTTAAAAACGCCTGAGAGAATATGAACCTTTGCAATCGCTTGGACTGTGCTTATTTCACCTCATTTAAAACAAGGAAAGCCCTATAATTTTCATAAATTATAACTAGTATTTAATGATAAAATGCTACAGACGTTTTGCATCCTAAATTCTGTTGCTCGATCCAAGCGTCATTACGCTTGGATTTTTTAAAAGGGAGCCACAGTAGAAAAGGTTTTGCACTTTGTGGTTAAATAAACAGGATAACGAGAAAACGAATGAACGAAATTTGAGTAAATCTATGCAGTCTGCGAGGGAGATCAGGTGTATTTCGCAGGAGATCAATCGTTGCTTTCTAACGACTCCATATTGATGCTTGAAAGATTAATAAAAGCTCACCTATTCAATATGTTTTAATTCACAAACCGGCGTAACTTTTTCTGAATTCTGATTTAACTTCACTCCTCTTAGTTAATTATTGGGTGGCAACGCATCTAGGTGCTCCCTTTTCATTCCCGACAAAGGTTTATAGCCAAGATTTGGTCGGGATTGAATTTGCATTCATCCCAAAATAGCCACAGAGCATGAATTGCGAATGAGGACTCTAAAATAGCCTGAAAAGATGCACCTCATCAACTCATCGTGATGTGACAGACGAAACTCAAGAGATGTCTTTCTCTCTCTCTTTCTCCTTCTATTTTTGAGTTTTGTTATTTCCCGAAAGCTTGTGTAGAGGAAAGGAAACTTGGGAGTTTTTCTCCTTGAGCTCAAATTCAAAACTATAATTTATTTATTTTTTATTTTTTTAAGGCAGTACTTTCTCTTCAACGTTACTCGGAATAGTGATGAGGCGAAAAATTAACGAAGTTCTGGTAAAAACACGTTGGTGTATCCGGACGGTTGTTTTTTCTTTAATTGCACCCAATACATATCTTTACCATGTCTTTACTTAACCAATATAATAAGGGTTGCGTTAACACCATACAACTTGCGGTTTTCCCTGAAGATTGTCTCAGCAGATGAACTTCTTAAATGAGTGGTCGTACCGAAGTTCGTCTTTTCCTCTTGCAAAAGTTTTTTGACAGGTTGGAAATAACATTTTCCGCTTACGTGATATAGTTTTTGGACACAGCCATTCATCTGTGTCTTAGGGGGAATTCTTTTGAGTACTGCTGACTGCGGAGATCATCCTTAAAGATCAAGTCACCGCCGCATTATTTGTAATGAATGGATAAATTTAAGAATTTTTCTAGAAGAATCTTATTTCTTCACACCGCTTTAGGAATAAGATGATCAACCATGTAAACCTTACCTTATTATCTCCTTATTATGAATGATCTTCTGAAAAACTACTATTTTGTATTGGGGTGAAGAAGGCATGGCACAAGGTCAATCATGTTGGACTGGGTTAATGGTGAAAAGTCCTCCTTTATCCTATATTTTCCTACGATGTCGTTGAACAGAAATTGGGATTATCCCGAATATTTTAGTGGCATTGCCATGTGTGTACCTCTGAATTGGGGCACACCAAAGTTCTCCAATAAACCAGTTTGGCTTCAACGTCTTATCTGGCCAATCATCACTCTTGCGACAACGAAGAGCCCTCGATATTGGCACAAACCGTCTCTATCAGCTCTCACAGCAGTGGTTGACATGCATTTACCCACAGGTCTTGGTAAATAATTGGCTCAAGTGAAGCGCAGATCTCTCATGCAGTGCTGACATTGCATCTGAGAATCATTCTTGTGCGAAGATAATGAGATCTGCATGGTGTACATTTGTGAGCGAATAGTTTATGTCACGAGCTACCGTGAGGTACGGTCCATCGGAAACATGACACACTGTACGAAACATCACCTGCTCTAGGTTATAGAGAATTACCGGGCAATCGAATGTTAATATTTAGCGTTTTGGAAGATGACTTGTTTGGTAACACCAGTTGTTAGTACATTGGTTTTAGATAATCATGAAATAGGCATATTGTGCTCCTGACTTTAGGGTAGTGACTCTTTTCTTATGGCTTTTACGGTTAAATTGGAACGTACCCCTGAATTAACACCGCAGTTATTACGCTTTTTGCACAACTTTGCTCATCAGACTACCGTTACACATTCTCAGCGTTGTAAAGTCTGAGCAGTCTTGTTAATGAATTCTTGCACAACATCGTGAACGTGTTATACTAGGTACAATCGAGGAGGAAGATATAATCATTGGCAGACTTTATTGTGAAGCATCTCTGCGATCTGTGGGTTATAATTCGCTCATTCTACCCTCCTAGCCAACAAATCGCCAAACACCACCAACGCGACCTACACTGTCATCGGCAGAGCACAGGCCCACAGCAGCACGGTATGACGCGGATGTGTGGTATTCTGAGAAACTCACCCACGTGTATAAGTTTCAAATCCCACGCTTCGGTGATCCACCTTAATGTTGCATTTAAGCCCTGCCAGGTCGGAGATCACGTAATATTTATACACTTAGCTCATACCGGTAAATCATATTTATCTGCGATGATTCTCTGGGCTAGAAATTGTGATTTTCCGGTGGACTAGTGGAAAGCTTCAGGTCCAGGTCGTTACAAAACCGTAGTGGTTTTTAATTCCTCTAATTGAATCATGGCTTTTCCGTGAGATAACCTCGTTTTGTCTTACAGAATGAAGGGCTCAATATTGCCTCTTTTGTGGTTGCTAATTCGATGGATTCAAATGAAAGCAGACTTTCGGGAAAGTCAGCTTCCAAAAACAGACCGATAAGATTTCCAGTTCTAAAAACAGACCATAAGAAATCTCCGCTTCGAAAACAAACGATCAGAAATCCTCGTTTCGAAAACAGGACAATTAGCAATCACTCTTAACTCTGCCATTCTCACTCGTACAGCAATATATTCTTCATATCGGTGCGCTTTTTGTACAGAGAAACGTTCAGACACTTCAAGGATAGTGATTAACAAAACATATGACAAAACATATGCTCGATGCACAATTTTATTTATCTTTCTTCATTTTCTGTCATTAAAAAGAAAAAAAAGAAAAGGTGTGTATTGGCCGTTGAGCGTTAGTGGCTAAGTTTCAACTGGGTTGGTTTTCCGAGGGAGTATCTCCGATGGTCTGTTTTTTAAAGCGTGAATTCCTGATGGTCTGTTTTTGAGACGGTTCGTTTTTGAAGCGGTCATTTCAGACATTCTGCTTTCATTTTTTACTTATCGAATAAGTCGAGTGAAATGACAGTTGATGGAATCACATAACCTTATAAGCTCACTTACGCAGCGGTCACCAAGCCTAGTGCCGCTCACGTGTGGGTGGCGTTACCGAATAGCCGGAGAGAGGTGAGTGGCACCAGGCATTGCAAGTCTGATGACACGAAGTGAGACACACGTCACGCGACACTAACTATGCTAACCTTACTGATGTAGACTTTCGGTGTTAATTTTCATGATGTGGTTGAAAGTAAAGCCAGGTTGGAGTAGATTTATAATACGCCTTCTTTCACATTCAGATTGGGCAGGCTCCTTCATTGTGCGGCACATACGTTTCATTGTCAGACTCGAATTCTTTTTCCTCGAATATTAGAACACGATATTCTAGCTAAAGCACCCTCTCATCGGGATGAAATTGCATTATAGAAGTGCGTGCAAATGTAGGTTATGCAGTGAATACAAGAGAGGTAATGAAACGGCCTCTCACTCTAAATTTGCTGACAGATTTAATGGACCATTTTTGCTTTCTGTTACACTATCTACTCGGGTCTCCTTTCCTGTTATTCGGAAATGAACTAAATACATGGGAATAGTAGCAAGGGATTTTTTGTTTCCCATATTTAGGTGGTCTGCATTCAAAAACCACTTTGATATTTACCTAGGAGGGGAAACAATACATTAAGCCTTTCGGTTCAAAGTGATGATAATGGCGATAAATGGTATGGTGAGATGAAAGAACTTCATTCACTCGGAAGTGCCCTGATAAAATTAATGTTGCACTTTCCAAACCATAGGCCAAGCATAATCTCACTTAACCTGATTTCATATTATCTTATCGTATTTCACGCCAACTCACATCACAATCAGCTCTCCGGTTATCTGAATTTACATTTTCAGCCCAAACCAATCATATAAATTATAACAAAAAATGTTTTTATATGTTTAGTGTAGTCCTATTGATGTCATGGGTCTTGAACCTAAAAACAAAGTAAGAAAAATGTTTTACAATCTATTTTGCGTAGTTCAACTTTTTCATCTCCTATTCGGTATACTGTTAGTGCAAAAGATGGCCTTTCCATCTTTGCAGCTCTAATTTTAATAGCAAAGTGAGGCAGAGCAAGCCGCACACCACGGAACCTCACTAATCTAGGTTAACAACGTATCCTACTGGTTGCCAACATGTCACTTTCTTCTCGACGGCAGTTGCTGCTTCCGAGACGTAAGTGACATCATGCTGTGCGACATTGCGGCACATCGTGGTGTAACGGCAGCGAAGTGGGTGCACGAGGCCTGTAAATTAATATTTATAACGGAATGTGACTCGGTTACTTTAGATAAGATTCAGTTGTATGTTGAGTTAGATGCCCTTTTGCCCTGCGCCCTTCTCCGTAGTCTTCCTTGAAAACAAGCTGTATTCATACACAAAGAAAATCAAAACAATTGAATATTAGAGTATTACCACTAGAGAAAATATTCTTAATATAAGCTCTGGTATCCTGGTTGAAGATTAAAGAGTCAAGCTGAGAAAAGGGACAAAAATGAGTTGTTAGTGAAAAATATTCGCTTAGGACTTTGATTCATAGCCACCTTAGGCTTATTTTTTTTCGGATTTGTTATTATTGTGCATGCACCCCTACTATATCGCCCCTCAGTTTTTTTTTCGATATTTTTTAACTGTATCTTTGTTTACCCAATTCTTATTTTTTCACTTTGCATTTTATGTCATAAAATAAATTGAAAATTCTCTGTATATAGTGTATCATAATAACAACGAACTGTACACTATCGTCTACAGCTACATATGTCAGAGTGCCGTTTGTTCTTTGTAAGAAATGGTGTCAACCTAAACTGTCTTAATACAATAGATCCAATCATTTCGCAAGGTTTTCTTGAATATTAGTGAAAAACATTGAGTTTCTGTTAGTTTTAAAGTATCTGCAGTTGTAGAACCAATGACGTGCCTTATTCTAAATTTGGCTTTGAAGACAGTTTTATTAAATATGTCTGTCTAGTTCCACCTGTTTAGTCGACATGAAATATTTTCCCGTCGAATTTCATCCACACAGCGTTCTTCAGATCGAAACACACCCGTCAGAATCGTGAATAAATTGAAACCATTTATTTTCTCCTCGGCTATCAATAAAACTCGAACCGCATGAGGCGGCCGCCGTCTGACTAGGCAGGTTTTGCGTTAGAAATGCCTTGCTTGGTACGCATCTGGTTATAACCGCGTATTATTCCGACAAAATGAAATTCTAGTGCAATGACTACATTCCAGGCAGGTGTGCCGCCCCCTCTTCCGCCCCTGCTGTCCGAGGACGAGCCCCACAATGAGGTCCTGGAGAGCTCGTCTCCCCAGGATTAAATATTCCGCATTCCTCCGATCCCGTCCACTTTAGACAGAGACAACTCTCTTCCAGTTTTTCTTTGTCTACAAGGCAATCAAACCAATGTTTTCGTTAGTTTCGGCCAATGAAGCTAAGATCATCAATAACCTTTTCCGATGGAAAATAACACATCGTCAAGGACCAGTTTGTGGTCTAGCCAGGAGCACAAGCGTGTTCCTTCATATTAGCAACCTATCCGAGGGAATAATAACCGCAGGGTTGGCTTAGATCGAACTTTCTTTGGAGATTGGATCTAGTCTGGGGCAACGCTAAAAAGTACATGGTGCTCCTGCATTTGCATTATGACCGATGCAGAATCCCTCCGAGGATAAAAACTTTTGTTCAAGTCCTTCCGGAAACTACCTTTAATAAGAAAGGCAAACAATCCAACTTCCTGAATTAGGAGGTACTTTCTTGTATGAAAAATATTTTAGATTTTCACTGTATAGCATAGCTCATCTTATCGGCAAATACGGAAAAATCTTATGTTTATTGTGTAAAGCGTTAAATCTGCGCAGTATGAACGAGTTGTATTTTTCTGATGGTACCGTTCACCTGAATCATTGCCTTCAGCACTTCCATCACAATTTATCGATAAAATAACACACCCCGCCCATTGACACGACTCGTTCTGTTAGGAAACTGCTTGATGGTACAGTACAACCTAAACGCGAATAAGAAACGCGAGTGTGTCAGAGTAACATGAAAGCCTTCGGGGGGTTCCATAGTCAAACCACATTCTGCTCCCGGCAGTTATCATATATAGTATTAGCGACTCTCGTCCTTCGTTTGTTTTGTTCACCGGATGTTAAATACATAGCAAAAGACAATGCGACTACCACAATCACAATAGTTCATTATAAAGAGGCATTACCCTAGATAAAAAAAAAAAAGTTATCACCTTCAAAACTTGCTCCTTAATTTTATTCCTGTATCTGAAAAATGTTTTAGGCTCGTTAATTTTTCCTGTGAAGAGGCGTTACGAGTTTTTTAACACACCCAAAGGCCAAAGTTATCTTTAAGAGTTCTTCTATAATGTTACATGAAAAAGAAACTCTAATATTCCATCAATATATTGTAGTCAGAAAGGGGAACTCTTCCCACAATCAGGAAATTGATATTCATGTGTAGGAGTCTGTATTATGAACATTGTTTTTCATGAGCCATTTTCAATGTGTGGGTGGCTTGTTCTGCTGTGTTAATTTTTAAACGCTTGGGGTATCCATTTGCAAGCACTACCGCAATGCACGCAGGGTTTTGTTCATCGTCTTCTTTTTCGTGAGTTTTGCGGTGCTGTGGTTGCAATTTCCTTTTGAAGGAGGGCGGACGCCGGGGGCTGTGCAAGTGTTGGTAACAGCGGCATTCACGCGGTCACTCAGCTATGATCCCGGCGAAAATGTGTTTTCCTCTGGAGGAGGAACTGTTCGTAACACTTGAGTTGCTAACCATGCATACACTATTAAAAATTTAGCTGCTGTTCGTTGAAGTGAATTTCTCAGTATTCGTATACACAACGCTTTTCATCTGTTCATCATTGTCTTCTCTAAAATCCAATCTTTTCATGCGCGGGTCAGCCTAAAGTCTCTTTTCGGGTCAACCGAGCTACCGAGTTTGGCGTCTGTGGCAGCCATATAACGACAGAGTTGAGACCAAGCCGCGACATCTGATTTGCTTTTGTTGTTACCCACCTCGGTGCCTCCGTCAACCCGGATTGAGACCTCTGGCTGAATACATTATAAAATCATAATCCGTTTTTCCGACCGGCAAACTTCAGACATTCTAAAACATGGGGCATTGGACAGATCAGGTTTCAGGCGGAACGGACCTAACTCATGATAAGAACTTCGGCAACCGATATCAGACATCTATAAAAAGAATTCCGTCTTAATACATTGTTTAAGCGCCTAATAACCTTTTTCTGCAATCGGGTCGGTTGGACTGGTGACGAAAGAAAATGAAAACTAAGGTGTTGGAAACGCAACACTCAAACGTTGCGGTGTAGCCTACGCTAAAGGTCATTAATGTTAAATATATTGTGTTTCAGGTGTCATGGATAAGACATCGAGACGTTCACCTCCTAACTGTTGGCACCTTTACATACACAAACGACCAAAGGTTTCGTGCAACTCACACTGGTGTTAGTGAAGACTGGGGACTACAATTGAAATATCCACAACACAGAGACGCCGGAATCTACGAATGCCAGGTGTCTACTGAGCCACAGATGAGCCATTTTGTGTACCTGTCAGTTGTAGGTGAGTATCACGGCAATGTCATATAATTATTAGCATGCTATGCGTCACCATCGAGAGTACAAAAGCCCCCAAGAAGTAGCGGTAGCATAGCTTTCTGGAAAATGAGATAAGTATTACCAATTTCTTGGAGATGTTGGTGTGAAGGCTTAATTTTGAGTTGATATGTGACGCGATATATCTCTATTCTGTTACTCCACCATGACTTTCGAAAAAAAAATCGAAAACGCTCAACCTTACGGCTAACTTTGTGCGACTACGGCGAAAGGCTAAAAACGGAAATGGGTCAATTGATCCATCTTGGTAGCTCTGGTAAAAGTCTCCGACGACCGGCCCTCAACCCCCTCTGCCTTTTTTCTCCTTGCGTTGCGGACGCCACGGGGAAGTACTGTAACTGTCCGGATTTTCCCCTTTTCGTCTCTGGGATGAAAAAAGGAAAGTAATTATTCAGGAAGAAGACAATTTGATATTAAACCCCTGGAGGCAGCTTCGGGCAGGTGGAGAAGTATTGTGCAGACCTTTTATCATAGCTGAGGTGCATTTAGTAAACGTACAGAATTCAGACAACCTCTGAGCCTCTTTTGAATGCACTACCACCTTTTTAAATATTTTTGAGGTCAGAAACTTTGCTCTCAACGACTATACTTCCAAATTACAGAATACTTATAACTAAAACATTCAATTCTATTGGAACTGTTTTCGCACGCTCTTGAATATAGGTTAGCTTGAAACTCAGCACTTGAAAATTGTTGGACAAAGTCCATGAATGTGACGAATTTACACTGAAAATTTCATTGAGAATACGGTGCAATTTTGTACCTTATTAAAAATTTACTAGGAAAATGTTGTTTGAACATTTTAGAGAGCACTGTGTCGCAGTAAAACACCCACCTACTTTAACTGTTTAGGTTATCGCTTAAGCATAAGCGGTAAGTATTGCCAGATATTTTCTGTCTCAGATGTTTTTGTGATTTGCCTTTAGTGATACTGAATGTTCGATGTTTTACTTTTAAGTTCCACGTTAATTTCTCTTGTATAAAATTTCAAGGATTTATGAAATACGACTGCGTCAGACATGTTAGCCTAGTTTATTTAGTACCATGCGTATTTGGTACCAACCCTTGCCTAGTTACTCTGTCACTTCATTCAAAACTGGTTTTAAATATTTCCTTCGCTACCGTTTCACTTGACAGTTATAAACCCTTATAAAACATTCCCATTTGAGGTAGCAGCCTGCCTCCGAAATATATTAGCAACCATGGTTAACAAATAATAGGTTAAGATATATTGATATCGTCTAAAATACATACCTTGATCTTTGCTCCGCGTAGCTTGGCAACGGAAAGATAAACACTTAAGGTACGAAATCCAATTTTCGGATGTGCAAAAAAACGAAAATCTCATCAGTGCGGTGACATTTTGGATTACGGTAGGGTCCATAGATCCACCGAAAGCTTTTTCAGAGTACGTTGTTTCGAGGGCCCGAATCATTTAGTGTTATGTAAGGGCCACGTCAGTTAAAGGAAGGTAACATTTTGTATGTCCATGACCCATGGGATTGAAACTATTTCTTTCGGTGGCTCTCCTGGGCTCGAGATTTTTCTTCTTATCCGCTTCCTTTTATATTCAATTAGCACGCTGGGCTCCACAGTATAAATTTTTCCTTTTGTTTTGGGAGAACTGAACCTTTTTTATTAACCTGCTCCTCTTTGTTTCGAACTGAAAGGAATTTGCTTTATATATTGTTTGTTTTAATTTACGTAGTGACGAAGCAAGCGACCATAATTTTGAACAACGCCATGATTTTCCTTAAGAATCTGCGACTGTTAATTTATCTTAAGGAGCAATTTCTCTAACATCGAGCGCATTCAAAACTCGTTATAATTCATATAAAATGGGAATCTCTTAGAATGCAAAATTGATATCAAGTATTATTTTCACCGTCGTATCAAGGTTGAACGATCATTACATGTGCGTCCGTTATGTAAAGGAGCTGGTCTATTGGCAGTCATACTAAATGTCTAGGATTGGCAAAAGCTTTCAACCGATTTGGCTTTTCGTTGTTAATTGGTATCAAAAGTCAAGACTATCAGAAGCGTTTAATACCCGCACTTTTACTTTTGCAAAACACTTTCAATGTCAATTACAACGACTTTCCTTGGAGTTCTTTATTTGTAAATATTCTGATTATTTTTAATGATATTGTACCTATGGAATAAAATACATGTTTTGTAATTTGTTCATAGCTTTCTCACTTTTAGGCTTTTAGTTAAATTTAATTTTCATTGAAGGTAGCTGTCTGCCTGATTTGTTCCAAATAATGAGCTTAACTAACAAACTATTGCTCAAGAAATTGCATGGACTGCAGAGGAAGGGATACATAGGCGGATGAGCAGTTTAAAAGTGTCACACAAGAATAAATTCCTGCTTAAGGGGCAAGGGGTTTTGGCCACAGGGGTGGGAAGTATGAAGAAGATTAATGGTATTTTACCGCCCTTAATAGCGTGGGGCTTTTCTTCAATGTGCGCCAACTCGACGCTTTCACGATATTCTTGAGTGCGTCATAACCTTAACTAATCCCATATTTGAAAAGGCGTGAGGAATTTTTTAAGGTTCGAGATTGGTCCAAGGCCAAAATCACGATGACGTAGCGAGAGCTGCGTTTCAGGAGAGGAGTTCTCTCGAAATGCAGCTCTTCCGTCAGTGTTTGATCCTCATTGCAAGTAAAGAATATAATCATTCATTTTTTTCTATGTATATTTACGTTTTACATTTTAATGAATTTTGCCTTCTATGAAAGTAGTGAAATTTAGTGTCATTTTACTAAGTCAAAGTTCAGTTTGCTCTGCCGTGTAGTCTCGTATAATCCAACATAAGGATGAATGATGAAGCTTGGATGAAAAAGATGAAACTATTTAGACTGATTTAAATGCGCCGCTGAGGACATTGGGATATCCGAAATGTAGGCTTACAAAGTTGGAATGACATAGAATTGGTCTGCAGTCTTGTTTAAAACATTCGAAACTCTTTTTTTTTCTGCAGAGCTGTTTTAATTGCCCATTTTAACGTTCCGAAATTCAATTAACTTTTTGCCTTAAATGCTTCATGCCCAAGGACAACCGTACCGTTACCTTGATATTTTGCATTTGATAGGCTACCGTCTGAAAATCTGCAATTGGCTAGAATTTTTCTTTTCTCTTTTCATAAATCTCTCAAACGGATGCCAAATTGCTTTTTTCATGCTTTTAAATTATACTGGAATGAACTCTTGTATAATTTGAATGTTGAGAGTGACCCCCTTTTCTTCGTCTTTTTCTTTTTTCCGTGCTCCAAGACCACGATGTTCGTACGTTTCTGATTAGCTGCTTTTCTCTTTGCGTCTTTTCTTTTAGGCTTGTTCTTTTTTTAGGTTTTTCCCCCACTCTTATTGGGTTGAAAAATTTTATTCACACGGCGAATTTTTAGCCTCACGTCTTCTCAGTGTAAATTCGTCTTATTCATGGACTCTGTCCAACTATTTTCAAGTGCCGAGTTTCAAGCAAACTTATATTCAAGAGCGTGCGAAAACAGTTTCTTGAGCATTTAGTATTCTTGTTATACCTATTTTGTGATTTGGATGTATATTCGTTGAGAACAAAGTTTTAAATTAGCAAAAAGGTCTAAAACTTACTTCTAAACCATTCACATAAAGAGAAACCTACGCGAACCTAATTTAAATGCGACCACTTCATCAGCAGACGTCTAAGATTATTCAACTCTGTCATGATAGGGCCACATTCTTGTCAAAAAGAGTACATTTACCCTTTTCATGTACAAAATACTTTCCCTTGTGATGTGTATATTGCAGCACAGAAATTTACTCGCAAAGTTTCCTTTTCTCTTCGAAGCCCAGAATCTTTTTTTTTTAAGAGCAGCAAAACTCTGGCGTCTTTTTGCCTTGATGGTATCCAGTTACACAACTACCGTAAACATGTTCCCTTGTCTGTTAAATCAATAACGGTACCAGTTTGGGCTTCCATGCCATATAAGATGCATAAAACATGAACTGCCTCTGAGTGACAAAGTTCTTTCTGAGTGCGGTTTGGTACCAACCAAACTAGACGTAACTGCCACATTTTGAAATGTCTGCGCATGCAAACTAGGTTTAGCTACTAAACAAACTCGTTTTCAATGTTTTTGATGATTTAAGCCCATTAAAAATCTTTCAAAAACCAAATGTAGGACCCTCAAAATTTTCACTGCCAATTTTTAGAAGAATGTTTACACATGTACTAAGGTAAGTTTAAAAAATACGTCTATTTTTATCGCGTTTTTGGGAATCCAAAAGACCCACTCTGAAAATATATTTTTATGTATTAACATTTTTTTACGATCGAGTTTAAAACTGTAGTTATTTTCAGAGTGTAATATTGGCCGTGAGCCTATATCAGTCCCTTTAATTATATGAAGTGTTTTCGTGATGTATTTCAATAAACCTAATATTTTTATTGTTTCTACTTGAACCGGCTCGTTTCCGTTCAAGTTCATTGTGACAACTGTACTTTGTATTTGAATACAGAAATTCCTTCCCTCAACAGCCTATACGTGATACAGATATTGTGAGTGAAGGTTATGAGACTTTTGAAGACATAATATGTTTCATAATATATAATAATGTATTATATTCGCATGTATGCGAAATGAGAGTACTTTGAAAATCATTTACTCATAGGTATTGACTTTTAGGAAAATCGAACCGAAATCAGCGCAATTCCTTTGTTAATAAGGATGGATTCTGGATTGCGCGGTAAAGTGTATCCCTAGTCGATGTCAACAGCACGTTTGTTTACGTTCCAAGTCAGTAGAGAGGTGGTGGCTTGCCTCACAGGCGGTTTGCTCAGTAGCTAGTCTGAGCGTGCTTGGGGTATTTCAGTCAAATCCCCATTCTACCTAAATATTTGCCCTCCACACCTGTCCATCGGGAACTTGGTTCTATCTACCATGCGTTTTAATTACAAAAAAACGTCAGTTAATGTTACTGTTTAAGAATCAAAACTAGTGTCACTGTTAACGGTTAGGTTAATATGATTTAACTCTCTCCTTTTCCGTACAGTTCTCTTTTCGTTCGATGCATAGCTGGGTGAAAGCTCCATGGAGCTTTTTACTGTTGATTACTCTTCTCGTTACGTAAGTTTTTTGAACAAAAGAAATATGTTTAAATAGTTATAAATGAAAAGAAACGATCTGAATTTATATCACTACTCGTGAAAACTTATGGTTCGGTCCCTTTTAATTTTTTAATTTTATTTTTTGAAGCTTAAAAAGTAATGTGTGCAGATCGCTGTACCAAATAAGGTAGTACAAAACGGCCTCAGACAAATGAAACAGTCCTTACTACCATCAGGCAAACAACGATGTCTTCAATCAAAAAAGATGTCTTCAAGATCATTAGGAAAAGAAAGCCAAAGCAGGAACTACACTGCCTGCTAGGAGCATATGACACAAAGGCAGGAAGTTGGTCGCTGATGTGCCACGCAAAGGTGCCTGAAAAATTGCGCTGCAGGTATTTTATGAAGCACTCTTACCCCTGTGAGGTACGAAGCGGGGTGGGGATGGAAATTTCCGAATGCAGATATCTTAATCATGCAACTAACCCAGAAGACTTTCGTGACAGATACACTGCCCTTTCGTGCTAAGTCTCTTAATTTATTACCCCGGCATAGAAAGTTGGAAATCTTCACCCACTTTTATGACTTGTAAGGCATGCTATACTTAGCTATCGGTTTAACATTTTGGTGGTTACCTGCTATGATTCCCACGCTAAAGTGCCAAAATGATTTTTGTTTTATTTTAATGTAGTAAAGCTTAACCTTAGGAGTAATCTGTGAGGTCTTACCTTGAAACAGTCCGATTACACGGCTTGTTAGTCGCTGGTCAGTGATTCAGTCAGTCTGATCTTTGTGACTTTTAATCATTGATATGCCACTATAACTGTGTTAGTGAGACATATTGCTGATCGAATCTGTAATGCTAACCACCGTTTTAATAAGACCGATCGTAAGGATTATGCTAATACTCCGGTTTCGAATCGTTTTGATGTTGTTGGATAGTTTCATACTCCAAATTCGCAGAGCTAGGAAGAAAACTTTACAAAGCTCTGAGTGGCTGAGACTTGGTGTAAAGCCTGGTCCCGTAATTTTACAGTCAGTAAAGATCACTTTGTCATTTATACCCAGGCAATAATTAAATTTCCGACATCACTCTCAAAGGTACTTGAAGGAAGCTATTGCAATGATATCTACTCTTGTCACATACATATTCAGGTAACGGAACTCAAAGAGGTGCCTAGAAGGGAAGGGACATGGCTTTTCGCATAGGAAAATCCCCCGCGGACATTTGCGTCCTCGGAGTGACCTTATAGCCTATGTGCCGTTGACAAACAACAAAATAGCCTCTCCCACTTTGAAGTTTAGTGCGGGCGTATTTTCTCAGAAACTCTTTGCAACCATTAGAGTAATTGTTCCGATGAAGAGTGCTTGTTGAAACACGACTTTCGGAGTCAAAATAACTTATATTTGCGAAAATGTTAGTGAATCAACAATAACCCCAAAAATTATACTTTATGAAACTGCGAAATTAAAAAAAAATCATGCGTCAGTATGCACTTGTAAAATACCAAAATTAGATCGAGACTTATTAGTTTCGACTTTTATGAGGAGAATCATACACCTAAAAAGCCCCAAATGATTTTTCGAGATATTTCTATTTTTTTCCCAATTGTGAGAGCATTGAAACCACTATTTTGGGAGTATTGAAACCACTACATTATGGAGAGTGCTTACGTCTAAAGAACTGTGGGAACCTTAAGGGGAAAAAAAGAGAGACGGAAACCCGACACTTTTCAGTCCTGTGCGCTTTACCCATTTATTGGGTTTCACTCGAACCTTTTTGGTATCGCCATTTATCTACGCGGTATGTTTATGAAACGTGTCCTAGTCAGGCCCACCACATTGAGAAGTAAACATGTATTTTCGGCAGAAACAGCCATATTCACTCAAATGCTTGTTCACTGTGTGCATCAAAGTTTGCGGGAGATATTCATTGCGAAACTAACACGCCGTGGTAGTGTACTAACTCATTGCAATGGACATCCAGCGCAGGGGACTTCAGAATAATGAGGCTCACCATTTATCTATCCCCGTTCTAGTGACTAAAAATATATGCTTTTATCTCGCTATTCACTAGTGTATATATATTTGCTCACACGGCCCCAGCCTAGAACTCATATGTACCTACCACCGTTGATGTGAAGATATGTGTTACAATTTACGTAGAAAATCGGTTTTCGACCAGGGATGTTTATTTAGACTGCTATACTGTGAGTTGTAAGCTGTTGCTAAAGATATGCCGAAGAAGTGGCTATCGACAGAAGTGGCCAGTGCTTATGATTACATATACTAAACTGTTATAAAAGCGCATTTCGAATGGTGTTTACGCAAACGCCTTTCGAAGTACTATAAGTTGTCAACATATGCTGGATGCAGGTACCTTGTTATCACGTTTATCACGACCACTACATACTGCTTGACTGCAGAGTGCAACTTTGTGGGAGGGATTCTAGCATAGCAGAAGCTTAACTTAACCTTTCTAGCGGCTATTACTGCACTTCTATCTCCAGATTCGCGCACTTCTATGGATCATTTGAAGCAAAAGTCAATTCGAACAAGCTCAATCAAGATTCAGATCAATTAAGAGAGTGCCAATTTTTCCAATCACGTATTCCATAAAGAATAGATTTCATACTACACCTCTTGAATACTCACCCATTGATCGAAATTCCAAGAATACTGATACGGCAAATGTCCTGGGGACACATAGTCCAATTATCCGAATTTTAGTGGCTGTGACAATGTGTTTGATATTCCTTTGTCGCTTTGTCCTGTTGCAGAACCTACGACTGAAATTCTCGGCGGCCCCGATCTGTACATTGGCCGCGGCTCCACCATCAACCTCACTTGCGTTATAGAGAATAGCCCGGAGGCCCCAGCGTATGTGTTCTGGAATCACAATGATGCGGTGAGTTCCTGTGCCAAAATCGCCCTAAGACGAGTCTGCCTGGCTCGAAAAAGGATATTTGTCTGTCTCTTGCAATCAGTAATGCCGCCAAAATTCCGCTCAGAATACACTGTAAACTTTTAGGGATGGATATTCAACATCCTATTCCTTTCGCAGCTGATTGTGAGCCGAGTGGCTTATTTGAAACACATGCAACAAAATTAATTTTAATCTAGGTTTTTAATTTAAACGATTGCTGAACCCCGTGCCACTAAATGACAGTAAGCTCAAGGGGCAACGTATCTAGGTGCATGGCATTTCCGAGCGGACAACTTACAATGAAGGGCATAAATGTTTGACAATTTTTAAAGTTAAGTATGACAACTTATTTTGTAATCGTTCGAACCGCGTGTGCGCACTCTCCTATCTGACTATAGTAAAGCGACCAACACAAATTTGAAAAAGAGGAAAACAAACTATGTAAAATCTTTTGTCAGCCATTTATGTCCTTGTCTATACAGTATAAACTATCAAAATTCGCCAACCATAATTTTAAAGGTTTTAAGTCGGTAATCCTCATGTTAAAATGAAAGGACGAAGAATAGCAAATCACAGATGTGGGGAACCCTACTTTTAAAAAATAATTTTAAGTTGCCTTAATAATTCGAAGGTGAGCTCAAGAAGACTTACAATCGAGGGGATGCAAAACTTTTTAAATTATTATTTTCTAATGCTGTCATTGCGTTTTCATTTAATATAAACGTGACCTTTTAACGTTTAAACTAAAATCGATGAAAAACATCCATAATTTTGAACACACCTATGCATGCCCTGAAGTCCCTAGATTCGGACCAAGGGAGAGCTTTTAATTTCTTTTTTTTTCCGCAAATTTGTGTCGTTTTATTTTACCGTGTTTTGATGATATTTTTCTTCGAATCGCTGTTTTTATTAATTAAATATCATCCTCACCAGGAAATTTAGATCATAAAAATCCTTTAAAACCACCCTTTGAACTTCTACAACAACTTCATCAAATCTGTGGACTCTTTTGGTGGTCTGTTTGTTAACGAAATAAACGAAATCGGCAGTCCAATTACATTAGCTATATTTTTTTCGCATATCTGCTGCCTTTCCTTTTAGCCGATTCAGTCTTTGCTGTCTCTT
>Ga0058701_10000574_pt1 | contig 24905 bp, 17 predicted proteins | sample AgamicOrMae_FD_97039 | JGI IMG/M metagenome (GOLD analysis project Ga0058701, IMG submission 97039) | Agave microbial communities from Guanajuato, Mexico - Or.Ma.e | ecosystem: Host-associated > Plants > Phyllosphere > Phylloplane/Leaf | place: Guanajuato, Mexico | collected 2012-06-04 | reverse complement strand
GAGCCACAAATTGGAGCCTACTTATCGTGGACCGACCCGCTAGCGCACAGGTGCTATCGTGCGCTATTCTGCCATTGAATCCGCAAAGCGATTTCTTTCCGAATTCTGAGACGATTTTGACACCTTAACAATCAAGCATCGATATCTCCGCAACCAATTGAGCTAGGCAAGAAATGATCATATCAACATGTTGCAAAATACATACACTATACGAGTACGCGGTCTGCTTGATCATGATGCGTTTTTCGCGGCCCCTAGTCGGGCTCAAAGTTTGAAAGTTGAGCTCAATTATGGAGAAACTAGAGGTCGTATTGTGCTTCCGCGATTTGTCATGCACTTTGTAGACATTTGGATCGCTGCATGCAAGAGATTGGCGCGCTAACATGTCCCATTGTGAAACTGGAAAGATATTTGTCATTTTTCTAAATCTCACCAGAATGGACAATTGACGTGTGGTAGAGAATGCAAACTGTGACAACCGAGCCACTAACATGCAAGCTAAAGAGCGCCGTCTTGCAAAGGCTGCAATCTTGACCCTTGTGGGCCCAAGAGTGTGGGGCCTCAGTAGCTAGTGGGGCCTGTGGTGGAGCAAGCAAAGCCATAATGGGGCTGTATGTGCTATCAAGAGCCTTTGGATGCATTGTTGTAGCTTGTAGAGAAAATTCAGTGGCCTAGCATGGGTATTTGTACCACAAATCGATCTCACATTGAAGAGAGCGATTCCGCTTTCAGGACCTTTGTTGACAATCTGCTCAAATATCATCCGCTCGCACCCCGGGCTAACCAGTCATGTGAGCTCAATGAAACTTTGCACACTTATAACTGTATAGTAGCACTATTGATTGCATGCCTATTCGCGCCACTAGGATCACTATTGCATCCACAAGAGAGCAAAATGTTCGAACGGTTTGGGGCCCCTGGTGCACGATTGCGAGCTGAATGGAAAAAACTACAATCATCATACCTTAGTCCACTAGTTGTTCAAGCACTATGCGCAAAAGTTTTTACCTCACACAACTAGAAGTATACTTTCCGAATCCATACACATAATTAGCTGAAGGGGCCCCCTGGATGATTAACAAGTGATTCGAGAGGCAGCAACTCTTGACCTATGATGCGCAATAGTCTATGTATACTGTGTGTAATGGAACAAATGCTCTCAGTCCACTCTTTTGGCCCTCAATTGGGGGCCCTCTATTTCACTCCAGCCAATCTGATGCACTCTCCAGATTAGCCAGAGATTCAACTAATGCCGCAATCAATTAGTCTTGCTATAGTGCATATGTGGCCAAAGTTGCATGTCTCTATGACGAAAAGTTGCTCCGCTACACGAGCTACACTTCCTCCAGACCCGCGGCCAAGGGAGCTAACTCGCGCAAATATCACACCAAAGCTTTCACCAGTTCTAGTGTAGCTAGCAACAAGAAATTCACACACGTGTCACATATTGTCGCTAATACTTGATACAGCATGATGAATATACAAACAGTCGCTAATCACAGCCTCAATGGCACCCAGACACCTCATGCCGAGTGGAAGGGCCAATTTGCCTCTCAGATCAGTGTCCACAAGGGCGGTGATCAGTTTGTGCTTTTATGCAAGTCTGGGCGCAATTTCACAGCTCTGTGAGCACTAGAACGAGCATCAGTGAACATGATGCCTAGCTAGTTGGGATGCAGCATCTGCATGCTGTGGAACCTCTCTGCAGCTAATTGTGGCCAAACGACCCCGTAGTCTGTATCAGACGCCAGTTTGGAGCAGTTCTGTAGGCTACTCCGAAGTGTGGGACCTTTGCCTGGACCAGTAGGAGAGCGAGCGGGGTCGTGCATTGGACGCTTGTTGAACGAATCGGAGCCTCTTACAGTGCCCCACTTTGCGGCAAGGCGCCTGATTTTTGTGACCAGATGAGCCTGTATTCTGCATTGAATGCATGCCAGGAGCAGGCTCATGATCTCGTTATGAGGCTAGAACCCTTAGGAAAGCCACAAATTGGAGCCTCCCTACCGTGCACGGGCCGGGTGATTGGGGCTAGCGCACTGTTGCCATCGTGCGCTATTCTCCCATTCAATCCGCAAAGCGTCTCTGTTTCAAATTCTGAGACGATTTTGACACTTTAACAATGAAGCATCGATATCTTCGCAACCAATTGAGCTAGGCAAGAAATGATCATATCAACATGTTGCAAAATACATCTGCTCCATAGATATGCAGTCCGATTGTCCAGAATGTGTCTTGCGTGGCTCCTAGTGGGGCTCTAAGTTTGAAAGTTGAGCTCCATTGTGGGAAAAGTAGAGGTCGTACTGTGCTTGTGTGATTTGTCATGCAGCTTGTAGACGTTTGGATTGTTGCATGCAAGAGATTGGCGCGCTAACATGTTCCATTGTGAAACTAGAGAGATATTTGTCATTTTTATAAATTGCGATAGAATGGACAATTGATCTGTGGTAGAGAATGCAAACTGTGACAACCAAGCCATCAATATGCAAGCTAAAGAGGGCCGTCTTGCAGAGGCTACAATCTTGACGCTTGTGGGCCCCAGACTGCGGGGTCTCAGTAGCTAGTGGGGTCTGTGACGGGGCAAGCAGAGCTACAAAAGCGCTGTATGTAATGTTGAGAGCCTTCGGATGCACTGTTGTACCAATGGAATGTAGGAAATTGTTGTGCAGAAAACTCAGTAGCCCAGCATGAGTATTTGTTTCCCAAATTCATCCCACATTGAATAGAACAATCTCGATTTTGGGACCCTTGTTGAAGGTTTGCTCAAATATCGTCCGCTCGCACTGCGGGCTCTCATGAAGATACTGTCCGGGGCAACATTGAGTGAAAAATATGATTTCCATGGGGACGAGTATGGTTGGAGGTGTCTTGGTGGCTGACTCTCCGCTGGCCGGCGACAGCAAAGGATTGATGTGGTCTGAGCCAGCTGAGCACACTCGGATTTAGTCGTGGTTTGATGGAAAAAAAACCACCCCTCGCAAACTCCCTCCAATCAGTCATTTGTCCAACATGGCTAGCTGACAGTGCGAGAGAAGAATATCGGAGCAATATGTCAAAGAGCTCCAAAAAGCGGATCGAACTTCTTTACGTTATAATCCGACCCCTTTGGACAATACAACAAGGTGGTAGAGCAACTAGACATTAGGGCGAGATAATATATGGACAAATGATAGCCAGAGTAAACTCCATGGAAGTAGATGCGCGATCAACAATGATCCCGTTGTGGAATAAGCGTGCAAAGTGGATTGAGCCGAACTTGGTGATTGGGCCGATTCGAAAGAGCGCGGCAAGACTGATTTTAGTCCGAGAGGGAGCACAAACCATGGAGGCTAAATGTGCGCTTCGGGTAAGGGATCTATGCTGCCTATAGACACTCATTCCGACAAAAAGATGCGAAGATAGGGGGCCATAGAATTGGTGCTATCTATCCCGAAGCTGACAAATGGCCAGCGACCTTTACTCCGATCACAACTTCCGTTGCATATTGTCAAAATCAGAATCTTGGACGTATCCACGTCGAAATTTCCCTGCAAAGTTGATCATTTGTGACAGGGTGGAGCGGGCTAACTCGTGCTGCGCGGTGCCCCGAGGAAAACTTCTCCTCGAAGCCTGGGGCCTAGGCGCGCGCTCGCGCACGTACTCTAGGGGTCTTGATGATACTGTCTCCTCATGTTATTGTCGTATTGTGGTTATGGTGCCTCACTGGCGTGTTTATGTTGCTTCCACCAAGTCCACTTGGTCGGCAAGGGTTCTTGGGATGGTCTAGCATCAAATTTAGCTATTATATTGCAATCAAATTCTCACTTCTGACCCACAGGATGTTTCTAAACTTTGGCCGGATGTCGATATGAGCCAGTATTTGTCTGATATGTGATCTTTTTGCGGAAAAAACATCTCAGCATAAATATTAACGGGCTCTTCGGGGTTCAAACCTCATGATGCAACTTACCCTCTAGAGAGCGATCAGAAGCGAACAAATCCGGCGGCAATATGAGGAGCCGGAAGATGATTGGTGAGAAGTTGAGAAATTCCAAAAGGCACAGGCAAGCCGGTGTCGAGAAATGGATCAAACAGTTATTGGTAATATTCTACCTCTCGATATTATTTATACAATTCACCCATCAGACTTTGTTAACAAATATATATGGAAAAAAGTTGTCAGAAATCAAGGGTGACCTATCGCATCGTTTTCTGTTACTGCCGTCGCCGTACTCAAAGAACAGATCGCCCCTCAGTCAAAAGTCTGAACCGACCGATTTGACTCACGATGCCACAACGGACCAATACGGGCGACTTTCCACATTAAAGAATGAATTTATCTCTCACCAACAAGATGTTATGAGTGATTATCCAAATATCGAGGCTCGCAGATTCAGCAGGAGTCCAGGAAACAACAGCAACACTTTGAATAACCCTCCCGTAGGTGCGGCCGCCTGGAAGCAACCACAGCAAAGGCAGCAACTAGATCAAAGCTCCAACAATGCCCTCAACCAGCAGCGAAGATCCATGAGGCTCCAAGCTCACAATGGCTCCACCAATGAGATCAGCCAACAAGCCAGACTCTTGTCTAGTGAACCTCAAGTTGCCGAGGGAGTGTCAACAGAATTTCCCAATCCAAATATCAATAATCTTGGCCACGAGATAACGAAAATTTTGAGAAAATTCTTCCTCCATGGCTATGATAAACGGGTGAGGCCCAATTACTCGGGCCCACCGGCCTTGGTGAACGTTAGCTTTCATATAATTGGAATCAGTTCAGTGGACGAGGTTCAAATGGATTTCACAACAGATTTTTACTTCCGACAAAAGTGGTTCGATCCAAGACTTGAGTTTGATCCAGTTGGCGAAATAGATGAGCTTTGTGTGGGGGCTGAATTTGCTGAGAAAATTTGGTTACCTGACACCTTTTTTGCCAACGAAAAGACGGCAACTTTTCATAAAGCAACCACAGAGAACACCTTCATTAGGATAGGCAATAATGGGCGCGTTTATCGTTCAATTAGGCTCACAGTTACCTGCAGTTGTCCAATGGATTTGCAATACTTTCCCATGGATAGACAAAGATGTAAGATTGAGATAGAATCTTATGGTTATAATACTCGTGATATAGATTATCGTTGGGAGCGAGGTGATGCATCCGTGAGTCTGAACACAAAGATAGAGCTGCCACAGTTCAAGATATTAGGCTTTAGAATGGGCCAGGAGATACAGAATTTATCCTCTGGTGATTATATACGCCTCTATTGTGAGATACACTTTGTTCGCTCAATGGGCTACTATCTGTTTCAGATCTACATACCAGCCAGTTTGATCGTGATGATCTCGTGGGTATCCTTTTGGTTGCACCGCAATGCGACCCCAGCACGAGTGGCCCTTGGAGTGACAACTGTGCTCACAATGACCACTCTAATGTCTAGCACCAATGCGGCATTGCCGAAGATCTCTTACATCAAGTCGATTGACGTCTTTTTAGGAACCTGCTTCGTGATGGTTTTCGCTGCTCTGTTAGAGTATGCTAGCGTGGGTTACATAGGCAAAAGGATCGCCATGAAAAGAAAACGGCTTCAGGATTTGCAACAAATGCAACAGCATCATCAGAAAGTTTGCGTTGCTGCGGCCGCCTCTGCCGCAGCAGCAGCGGCTGCAACCTCAGCCCAGGAGGCCCACAAGTTTGCCGAGGCTAATGGTGGATCGTCGTCAAGGGAGAAGCTTGGGGTGGACTCTCTTGTTTCGCAGGCTAGCCAGACGCTTGGGCGGAGAGCCAACACAGCCACCTCACTTGGAGCCAGATTCTTGAGCAACAGAAGTAAAACAATCCAACGAGGCAGAGGTCTAACGAACGAGCCATCTGGTGCCCATTTGTTGTCCCTCGAGGAGGCGGAAGACCAGGGCTATGGGGCATCCTACAAGCAGGACACCAACGGTGGAAATATTGTCAACAATCCAACTGATAGGAAGGCATCTTCAGGAACCTTTAGGGAACAACCTCAAACGCCCACCAGACGCAGATTGATCAATCCTCTTTGCCCCTCTATCAACCAGCAGGTAAAAGCTCAACAACACTTGACTAACAACTCCAGTCGGACCCCGTTATTGGCCGCAGGGGCTGCCATTGCGGCGGCAGCTACCAGCCAGCACGGGCACGGGCCCACAACTGAGTTCGAGGTCAATCAAACACATGATATGATCAGGATTTGCGGCCTAACGCCAAGCTCCATCGACAAATACTCGCGTGTGGTGTTTCCTGTTTGCTTTGTTTGTTTCAATCTCATGTATTGGATCATCTACGGCCATATCAGCCAACAGATTGAAGACAAAGAAGTTCCGCTGATACCCTTCATAAAGGGATAGTCCCAAACTTTCCTTTGATACTAATTGATTGACAGAAAGCTAAGTAAGAGTGGAAGTCGCTTTTTGACAAAACTATCTCAAGTTTGTTGCGAATATTGGTTGTGTATCATGCAGGGGCAGAAGTCATCAATCAGAATTGTTAATTGCACTCGAGTCAGCAAAGTATCGCACAGTGACTCCTAAGGCTGGCCCCTGTTTCATATTATCCCTTGTATGACTTATGGAATGTTAATTAATAAAAATGAAACTTTTGTCCACTGCAGCTTCAATCAGTTTGAAGTATGCTTTTCGGAACTACTGTGAATTAGACTGAGCCAGGGAAATGCAAGATTATTTATATCCGGGTGACCCTAAGCTCAAAATATGATCTTTCTCTCAGTCGAACGTCTGATTGGTGAGGATAGAATGTTGAAAAGAATACCGTTTATGAGACTAGTGGAACCTGCCTACAAACGCCCAGCACGATCCTCAAACGATGTAAAAGGTGCTATGAAAATGTGGTAGTTATACAATCGAGGATTAAAGGCTCAGTAGCGGAGGACAATGTTGCTTCCGTAATAATTTCCTATTTGTAAGTACCCTCGTTATGGCGGCCAATGACAGTTCAAAAGGCAGCAAAGTTTTCTACTTGGCGCTCTCCAGTTTCTAGGCTCTTGCATATCTACACCACTAGTGAGCTCTGGCTTATACCTTGATTCAAAGTTACAAATTAATCAATTTAGTATCGCACAATACCATGTTAGGACGTCAGCTCTCCGCATGAAGGTTGCAGTTTAATGACAAACGGTCTGCACAGTGACAGTAGCGATCTGTGACAATCATTTATCACGAACTACCTGAAAAAGCTCCGACTCCCCGGAAGTCGAACATCATGCATGCTCTAAGTAGACACATCTCTGGTGAATCAATTTCCGAACACTTTGGTCAAGTTGATTTCACTGTGATTTCATCGGGGGCCAACTCATCAATGGTTGATCACTAATGCATCAACTCGTGCCCTTCCATGGCACTCTAGAACCCTATCTACGGGCTTTGAGTACAGTCTCGACTACCCCCACAAGTAGACTCCAAGCACCTCTCTTTACGCTATCCAGAGGTCCTATCGAAAGCTGTCATCAGCGAGACAGCAAGAGTGTTCCAATCTCTACGGAACCGGAAATGTCCCCCTGAGGTCGAGATGTTCTGATGATGGATCGATTATCGACTAAGAGAGTGACTGGGGAGTGATGTTGAAAGAATCATGCCATTTTGAAATTCTCATGAGAGTCTCCATCTTGCCTCGGCCCCATACTCAAGGGAGGAAGACCTGGCCAGCCGGTGTTGATCTGGCAATCCCGCTAGCGCCCCTTGCGAGCTGGAGAACTCGCTTAAGAGGCCAAAATGCTACTGTGCAGTATTCTGGCCAGACAGATGGACGCATCCGATCCCAAAGAGCTAGGAGAAGACGTCTCCTCTTCATCGGGCCTCCTCCACCAAAACGTACATGTCTATCCAGGCCGATTATGGAGTGCCTGATCAATTCTCTATCTCTTAAAATGTCGACAGTCCTCATCACAATCAGCCTCTCGGGAACCTCGTATAGTGGAGAGCAACCTGATTCCACAGAACGAGCAGTGATAGAAAAATAGAGCAAAATGGAAGAAGATAATGAAAAGTCGCAAGTTTAAGTTTATAAAGCAACAAATAGACACAACCTTTAATTTAGTCATGATGAGGAAGATCTCTTGCAACTCGGGAGGTCCCACACAACTTTCGACTGCTTCACGTACCAGACAAACTTTTATGGTTTCTTCTTTCGACTCCAATTTCAGATCCATTTTCTTTATATTAGAACCCCTTCTTCGCTTGCCTCTTTTCTCATTCACACTCAGTGGAGAATTTAAATCTCCTTTTATCATAAAACTTGGCCAACGTTTGTGAGCTTATAGAATATTGATGAAAATCGCGCAAATGATTGAAATGTATCTCTGGCGATGGAGTAGTATTGCCGCATTCCTCGCAAACGTATACCTTTGGTCTTCTCTCTTTATAAGCATATTTATGAGCAATTCCATGCACTTTAAGTGAATGCGACTCAAGGGAGCACCTTTGGGTGAAGGACTTTTCACAATGTTGACACTTGTATGGTCTAACTCCGCTATGTGTCCTGATGTGCCTTTTCAAATCGAATGTATCATTGAAACCTTTACCACAAAAGGTGCAACTGTAACGTTTAACATCCGAGTGACACTTCATGTGCCTGTTCAATAATCTTTGAAGGCTAAACTTTTTACCACAAACGGAACACTTGAGCGGATCTGATGGGTCTGCCTGTTGATGATGGTGATTGATGCTGCTGGTGTTGTTATTGTTATTGATATTAATGCTTTCCTTGATTGATGTTGTTGTAGTACTGATACCATGATCAAGATTGAGTTTCTTGTGAGTTATATTCAGATTATTATCATCATTATCGATCATATCATTTTCGATGAATGTTTGGTTTGCCTGCTGGTGAGGATCTAGATGATCAAGATGCTGCTGCCTGTGATGGTGGTGGTGGTGGTGATGAGTATTGTTTTGTTCATTGAAACAGCGATTGATTGTTGGGACCACAAGCAATCGTGGTTGTGTGGTTGGAGTTTGTGGTGTTGGTGATGAGGTTGTAGAATTGGTTGTGGTTGTGGTGACAACCTGTTGATTGGACGTAGGCGAAACAAGAGAAAGTTGTTGGTGGGCAAAATTAAGCGAATTTTTGCCACCCAATCTGAGGGTTGTTGCCCCTGCTGCTCCTGCTCCAACTATTGATCCCAGTAGTGAACCTGTAACTCCTGTTGGGGAATCATTGATGGTTTTGTTGTTACCAATGGTGGTGCTGCTGGTGTTGGTAGTAGTAGAATGAGGGCTAAAAAAGTATGTACCATAATCGTTACTTGTCTGCTTGCTGAGTTGTGAAGAAAGAGGCGAATTAATATTATCTGGAGTAATTGTTGTTGTTGTTGTTGCTGTTGTGGTGGTAGATGTGATTGACAATGGATTGATTGGTGCCCCACTTGGAGTGGTGCTGGTGTTTGTTATTATTGTTTTAGCGTGTGCAGCTCTGAGTGGCGCTGGAGGCGAAAGGGTTGTTGCTGTTGACGTTGTTGTGTTTGGGGCCAGCTTTGGTCCGGTGCTTCGGATGATGCTTGTCATGGAGTTCTCGTCTGATGCCGCCAGTGGCGTGATGATATTATTATTGTTTGCCCCAGATTGTTGGTGGCCAGTTATAATCTGAATATTATGATTATAAATGTTGGCCAAATTGTGATTGTCTGTGCTCTGGTCCATGGGCACTTGTTGCTGCTGCTGGTGGAGTTTCTGCTGCATGAGGTGGCGACCCAATGGACTGGGAGAGCAGTGGGCGCCCACCGCCAGCTGGGGACCATCTGCGGGGCTCTTCTTAGATAGATTCAAGGGTTGCTCGTCCAGCTGATGCAGATCGTGATCTTGATGGGTGGGCGGGCGGCCAAGAAGCGAGAGTTGAAGTCGCGTGGTGGCCCCGCCGGCCAACTCCGGAAAGGAGGCCTCCAGTGGAGTGACGGCGGGCGTCTGGAGAGAGGCGGCCAGGAGTTGTTGCTGGTGGTGGGCGGCCAGCAGTTGTTGTTGGAGGTTCGTGTGTTGCTGGGGCGAAGTGGCGGCCGAAGAGACTTGGACCGGCCGCTGCTGGAGCAGACTTGGGCCGCTTGTCTCGCGCCGGAGGGCAGTATCACCTGGATTGCATAGAGAGCTGAGGGTTGCGGCGGCTGCGACGGCGGCCGCCTCGTACTGGGCGCCCGAAGGACTGCTGCTGGCGCCTGGAAGTGCAGTGGAAGGGCCACTGGGAGCGCCACTTCCGCCACTGGACGAGGGACGCCACCAGGAGGCCACCATCTGGCTGGTGAGCGGCCGGGTGAGGCCGGGCGCCAGTTGGGCGGGCGGCTGCACCAGTTGCTGCTGCAGGCTGCTGAGCGGCGAGGTGGGCGTCAGCAGACTGGAGCTTAGCTTCGAGTCGAACATGGCGGCCAAACTGGCGGCCAGCGGGCTGGAACTGGCGCTGCTTGGGGCCCTTGGAGGCGCGGCCGGCGAGCTGGGCTGAGGTTGGTGCGGTTGTTCTGCTGCTTGCTGCACACCAAGCGCAGCACTGGGCGGCCTAGAGACTCCTCCAACTGCTGCTGCTGCTGCTGATCCACCAGCCATGGTCTGGCTGGTGGAGCTCGCCGACGAGGGTCTGGAGGGCGCCGGACAACTGGCACTACCACTGCTGCTCGCTGGACTGAAGCCGCTCGAGCTGCAACTGCTGCTGCTCTCGCTTCCGCTGCCACTTCCGCCGCCCACGGACCAGAAGCCGCTGCTCGACACTGAGTGGTTGCGCTGCTGGCTGGGGGTGGGCGCGCGACTCTGGGCGGTCGGCGCTTGAGTTTGGGTGTGGGTCTGGCTCTGGCTCTGTGTTGGTGCTGTGCTCGTGGCGGGCGCTGTGCTGCTGAGGGTGCTGCTTGTGCGGCTGGAGTAGAGGGCCGACAACTGTTGCTGCTGCTGCTGCTGGCCCAGTGCTTGGACGACGGCCGAGGGGGCCGAGCTGGACGTGGACGAGGAGGTGGAGGCGGACGTGGCGACGGATGAGGTCTGGGCGGCGGCGGCCGCCTGCACGGCCGCACAAAGGCCGCTCAGCTGGTCAGGGGTGAGGGGCGGCGAGCTGGGCAGCCAGGGACTGTCCAGCTTGGACATGAGCTTCCTGTGGATCAGGAACCCCTTGGGCATTGTGGGGCGCTCTCTGGACTGAACTGGGTGTTGTCTTGAGTGTCTTGAGTCCGTTTGAGTCTGTATCTGAATCTGTATTTCTATGCAAGCCTGTGCTTGGCTGCTCTCGCGCGCTCACTAACATGCACTCGCGCGCACACACACACACACTGCTGAGGCCCCGGCGAACCTGGAGGACTGTGCTCACTGTGGCCGCTGGCTGCCTAACGGGCCCTAAGGACGCGCACTGGCGAACAAGTGTGGACGTGCGCGCAACACCTTGGCTCTGGGCCGGCTGCTCCAAATGTAGTGGCCTTCAGGCAGACCGAGTTCCTGTTATTTTCGGGACTGCCTCTTCTGGTCTCTCTCTCTCTCTTTGGTCCCCTTTCGGCAACTCACACTCTTCGGGCCTCGCCTCAACTAATGAGCTACTCTCTCAGTCAGTCTGTCTGTCTGCGCGCCGACCAGACCGCAACACTTTCACTCCCTCTCTTGCTTCACTTGATTCGTCTGGCCCACTCTTCTTCTTCTGGCCAATTGTTCTTGCCGATTTCTCTCTTCCTGCTGGCGCCAAGGTGAGCCGGGCGAGGTTGCGATATTGTTGCTATTAACGGCAAGAGAATTATATAATAATGAAAATATGGGGATGAACACTGTTGGCGGGCCTGTTCCCGAGTGAGCGCGCGTGTGTCTGTGTGTGTGTCTGTTTGCGTCTAGACTTGAGCTCGTGTGTGGCTTGGTGATGATTCTTTGTGATTTCAAGTTCAAGCTCGCTGGCTCGCTAGCTAGCTAGCTTGCGTTCAGTGTGTGTGCTTGTGTGCCTGTGTGTGTGTGTGTGAGTGAGTGAGTGTGTGTGTGTGGGTAGGAGTATGAGTATGAGTGCGAGTGTGTGTGTGTCTGTGTGTGTGTGTGTGTGATGGATGTTTTGTTCTTCTGTGTGTTTCGCTTTGCCAGATCCAGTCCGCTTATGCTATTATCTGGCTGGAATCGCACACGCACGCACCAGCAGCAGACTAGTACTGCGCCCGCTGCTCACATAATCTAACTGTGAGCTGCCTCAGTTGCCGCCGCCGCCGCCGCTGTTGCTCTGGCTGCCGCTGGGCTGCCGCTGGAGCATTGCGCGTCTGTCTCCATGTGTGTGCCCGTGCGTTTGTGCGTGCGTCTGCTGGAAGGCTGCAGCTCTGCTTGCTTGTGCGTGTGTTCGCGGGTTGCCCGAGTGAGCGAATGTTTGAGTGTGTGCGAGTGTGCGCCTGAAGCGAACGGGCGAGTCTCTGTGTGTGCGAGAGTTGCGAGTGCGCGCAGCAGCAGCAGCACTCTGCTGCTGGATTCACCAAACACGCAGAAAAAGAGCTCTCGCTCGCTCTCTGTCTCTCGCTCACTGTCTCGGGCGGCACTTCTGCCTCCACTGCAGCGGCTGCCTGAACGGCTGCTGCCCAAGCCCAGCCTCTGCCTCTGCCCCTAAGGCTCTCTGCCAGCTCGCTGCGGCCGCCCAGCGAGCCAGACGCACTCGCTCGGGCGGCGCGTCTCGCCACCGCTCCGGGGCGCTCCCGCTCACTCACTGGCTCCACTCTACTCTCCTCCACTCGCTAGGCTTGACTCTCCCAGCTTGACGCGGCGCGTCTCCCCAGCCCGCAGCCTGGCGGCTGGCCCGATCCTTTGCGAAGCACTTGTTGTGTAATCGCTTGTTGCCGCTGAATGCGCGCGCGCGTTCGAGTTGTTTTTGTTGTAATAATAATGTGACGACTGGATGATGACGATGATGTAACGACAACAAGTAGTTGTTGCCTTCACTCGCACTCGCACTCAAACTCTCTCCCCCTTTTCTCCTTTTCCACTCCACTCAACTCCACTCGTCCGTCTGCCGCCCTTGCCGCCAGAGCCAAAGCCAAAGCAAAGCCGCAGCTCCGGATGGCTCGGCGGCGGCGGCGCCAGCGCGAACGCTACGCGAGCGCTCTTGTGTAACGCGGGCCACCACCAATGGCGCTCTCCATCTCCATCGGTCTCTCTCTCGCTCTCGCAGCACTGGCGGCTCCAATGCCAATGCCATCGCCAGCGCCAGTGCCAAGGCGCCGCTCTTACCGGTCTTGGCGCGCGGTCTTGCGCCTGGCCTGGCGGAGGTGCGCAGGCTTGGCGAGCGGGCGGGCGAGCGCGCACTCAGTCGTTCGCCGGCCAGAGCTGGTCTGTGGTGGTGGGCCGTTTTCGCGGCCTTGTGTCAGGGCGCGCGGGCAAAGGTTCGCTCGTCTTGCTCGCCGCCCCTAAGCCCTGCCCGCACGTTTGCCGCGCGCTCCCTCGCTCCTTAGTTCGCCCGCAGCTCGTCCCGCGCGGCCAGTGCGCAGCCGCCGTTGTCATGGTGTTGCGCTCTCTCTCTCTGCTCCTGCGGCCACTCGCTTCTACTCCTAATCCAGCGGGCCGACTCGTCCACGGCCAGATCGGCCAGCGGTGTCTGCGCGCCGCCTGGAAACGGGCGCCCCTCCCAGAGCCTTGCGTGAGCACCTCCCGCCGCCCACCGCAACGGTCCGCACGGACGCAGAAGAGCCGCCGCGGGGCCGCTTTCTTCAAATTGGGGCCACCGTTGCGGGCCAGAAGTGGGCCAGAAATAGCAGCCGCGCGCGAGGGGGCGGCCGGCGCGCAACCGGAGCCCAAGGAGGCGGAGGAGGCGGCGGTTGCGCGGCCTCATCTGACGGCCCGCTCGAGCAGCGCCAGATGAGCCCCCGACGTGCAAGGGGAGGTGTGGGCGACAAAATTAGCCCGGCGGCCAAACTGCTGCCACTTTCCTCCTTCATCGGGCCTTCTGGCGGCGTCTCAGGTCGCGCCAGAAGGAGCCAAGAGCGAGGGGCGAGGGGGAGGCCGCGCGGAGGCGGCGGAGGAGGAGCACTGGCCCAGATTGGAGCGCGCCGCATTGGAGCCAGCCGGCCCGAGCCGAGTGGGTGCGCCAGAGTGCGAGTGCGGCCCGAAATTAGGTTACGCGATCGTCCAACAAGCGCCGCTTGCCCAACGAGGAAAGTTCCCGCGCGCAGCAGTTGGCCGCCTTCTGTCGCGCAAATGGAAAAAGCTCTATTCTTGGAGGCGGACCTGAGGAGTCAGCCTCTAGAATGCTAGACAGGCTCTACAATGCTTTGCGGCCTCCAGTGCGCTGGGCAGGATTCGCTGGTTGGGCCGCTCACTCTTTGCCTGGGGCAGCCTCCACTGTGCCGCGAGAGGCCGCGCGTTCCCATTTTGGTTCGCCGCCGACGCGCCGCCGCACGCCAACTGGGCCGCCGACGCACCGAAACTCATGCGGGCCGCCTTTAGCAGCGGGCCAGTTGACGCGCCGCCGAACCCAGTCTGTTGGGCCGCTCACTCTTACTGCTCACTGTTGCTGCACTCTTAGCCCCGCATTGCCTGTGCATTGCTGGCCCCTCAGAGCCGGCCGCTCGCTGCCAGTTGTTGCGCACTGGGCCCAACAGTATGTGCCAGCCAGCAGAAGCCACACGCGCCGCCCCAACAGCAGCAGGCAGCCCAGCCGGCCGCGCGCTCTCACTTTCACTTCCTGTGCCGGCCGACCAACAGCCGGCCGCCGAACACTTTCCTCACCCGCCCGCGCCGCCCGACCACTTCCTGTCCGGCTGCAGTAGCGCACCCGCCACTGACCCCGGCCGGCCAATTGGCCCCGCTCGCTGCAAGCGGCTCCTAATCATTCGGAGCAGCTCCGGATCATTCAGAGCGGCCCCCGATCATTGGGAACGGCTCGCTTTCGCTTTCGCCCGCTTCCGGCCAAACAGGCGACCCCGTTTGAGCGTCAGCCTGTTGCACGCGCCGCCCACGCGTCCCCACAGGAAGCGCCCGGCCACTGATAGCGGCCGGTGGCTCACTTTGGGCTCCTGGCGGGGGCGCATCTGGCGGAATGCGGCCAGATGCTGCGTGTGGCCGCCCGCAGCTCAGCGCCAGAGACCCTTCCAGAGGGCAGGAAGCGGCGCCGGAAGGGCGGCCAGCGAAAGGATCGGCCGCGAGCTCGGCGGCGGGCAACAGGCGGCGGGCTCGCGTGCGCCGGCCACACTCTGCCGCTGGGCGGCCCAAGTTCGCTCGTATCAAGTCTGCCGCTGGGCCGAGGGGCGCCCGCGAGCGCCGCCGCGGGCAGGCGAGCGCGCGGCCGCCAGACGGCCAGACGGGGCGGCCTTTGTGGCGCCGCCGAGGGAGGCGAGCGCGGCGAGCGAGGCGGGCGAGGCGGCCGCGCTCGGACTGCCACGTATAACCTTCAACCCTAAAGTGGCAACCTTCAACTTTCAACCTTAACCCTCACCCTTCGGGCGGCGCGGCGGCCCATGCGGTTGCGGCGGCTTCTGAAGCCTGGAGCCTGAAGCGTGGAGGCTGAGGCATGGAGGCTGGGCCTGAGCTTGGCTGCGGCGGGCGTGCCTTGGGCGTTGGGCGAGCGGCGAGGGACGAGGGGCGGCTGCCACGAAGCGCAGTGGAGGCGGCGAGCGCGGCTGGCGAGCGCTGCCAAGTGCCGCGTTGCAGCGTTGGAGCGGCCGTGTGGCAGCGCGCCAAGAGCAGAGGCGCAATCTGCGCGCCGGCGAACTGGCGAACGAATGGGGAAAGCGCGCAGGAGAGGGGCTGGCGTGCGGCGCGCACACAAGCCGCTGCATACAGTCTGTAGGCAGCCAGCAGTCAGCAGCCAGCAGGCGGCCGCAGACTCACTCTCGCACTGCCAGGCGCACTCTTGCACTGCCAGTCGCAGTCGCAGTTCCAGTCGCAGTCGCAGAGTCGCTTACGCACTCGCAGGCAGGCGCGCAGCCACGAGCCATGAGAGAGTTCGTGCGGCCAGCGAGTGTCTGCGGGCGCAGCACTGCACAGGCGGCCCTCAGCCAGCCGCACACAGTCTCCAACGCCTCCAGAGCCGCCCGGCTGCTTACAAAGCAGAACAAGGCAGAAAAGGGAGGCAACAAATAGAAGTTGGCAATGAAAAAGGCTCGCATTAGGCAACGTTACGTAACACACAGCCAGTTACTCGTCGGTTCGCTTCGTGTGCCACAAGCTCGCAGCCTTAGCCTCAGCCTTAGCCTTAGTTGAAGCTCAAAGAGAGAAAGAGAGAGCGCCAATGGTTCAGAAAAGCCGATGCTTCAGACAAGCCGATGGTTTAGAGACGATGCTTCGCCCATGGATTGCCGCCCGTTCAACTTGTTGTTCAACAGGCTTTGTTCCTCCTCCTCGTCTCTGGCGGCGGCGTCGTGGCGGCGGCAAGAGCGCACAACTGGATTTCCGAAACACTCTCCTGAAGTCTGTCTCTTTCTCTTTCTCTTTCTCACCCGCCGCACTTTTCCCTCTCCACTTTTAACAAACGCACCTACTCACACACGCACTCCGGCCAGCAATGGTCCGCAGTCCAGCCGGCCGTCCTGCCGCCCGCAGACACTGGCGAGCAGCCGGCCGCGCTCCTCGCCGAGCCAGCTTAACAACAAGGGCCGACTTGGGCTGGCCAGGCTCGCATGTTGTTATTGTTGTTGTTGCTGTTGTTGTTGCTGTTGGCTGAGTTGCAGTTGCAGTTGCAGTTGCAGTTGCAGTTGCTGGCCAGCATCCCAAGGCCGCGGCGGCGCGGCTGACCGCGCCTCAGGATGTGGCTGGGCATGGGCGGGGGGAGGCGGGCAAATGAGCGTGGCGAGGCGCCGCCGTGGGCACGGCTGCTGCGGGCCAGTCTGAGAGGCCGCCTTGGGCAGGCTCGGCCAGAAGGCAGAAGGCAGAAGGGCTGCGGCGGGAGAGAGGAGTCTGCTGGCTCGGTGTTGCGTCGGGCAACGTTAGGTCGCGCGCTGCTCGACCGGCGCACTTTTCCCTCCTTCCTATTCTCGCGCGCTCACTTTCCACAGCCTCTCTGTGCGGCGCACAGTCTGCCTTTGCGGCGCACAGTCTGCCCTTGCGGCGCACAGTCTGCCGCACACAGTCTGCGGGCCGCGCGCACTGCACCAGCACTGTGCAGCCGCACGCTCGCTGCCCGCACGCACTCCTGCGGCCAGTGCGCGGCTCCTCCGCCCTTGTTGTTATTGTTACTGGCCAGCGCCTCTCGGCTCAAGGCCACTCGGCCGTTGCTGAGCGCGCCCCCGACCAATTGTGGCCGCCAAATGGCAGCCATCTGTGCCTGGGCAGCCAGCAACGGGCCCTCGCCTTCGCCTTCTCCCTCTAACTCTCTTCCTCGCCTTCCCGGCCGGCCGCCTCGCCGCCGACTCCATCCCGGCGCCTCGTCAACAACAACAACTTGCACTCTCTCGCTCCACCCGCAGCGCCGCACACTTGCCGCCCGGCCCGCAACACTCACCGGCCAAGCCCTCGCCGGCCGCCAGGTCCAGTTGTCCCTCCCAGACAAGAGGCGGAGGCGCACGCAGCCAGAGGCACGCCAGCTCACAAACTGACTAACTTGTGAGCCTCAAACTGAAGCCCAAACAACTCAAACTCGAGCTCAAACTGCAACTCGGCCGCCAGCTCAAAGGCGCCCGCTCCAGCCGCCACTCTTCCGCCGCCCGCCCCGAGCCCTTTCCATTGGCCGCGCGCCGCTTGCATCCTCCACTCGGCCAATCAGTTGCGCCACGCACACCAAATGCGCCAGTGCCAATTCCGCCCAATCCCAGTCCTCCAACGCTCGCCCCACTTGCCCCTCGCCTCCCTCCTCTCACTCCCTTTGGTCAGGGCCGGCCCATGCTGCCTCCTGCTCGCCGCCAGACACGCAGCAGCCAACAGGTTGTCCAACTTGTCGTCCTGCTCTCGGCTCTAGGCTGTTGTTGGCTCTGGGCTGTCGCTTGCTCTCTCTCTCTTGTTGTTGGCCCTCGCTTGTTGTTGGCTCTCTCTCTTGTGGTTGGGCCTGCGTCTCGGTGGGCTCCTCTGGCCTGGCCCTTGGGCCCAGGCGGAGGAAGCGCAGAAACGAAAACAGCCAACGCCGACACGCTAAAACGGCCCTAAGCTTCCAGGCGACAAACAGCACGTCTGTGCCAAGTGTGTGCGGCGCTCCATCGAAAGTTCACCGTTGTCTGCCCGTTGTTTTCCCATTGCCACTGCCACACGCTCATGCTCGCCTATGACTCAACTCGTTCGCTCGCTCTTCCCACACTCTGCCCCAACCGAAACAGCACACACGCCCCCAGCCTGTGAAAATCTGCCCCTTTCTCTTCTTATCCAAATTTCCAAATATACACAGGCACCACAAACAAACAAATGCATAGCCAATCCATTGGGCAAATTTTTAGCCCTCCAACAATTCCTATTGCTTTGCCCACATAGAGCTTCATCCAATTCGCCCCACCGGCACCCAGATGATGGCCAATTTTGGCTACATTTTTCGACCCCTCAACATGTCTACACCGACAATCATGGCTGATCATTATCGCGCCAATCCTCTCACATCTCAACCCCACCCTCCAGTGGCTTATGCAACCACCACCACGTTTCGTCACTCGGCCTCAGTATATTTCCATCAGTCGCCTTGCCAGCCCACATGGAGCACAATACAATGATAGAACTTTCCCTCTCCAGGCCAGGAAATTGCTCTTAGTCAGCAGATATGTTTTCACTCGGAATGGACTCTCACGATGACGTGTCAGCCTCTAAATCTAACCAGACTGCAACTTAGTTCCGCAACTTAGTCACCGGTACTTTTCTCGAGTCAGAAACGGACTCGATCTATCCAGTGAGGCACTACGATGCTCTGTATTATTCTCTTTATGGCACGATTCCGAAAATCCCTCCTCAACTTTTAGATATTCCTCATTGATTGATTAATCAGGTCTCCGAATCTTAGCTGATCCAATATTTTCTTCAAAGGAGTATGGCCCTAGAATCGACTGTATCATTTCCCCTATCTTGTGGGCTCGGCGGATTATCTTTTCCGATTTACCTGTTGCCTCCTATGGTCTACCTATGGCCCAGACACTTCATCCATTCAGAACCCATGCAACTGGTGCGACTGACCACCGAGGGTCTGCTATTCAGTAATGCTTATAACGAGCGATATAACGAATCCATTCTCGACATTGTCGACATAATTGGTCCTGGAATGAGGTTGAAATTGAGGCGATTCAAAAATCTGTTAGTTACTGTCCGACTCCATTGGAGTCAATTCAATTCATTATTTGGCCAAAAAACTCCTGTGCAAATGGATGGTTCCATTTATCTTTTGATATTGAAAAAGAGGCCCACAACCAGGTGATCCTTCTGGACGTCCTAAGCTTGCGTGCTCCTTGCCATAACGGTTCTCTGAGATCCAGTTTGGGTTATTCTCATCGGGCGAGCTCCATGTTGCTCCTGATGGATTCGTCCAAGAGTTCTACTCACAAGTGCTCGATGACAACTTTCCGCTATGCTTAGATCCGCTCCACGGGTAAGACGCTTTGACTTGGAGCCGAGATTCAAAATCACCAACGCGTGGGAGTAGGGCCCAAACTGGAGTACGATTCTCTCCCCTGGAGTTTGTCTACGTCCATTGATTCATGGGCGATTAGATGCAGTTGAAACAGACACTCTCCATCATCTAGCTCGATCCAGAACAGTTGATCCACTCTGGCAAACCCAGACGCAAACAGATTCGAAGTAACGGCACCAAGCCGAGAATGCGTCATTGGGCCGCCGTTTGAAATTGCACTTGTTGCATACACACAGAACTAGCGTAAAGCCCAAGTTTGACGGTGATTGAATTTCACCACCAAATCCAAACAACAACAACGACTCACTTTTCCACTGTCTGCCGGCCAACACAACATTAAACATTCAATCATGATCGTCCGTTTTGCGTCAAACGGAGTCTACCATTGCGTCTGTGATAGCTTAGCGGCTGTTTCAATTGCTCCGGGATCAGACCTATCCATTGATCAAGTGGAGGAGAATTTTTGAGCAAACTCCCGACAGGTGAGGCTTTTTGCTTACCATTAATAATGATAACTAGGGATCAATCCGGCATGAGGACCTCCCGCTAAAGTCCCTAAAATCTCTACACGTGCACCGCCATCATCTAGGTGTTTGTTGCTCTTTCCAAAGCTCGATTTGAAATGAACACTTGTTATTCGGATATAAATAATTGTCTCTTCTTGATGTATGGGTCATACTGAACCATTGTTGCGCTCTCCTCTAACAAGGCAATCACCTTTATAGAGCAGAAGAATATACCAGGCCAGAAGGCTAAGATCTAGGTAGACAAAGTGGCTGTTAGCAAGTGAATGAGTTAATAATTTGTCCACGAAGTGTAAGAAGATAATATTAAACGTAAGAATAATTGTATATATCATGTATAGAGGGTTAATTTTATTGCAAGTGCTGGTGGCGCTATGGTACCAGAATCTGTGTCTGGTCTCGTGCGAGTCCGTTGGGCGTGCCAACGGAATCGTTGGCCGCCCGAACTATGGTAGCGACCCGTCGTACGACGAGAATGCAATCGATGGAGGCTCTTACATGATTCCGTCTAGGATTAAAGTGAAACTAGTCCGCAACATCAGAACTGTGGATCCGGACAGGTTGGCTGAACCAGAATTGAGCTACTACGGAGCCTTGGGAGTTGGAAGCCCGCCAAAGGTTCTCAATTTTGTCTTCGACACTGGCTCCAACCAGCTCTGGTTGCCCTGCTACAACTGGTTCCCCCTGGCCAACAATCTTCACTATTCGGATGGCTACAAGGCCAAGGACTCGTCCACCAGTGTCCAGTTGAAGAAGGATTTCTCGGTGGATTATCGTGGAACACGACTATCGGGCAGCATGCATGAAGATATAATGACTCTATACGAAGATTTAACCAAGGAAGATGCCGCCTTCGTGCCCCATGGACACATAGCCTTTGGACAACATTTTTTGGGAATCTCTGATGCGGACAATGAACAGTTTAGGTTCAAGCCCTACGATGGAGTTGTGGGTCTCGCTCCAGTGGCCCAATCGAACACAGGAACCCGAAACGTGTTGCTCTCCATTCAGGCGACCAATTTGGCCAGAATGCCAGGACACCACGATGCTCAATACAATAATACCTATCCCTCATTCTCGCACGAACCCATGCCGGCCGGCGCCTATGGGGGCAACATACGTCCCAACCAGTCTCATGGTAACAACGGCTACTACGGAGGCGGCCAAAATAGGCCAACTGGACTCACAAATCCTCGCCTTGATCTGGTGTTTGCCTTCTGGTTCAACCCTAATCAGAACTCCCGCGACGGTGGAGAGCTAATGATAGGCGACCTGGACGAGAGTCGCTTCAGGGGCGAGATAATATTCCACAAGGTGAACAGTTGGTTCGACTGGCAGTTGCACATGCAACACGTCCTATTGGGCAGCCAAATTGTCTCCTGCCAAAGTGGATGCAATGCAATCTTTGACACGGGCGCCAACTCGCTGGTGGGCCCTCGTGAGGATATTGAACGCATCTACCAGGAGCTTGGCGCCTATCGCGACGAACGTGCAAACATGATGCTTGTCGACTGCAGCCGAATCGAGTCTTATCCAACCTTCACCTTCAGAATCGATGGATATCCTTATCTCATCTATCCGAGCCACTATATCAGAGTTTTCCGCTTCAACAACAGGCTCTTCTGCTATCTGGCCGTCAAGCCGCGAGATTCACCAGATTGGGTCCTGGGAACCAGCTTCATTGGTGCCTACTACACAGTGTTCAACTTCTCACAAAGACTTATCGGTTTTGCCACTCCCCAAGGCTAAGCCCAAGCTGCTAGGGCAGCTTCTTGTAGCTCTCTACAAATGTAATTATTGTTGTATAAATCCACATCGTTACTGTCTCAGGACGCTAGTTCAGGATAGACTCAATTACCACTTTCGAGTGTTTGACCACTCGACCGACAATGCAGCCTTCTGTCGGATCCCTAAGCTTTGAGTGCCCAATTTCGCGAGTTTTTCTCACCTTGCCTTCACCAATAGAGAAAAACCCGAAATCGAGCCAGATTTCTTCGCTCTCGGGAAGAAAAAATTCCCGAAGTTTTCACCTTTTGATTGCAACAGTTTGACGCGGCCACACTCTCTGAGTTGCGGCCTACATCTTGGCAATTATTGCTCCCGTTCTGGTTAATCTTATACAATAGTGGTGACTCGGACGACATAGAAATCGTGCTCTAAAGAGACATCGTTTTACTTTTGACTTCGGTATTGAAGCCAGTTCTACATGGAAGGTGAACGACGCCGACTTGGAGCATACGTAATGCTCCAAGTCTGCTTAGCATACGTTATAGGCTCGAACACAGCTTATAGCATATGCTAATCATTGGATTCCTTGCAACTGGTGACGATAATTCCCTTAGGTGCCACCTTTTCGACGATTGCCTGAGAGCAGTGAGAAGGTCTCCCGTTTTCCTCTCGTCAACAGTCTCTTGGGTATCGGCTCACCCTCAGCTCAATTAGACCTGATCGAATCTTGCTCACGGGGACGGCTCACCATCGATGGCTCACGAGAGCCAAACATCAAGAGGGCTTATTGGTGAACATATTTGGTCGAGGAGGAGGAGGCAAGATCTTGTGAGTCGCGGCGGCAAGGGCAGCTTACGCATCATTGAATCATCTTGCGGCGAGTGGTGTGGCTAGGAAAAGGTGCTCAAAAATGAATTTTCAGTTCATTTAAAACAAGTTTTGACTGATTCAGCAAGTCTACTTCTGGACAAACATTTAACACTCGTCATTAGGGTAGACTCCCCTTGTTTGCCGCTGCTGCACGTGCCATGGAGTGCGCATGGGCGACGGTGAGCATGATTATCATCGATGGTAGGTGTCAATGGGTTTGTAATCGATTCAAGACGAGAACCTCTCAGATACCTCTCGGTGAGTGTGCCATGACTAGGTGACGAGATGATCTACTTGGGGCAAATTATGAGCTATCAAATTAGAGCAGCGTCATAGTTCGATGATAAACAATGAGTTGATCTTTAAGATTTCAAGCTCGGCTGAGGGAGCAAAGCGGGTACTGCACGAGCGCTGGTGTGATTCTGATGGTTAGATAGATTAGTACGAATTGATAACGCTAGTGCAATACCCCATTATCTCGGCTTATAATTCATCCGAGATAGTATGAGGGCTGGCCCTTTAAATCGGTGACGAGCTATGCGGATTGTTGTTTTGCGCGCTTCGCCCAAAGCGATCAAATTAAATCCACTCTCTAGTGCGCGCGATTGTCCGCGCCTCTGCGGTGTTTATGAAAGAAAATTCCAACCCACAAACTGCAGTTCCTTTGGCCCGCAACGCTTGTCTGACTGTGCCAGAGACAAGCCATTATACAGAGCGTTACGAATACACTGCTATGCTTTCCCCCGCCTCCACGCAGCTGCGCATAACCCGCTGTCCCGCCGCAAGACACGCCCACTTATCTCCCAACCTCCTATCCGAAGGTTCCCGGTCTATGGGTGAGTAACACATTCGGTTGCTGCAAACTTACGTTCCATTCTATTCAGAGTTCCAGTTTAAATGCCCACAAACAGAGGTGCGGGACGTTTGCTATAATTGAGTAGTGCAGCATCCAGCGGGAGTCACCTCCCCCTTGATTTTCGTAGGGGTGTCGCGGTCAACCAGCACAGACCTTCTTTCTGATGGGGAAAAGTGCAACGGTATTTTAGTGACGCACTGGAGAGTAGAGTAGGGAAAGCAAAAAAATCCCAACAAACACTCGTTCCGGCACTCCATTTTAAATCATAATAATAAAAATATCTTTAGGTTCACACACAATCTTCAAATAATTTGTATATTTCATCCTTGTAAATCTTTGGAATAACTACCATTATTATCTGGAATAATGAATTCAAATTACGAGAAACGTGTCATCAAAAGTGAGCTATCTGCAAATAAATACAACCATACAACGCCAGAAAAATTTAGTGATCGATACACGCCCATAAGAGAGTCACCCAGTTGGCAAATGCGATATGGGCTCCTTCAATCCCCAAATTCATCAATCAAAGTTCTCAATACTAAGCGACCGATAAAAGTTGATGAAACGCCAGAACCAAGAGACGAAAGCATAGCATACGAGTGTTTATTACACAATGAGCTATTAAATGCAGGCATAAAGGATATGAAAGAACAAAGGACTAACAATGATTCAGCTAAGAAAGCACAACCTCTATTAACATCACGTAGAAATCTATTCAAATATAAGTTAAGAGATGACGATAATCTCGTTTCAACCGATTTAAAATCATCACCTTATTCTCTTTCACCAGTCGGTGTAACCAGTCAGATTCTATTGAAATCACCTAAAAAATCATTTAGGAAAATTAGCAAAAATCCATTCAAAATTTTGGATGCTCCAGACCTTCAGGATGACTTCTACCTGAATTTAGTCGATTGGTCATCGACCAATCTTCTCAGCGTTGGTCTAGGTACTTGTGTTTATCTGTGGAGTGCTGATACATCACAGGTTACCAGACTTTGTGATTTATCCAGCTCTGATATGGAACGTCAAGAGAAAGTTACATCAGTTTCCTGGTCTGAGCGTGGTAATCATGTAGCGGTAGGTTGCGAGTCCGGTGTTGTACAAGTATGGGATGTAACTGCCAATAAGCAAATCAATACTCTGACTGGGCACAGCAAAAGGGTTGCTGTTCTTGCTTGGAACGGAGATATTCTGATGTCGGGCAGTAAGGATTGTTCAATATTACAAAGAGATATTAGAACGCGATGCATAGATCCTGATAGGAAGTTGGAGGCGCATGAGAAAGAGGTCTGTGGACTCAAATGGTCCCCAGACAACCAGAACTTAGCCTCAGGTGGTGACGACAACAAGCTTTTTGTTTGGAATCTACATTCTGCACAACCTTGCCAAACCTATCATGAACATACAGCTGCCGTTAAGGCAATTGCATGGTCACCACATCATTATGGTCTACTGGCTAGTG
>Ga0058701_10000573_pt1 | contig 24948 bp, 6 predicted proteins | sample AgamicOrMae_FD_97039 | JGI IMG/M metagenome (GOLD analysis project Ga0058701, IMG submission 97039) | Agave microbial communities from Guanajuato, Mexico - Or.Ma.e | ecosystem: Host-associated > Plants > Phyllosphere > Phylloplane/Leaf | place: Guanajuato, Mexico | collected 2012-06-04 | reverse complement strand
TGTGGCTGAACGTAGGTTTATCTTGAAAAATGAGGGAGTAGTACGTATTTTGATTATTTTTCAAGATAGGCTTATGTTCAGCCATATCATTCAAAAGGTCTCGGCGAGAGCTTTCCATTGATGCGGCTCAACATAGGTCTACGCTGAAAAATTACCAAAATACGCTCTACCCCCAATTTAGTTTCATACCCATAACAGGTAGAGCATTCCCAAAAACGAGGTTTTTGTTTTTAGTGTGTTGTTTTGATACTTCATTAGCTCCCGTACCAGCTCAGCCGTCGCCATACCTGCTGTCATACTTTTAACTTTCGTCAAAAAGGGGCATGAGAATAGGCGAAAATTTAAGTTAGGTAAGGTTGCGAGTATTGTTCCTAGCTTAACTCTAGCTGGGTTTTTCAGCCCAAGGTTAGGCAGAGGAGATGGAAAATTCCGCCTATCAAATTCAATCTGCTGGTAGAGTTCAACACACTTTTCGTAAGCATGCGAAAATTACTCACAGTCAGAAGCACTTTGCAAGAGCTTGTCATGAGTAGTATATCTACATAAGATGTAGTGCGAGAAACTAGTTCCTGTTGGGTGAATCATGAGAGAAGGGGCGGCCCTACTCTCATGGGTGAATTTAAAGCTACCAGAAAAGATGCTCTCGAGGCCTCTTGCTTCACGACTATAGTATCCTTTTATTACAGTTAATAAGGGTCGTTAAAATCTTTCAATTGTGACTCACCTTTGGGTATATTGTGTTTTGTCTGCTCTTTTTCCCAAGATGCAAAAGAGGCCTTTAGGGCTTCTGTCATCTTTTTATTAGTCCCAGGCGTAAGAGGTGGGACCTGAGCCGGTATGTCTGCAAAAACAAGAAATAAAAAACATTTTAATGAATTGTCACGGTTCGCTGTACATCTCGACTCGATCATAAGCCATTGTTTATATGTCGGCTCCGACAAGCAGCAACTCGCTTTGCGCATAACACACGTCGCTTCTGATTGGCGCGTTGCAGAGGTCAACGACGTTGATTGGCCAATCTCGAAAGAGATCAGCCAATTACCGCGACGATTTATGGCTGGTACTCTTTGGGCGTGATTCAGCTTGCGGCTAATAGAGAAGCGATAAGTGCGAAACGGCAAACTTAACTACGGAGTATCTACAAATAAAGTACCAGCCGTTCGGCGGTACCCCTTTTCGAGGCATGAAATGTTCATAGGGGTCAGTAAAATCTTACTAACGCTAATAGAAATACTTGTTTTATATCTAGTCCACAATTAGGGGTCGTGCATAAACGAGGTCGACTGCAAGAAGAGGAGGAACTTTCCATAGTCAAAGCTTAAACGATGGTAATGAGGTGGGGGATGAAAGAGTCAATAATGGACACATTTGGATGTGTCGTTTATGGATAAATTACTTATTTTGAGTAGGTTTTCTAAGCAAGCGTGGCAATCAGTGGCAGTTGTTCTCTTCCACCTGGTATGACCGACATCATTAACCCAAATCCTAATAATCAATCATTGTCATGATGGCGTGGCTTATGGATGATCCCAACTAATATCCCCCCTCTAAAAAATCTTAAACCAAGTACACACTTCATCGCATCTCATAATATACAATCAGTTTTAAAAGTGGGATGTACCACCTCCAAAGTACACTTTTGTTCAACTTTACTGAGGCCTACATCATTCAGATATGGGCTACGACTGCGTGGTCGATCCTAAGGTGATACCCCCAAGAAGTACTTTTTACAACGGGTATATATCTACTGTGAGGAACGAAGCAAAGTCGGCACAGGTAAGTCGAGAAGTGAGCACAAGGCTTGTCAACAACATCGGGAATCTCATTAAGTTTTATCCAATTGTTTCAGCTCATTTCTTAACGAAGTCAATTGGGAGGGCTGATAGACGTTGAATATTCATCAACACCTTGACCTCGTCGCCAAAGTTCGCTGTGCATTGGTTACAGTCCCAACGATGACAAACTCGCTATGACTCGGCCTCTGTTCTAACGATAACTAACTCACTAGGCGCTGGCCACTTTTCCAACAATAACAAACTCGCTATGCATTGGCCACTAGAAAAAGAAAACTCGCTATGCATTGGCTACTGTTCCAACGATAACAAACTTGCTATGCACTGGCCACAGTCCCAACAAGAACAAACTTGTTATGCATTGGCCATTGTTCCAACAAGAACAATTTTGCTATACATTGGCCATTGCTCCAACAAGAACAAACTTGCTATACATTGGCCACAGTCCCAACAAGAACGAACTTGTTAGGCATTGGCCATTGTTCCAACAAGAACAAACTTGTTATACATTGGCCACAGTCCCAACAAGGACAAACTTGTTATGCATTGGCCATTGTTCCAACAAGAACAAACTTGCTGTGCATTGGCCATTGTCCAAACAATGACCAACAGGACAAAGGCAGGGTAACATGAGTGCTTTTTAAAAGCGGCGAACAATACCGGCTGTTGATTGGTTGAGCTTCAATTCCAACCAGAGGACCGACTCTGTCGAGAAAGTTAAAAGAATAATAAAAACGAGATTACATCAAAAAAGTACACTATTTTGTTTAGGGGGCAGGGGCCTGACCAGGCCGGCCAGTCCACAGGTGCACAGCAGCCAGGCGTGACGACTGGCAGCTTAGCCTGCGTGAGAGAGACAGTAAAGGCCCACCACACACTGGCCGGGGCGGGCCGGGCTGGGGAGCCGAACAGAACCGAACACCCTCGCCGGCGTGTCGCGTCTCGTCGCGTCGGGCGACGTGCGAAATCGACCGACAGGACCCGAGACGAATGAAGGAGGACTGGCGGGAGCTCGGGGTGATAGACGCAAAGCCTCTTCTTCTCCATCTTGGAGGGGAAGAAGAGGGCCAAGATAGACTGGTCCGTCAAATCAACCCCAAAACTGACTTCAGTCATCAACACGGCGATTCCTTGCGAGGAACCCCACCTCAACTCATTTTCACTACCAGCCCTATTCTCCTTTACGGAAGCTTACGGCAGCACTGCCACCTAGACGTAGGCGCGAACACTTGGGGACGCAACGATAGGTGCGATGTTCATCGCTTCGCTATTACCCTACAACAGAAAATGTGACAATAAACACTGAAATTGTCTAAGAAGGGAAATCTAAAAGGTATACAGCGAGCCACAAAAGTCATGACCTTCCATGTATGTCTTCAGGGGGTCATGACTTTTGTGACTACCTTGCTCTGTGTGAATATGAAAGTACGAAAATCGGGCATAGGCCGCAGGTGGCAATGAACTGATTTACCCAACAGAGAACGTTCTTTGTGTACAGACCACCTGCACCTGCTCCCCCCCCCCCGCAGAGACGAGCCGAAAGCCCCTGAATACTCAAAGCTTTCAAAGTACACTTCCAGGTAAATTACGGACGTACCCTGACATGTCCCAGTGCGTGTAGACACGGTTAGAACAAAAAAAAGCGAGTCCCATATATATAGAGTGGACAAGAGAGGCATTTTACGTCAACATCGCCACGGATGGGTGCCCGGCAAGATTGCGCGCCGCTGCCGCTGCGCAAGCCGTCCTACAGCTTGATGTGGTATCTCTCTTCATTGGAACAAGTCAAGGCCAAAACAAGCGGCGCACTTGGAAGGCGGGGCTTTGCGGGGGAGGGGGGGATGAGGGGGGGCAGTCGAGTGGAAAGGGGAGCTGGGAACTTGCAACCCCTAAGGATCAACAGGTGAACGCGGACCGGACCGCAACAGGTGGACAAGTGGCCTAAGCGAAGCGCACGCATGCATAACATATCAACGGTTTTAGCCTGGGAAAGCGACGATATAGGGGTTGAGCAAGTCGGCCGTTTTCTTCGCACAACTCATATAAATTTAGAGTCGGAAGTTTCGTGTCTTCAAGCAACATCGGAGCACGTAAGCTTACAAGTTAGCCAAGGTTAACACAAAGATCATCGGCCCTGACACCACTTCACTTATCCGCATCCAGTTGTGAAGCAGACTCAAGGGTCACACTCAAAATAAGATCTTGTTTTGATTCTGCTTTCAAGCAACGCGAAGCTCAATTTCAGAGGACAGAGCTACAAACCCTTTAGTGAATATCTACTGAGTCTATGAAATGCACGCGGTGTATTTGTGATCGAGTGAAGAGGTCAGCCATTGGAAGCAGCTGCATGGAACCACTTCGAGTTAGTTTTTATTTTAACCCTTTCATCTCCGAATTGATTTGTTTTAGAAAAGAGATGGACTGCCACTTGGGACTGACAAGAAAAGGGAGGCCTTGAAAAGCACGGGACGGATCGTCTTGAGGTGGTCGATTGTTGGAAGATTTCGAGCACGAGCCCAAGAGCACGCTTAGGGTCCGTGGATCATTGAGCAAGCAACCAAGGGAATAGGACGCGCGACTATACAAGAGCCTGGCCTTCCACTTAGCTCATTTACTTATCCGCTGCGGTACTGTAGCTGAGCTTCGCCGCGGCGTCGCGACATAAAAAAGACGACGAAAACGTTTAACATTTCAGCCTTGTTGGCGGGAGATGCTCCAATGAAGAAAGCCACAAGGTTCGTCGCATCAATGAGACGAACAAGATTTACTTCGTGTCTTAAGAAGCCTGAAAGTTGTAAACAAGATCGTTCTACAGTTGCAAAAGAATATCGAAAGTTGCTATTTTAGCTAGCAGTTTCCCTGTACCCTGAACTCTGACAAATCACCAGCGAGGTAGCTCAATTGCTAATACAAAAGCGGCTTTAGATGAGGGTTCCCAGTTCGACTACCGTTTCCGTTGGTGATTTTTCTGAGTTCTCTTTCCTATGTCCTAAGTTCTTTAATTAAGAAGATTGAGGTAGTTGCGTTTCTTAAAAGGACTTTTTAACGATGTCCACGTAATTCTGAGAACGCACCACTGAAATTGCAAACGGGTGATGAAGGGAAGGGCAACAAGTTAACTCTTTGCTCTGTAAAGAAACTTACAAAAAAAATGTTTGAGGAGGTAATACAAGGCTTTCATATAACCAAAAGCTTCCGTTAACTTTACCAAAGAGTGAAATTTTCGTTACAGAGCAAAGAAAAAAAATCCTTTATAACATCATCGGGCGTTCCGACGGTGTACTATCAGTGGCAAAAGTATTGCTCCCTCTCATATGTTTCAAACCTCTTAACATTGAAAATAACGGAAAGAGATCCGACAAAAAAGCAATCTTTTTAATCGATAGATATAGCAAATATCTATCGAATTCATTTTGAGCTCATTTGTTGTATCTCTTTTCTTTCCAAAGTTACGAAAATTTGAAAAAATGGGTGGGAGCAATACCTTTGACACTGATGGCACAAGCTAATCAGAAGAATGTTATTGAAGAACGTGCAAGCCTCCATTAAGTTTAATAAAATTTCTGGATAATTCTAAGCGAGTTCAGTGTTCTGGCCGCAGAAGATCGTTAAAAGACGAGCAGTAAGCAACGACGAGCAGACCAGAAGTCGGACGGCATTATCAATTTCAGTGCAAATCTCAAGACAATGCCGGCTGAAGGTCGAGGCTCCGTCTGGGAAAAGTGAGGCGCTGAGGCCGAAGTCTCCTATTGTCCGATTAGGACAAGTTCAGAAGGGATAAGGACCTCGCGAGGAGTTGGTAGAAGAGGAGGAAGGACACACCTCGCTCTGGTTTCGCATTGCGTGCGAGAGGAATAGCTCATCTCGTCTCTCTCGCTCAAATTTCCCACGCACGATGAGTTATGGCTCGGCAGATGACCTCATCTCGCAGGGAAACCTGATTTTAAGTAGTTTTGGTGGTAATCTTGTCCACGCTACAAGTCCTTTGTGATACCGAGTATGTCATCTGAGTTGGAACGCTTAAAAAAGACATCACACCACTTAAATTACGACACGTTTCACTAATTTAGAAATGGGTTTTTGTCGAGACAAAAGGAACTTCGCGGAAAAAGCTGTTCGTAGTTTTGAGTTGAAATACTGATAAGTCCAAAAAGTCGGGAACTTAGCGGACACGATTTCTGGCTACACGCATTATCAAACATGGAGCGCCGTTTAAAAATACGCCTTAGTGTCAACAAAGCGACTATTAATTCTGGTGAAGTCAGGAATGGCTGAGTACTTCGAATATGACTCACATGTGATACAAATACACGTATTTCGTTAAACCTGAGTAAGAACCTTGTGGATCTGCATCAATTCAACACCCCGAACTTAAAAGGAAAAATTTTCTATGGAAAAATGTGAAGCTCGGAATATGAGAGAGAATTTGCAAACCATGTTCCCCATAAGCTCTTGGAATACACAAAGGTGACTTGCACGAAACTTGCTGCCCTGGCAACAATTGTTGTTCTCTTTAAAGAGACCAGCCCGAGACATGGATAGCGCCTGAGTTCATAGTTAAATTTCCTAGTTTCCTCAAACAATAACCTAGTTAAGAGACAACACCACCTGAGCCACCCACCATCTGTCGAGCCCACCCACATCCACCCCTAACACAAAAGTGTGTTGAGTGTTTCCATAATGCGGACAAATTATTCGTAGTAACTTTCAATTTTCCGACATCCATCTCAATTGGTCACCCGGGGCCTATGATTAATGCCGTCACGGGGTGGAAGGAGGAGGGAGGGGAGTCGGGCGGGGCTTGGTCGACCGTCACCGTAAATATTCCGATATTGGCCGACGCCCGGCGAGTCAAGAGCGTCTTCGTCGTCACGGGGACCGTCAGCAAACCTCCAGCGGCAATCATCATTACCTAGCGCTGCTTTGAGGATATAAGGTCCTGAAAATTGCACCTTAAGAATAACTCGTAATGTTACGGTGTTTCTTTTGATCCTTAATCTTTTATCTGCAACACGGCTTGTTCTTAATCAAATACACCCTCCGTCTTCAAATCTGGATTTCCCTTCTGATTCGCCATGATTGACCCTTCATATCAATATGAGTAATACCGACATTAGACCGCGCAGATTAACCCACTACTGCCCAGCGATGCAGTTCGGCAACAGAAGAATTTATTTTAGAGGATCTTCTCAGTTCAGTATTGTCACAATTTAAAAAATATCACCCCTCTACAAACCTGAAATTTACTTATTGAGGCATTTTCCAAAGCTTAAAATTGCATATTTTAATGGGAAAATCCTTTCAATTTCCCTTAAGCTGAATTTCACTCCAAATACTTTGAGCTGTTATGGGTTAAGTGCTGGGCATCGTTCCGCTATATTTTCGGGCCGAAAGATAAAATAAATGAAAGAGTCTCTTTCAAATTAACAGTGTGAAATCAAAATGTACTCCGCACAGGTAAACATGACGAATATGCCGAGGTTTATTCCAAAAAGGTGGGAGACGCTCAAATTACAGGAAAAAAAGCACGAAAATTGTCGGCAGGCATGACACTGTAATTACATTCCCTTTTCGGGAGGCTAAGGGCACGGATACGAGAACACGAATTCATTCTAATGCGTTTGTTGGCCGGAAAGACAGACTTAAGAGTGCTCATAAACCACCGAATTGCGCAACGAGACTTTACAATAAAGTAGGCGTAGCTATAATCGTAAAAAAAAATCGAAAACGGATACACCAACTCAATATACCGCGTACTTTTAGCCATAAAAATTCGGTATCTAAAGGATTAAATACCTCAATGAAACCGGACCACTTGCGAAATCAGAGTAATAACAAGCTAAATGCGCAAAAATATCGTAATAAAAACCAATTATGTGTACAGTCGAGATCAGAAGTGATAACATTCCGGCATAGTTCCAATACAAAATCTCATCTAGTGAAATGGTCAGTAGATAGGTCTATGAAAGAGCTGGGCCACCACCTAACCTAACCTAGGCTAAGTTAGGTTAGGTTGAAAAATAAACCTAGGCTAAGTTAGGTTAGGTGGTGGCCCAGCTCTCTCTCAGACCGATCTACTATGGTCTGATTTAAGGACTCACAAAAATTGTCATAACTATAAATTAATGACAAGCATTGGTTCAAGACCAGCATTTTACAATTTACACATGCTGTTAAGACGTCATGACACGAACACACGGGGACAGTTGCACTCTTGTAGAAGTTCGGTAGCACCTTCATGAATAAATATCGTTCTCCAGGTTTGGAGGGGGATGACGTATTTCGTAACAGGACACCCATGGATTGGCGCCTCATACTTGAGGACAATAAATCACTTAATTTATTCACATTAAAACCAGCGGAAGTGCGGTACGAGACAAAACACTGCTAAAAGTTTTCTTCGAAAAGAACAGAAAAAGCTTGATTGTGTAACTTATCTTGACTTCAAAAAGCAGAAACATTTTGTGTTTAATTTCATGCCATTCTATTCGAGTAATTCAGATTTTGAGTATAGGCGCTTCTAAAAAAAACTCCTACGCCCAAAAAATCCCAAACCCGCTTCAAATATCCCGAAACAAAAACGCACTTTATGTTATTGTTGTGTAATTTACAGATAAATGCAAAACCTTATACTTAGAGGGAAAAAAGAAATAAATGCAGTTTGAAAAATCGATCTTATACAAACAACCAAAAAAGTACGTTTTTCTTTAAAAAAAAATATCTAAAAAAATATTATTGAGCATGCGCTGAGCATTTATTCGTATTATTCCGAGAACTTGCGCTGAGCATTTATTCTTAATATTCAGAGTATTTGAAATACAGTTTTTGCTGCGTATGAAGACTTTGTCTTACGGAATCTCCTCAGTTTATAGTACTTCTTACCCCATAAAATCATAAAGTGTTAATGAATTTTCAAGATTAACTCAAAATGGAAATTGGATAACGAAAATTTAAATTTGTCTTAAATTAACATGGACGTTACCATCGCCATATCTTGACCACAAAGAAAAGAGTCCAAAGATATCACCTGATAAGTGGCCATGCACTTGTGTCGCCATACTGCGAACACCATTGGTGCAAATCTACGGCCAATCAAATTAGAGCACGAATATAGAAACCTTCGTTTATAATTAACGACTATTTAATCGAGCTAATAAAATGCCACGATTAGCACAGCTCTGCTGTCTCCCTTGAATATACACTGTGAAAAAAAAAAGATTTCACAACCGGCAGGCTACAAAACAATCGATAAAATTACAACACTCTACGGGAAAGAGATTATTCAGGATACAAATTATTCGGTCTTTGTAGAGCGACAACTAGTGAGACATGGTTTAAGAATGTTGGTAGAACTGGCGAGTTACTAGGCCTGACATGAGCGCAAATTAATTGAGTTCTTTCTCGTTAAAAATAGGACTCGTCAGGAACCTTCAAACTATGACCTCCACCGGGCCGTGTCAACTGTTATGACGATCTTTCACTGTGCAAGTCTAAGCTGCTTTGTTGGGAAATATGAAAGTCTCGTTGACAGTCTGAAACTCAGGTTGACTTTGTATGCGGATCGAAGAGACATTGTAACACATGTTTACTGCAGGAATGAGTGACGGAGAAGACCAGCCGTCTGCGGCCCAGGTGGAGGGGAATGGGATGTCACAGCAAGGCGGGAAAATCGAACTACGCCATCAAAAACATAAGTTAAGACTTTAAAACTTCGATATTCAACTTCCATTATGCGAGTTAAACTTCATAAAACCTTAAATGATTTTATTAGGTAAGGTGTACTGTATATTGAGGAATAGATTTGGTAGGACATAGTCCTCATACGCAACCAAAAGACTGCATTTCAAATATACCATGTGAGTTGCGAGCCCCTGAGGATTTTTTGAAATGACGAAACAACCTGCTCGACACGAATGCCACGCGTGTTGTCCACTACAGGTTGAAAAGCCAGGAATCTAGCCCGTAGTAGGCAACACGCATGGTACTTATGTCGAACACGTTGTATCGTCATTTCAGAAAATCCTCAGGGGCTCATGGTACATTGAATACTACGAATCAATTCCTTTCAGTTCATCTGATTTTGAAACTACAAGAGAAAGCTTGATGAATAGTTCAATACGAAAAACTTCAGACTAAACCGGTAATCACTATTTTAATGGAGGGAACAGCTTTCAAGCAGCTTTTTAAAGATAATACCGAAAAAAAGTTATAATAAACCAAACATTTGTTGGAAAAATTACAACTTTTCATATTCCAGTTTGCCGTTTTTACTGCAAATTTTTGGAGTGTCGTAGGGTTACTCAGATATTTTGAAAAAAAAAATTGATGTTCAAAACGCTTTTTAAAAATGGGTGAAAATGAGCCAGTTTTCTGCAAGTTTCTAAAACCGAAAATAACCGAAATTGCACTAACGGTTCACACTTGATCCGGTAATTATTAGTAGGGCTACACACCTCCCCCTCCCCTACTTTCGCTGGAGCGCGCGGAGAGGGAAAGCTTGCCCTTGTTAGCGCGGCAGCGAATTTCACACCTATTGCGCAAAAATAACATTTTCGCAAAAGAACAAGGTCTTCGGTAACTAATTGGTGAAAGAGAATTATGATGTCCTCTCAGGAGAGCTAGTCAAACATGAATTAAATGAAGGGACGTGTCGCTTCATTTCGTCAAAAAAGTTTTTTATTACTTTTCGTCTGTTACCAAGAAAACAAGTTAAGGGAACCCAGCTTATGTTTCACGTTATTAAAACCTTTAAAATAAGGTATTTGGACAACTTCGACCATAATATTATTTTTCGACTAATAGTATTATCTTTTCCTACAAAATAACGCTATGTGCGCGAGAAGAAAAAAATCAGATGAAATAGAATTATTTTTAAACTTTGGACAAAAAATAATTTAAGCACTTTTGATAATTCTTGATCGCTAAATCTTAATTTTCAAACACAAAGTAAAATTGCATTTTTTGACGTCAACTACGAGGAACTGCGAAATGCAAAGATTTTAACGGTAAATAATATCATTATTTTTAATTAAATAGGAGAAAGGTTAACTTATATTTACGGTTCATGAATGTAACAATTCAGATTGGAGCTACTCATGTATCTCCAATGCAGGTAAAGCGTATGAGCAACCGATACCTTTATGCAGAAGATTATCATAAATCTAATAAAGTACTCTCTTCGGGCATAATAATGCAAAGTTGAAAGAGCTTTAACCGAAGAGTACTAACACGCGGTAAATCATACCCGTTAAACAAACTTCCTAAACGCTAGAAGCAACAAAGAAGAAAACAAATGTACAGGGCTGGCAACATGAGAGAATTTTTCACACACTACACATTCTTCCGTAATTAAATAGGCAGAGCGGATGTTGACAAAATTGTTTAGGTTGGCACGAGTGACAAAAGTACACTACGTCACCCACAAAAGCCCTTTTGTTCAAAACGTTTCATTTTAGGCTTCAGAGAGGGCGTCATAATCGCTCCTTTGCGAGCATTGTCTGCGTTGATATTTAGACTTACTCACGTTACTAGCTGTTGCGGTATTATGCGTAAATCATAGGCACCTGTTTACGTCAATTTTAGGTGTTCCCGTTAGACGCTGAAAGAATAGCAATTAATTGATACAATCAGTTGACGTTTCCTGACCCCTGAAGATTTTAAGACAGAAAGATTGCATTTTCTACTACTTGAGTTCTACTCAAATTTAAAATTTTATCATTATAACACAAAACAGCGTGAATAAGGTTGCCATAGGTTTTGTTAAGAAAAGTACGTTTTGGTGTCGTATGCGTCGCTCTACTGTCGTTCCGCTCCAGAACCGTTCACGATCCCCAAAATTTATTAGAAACAACGAAAATCTCAGCTTAATTTTTATGCACCAAATAAAGACAAATAAGATATCAAATTGCCCGTGCCTAGAGCAGCCCTGAACCTGGACCAAACATTGTACTGTTTAAAACCGCGATTTTTCAGACTTTTACTGATTTTTTTTCGTTCTAATAATAGAAACTTAAAAAGCAATCTTCAAAAAAAAGGAAGAAAAAAAACGGTTTAGGGTGAATCTCGAGTGCAGGTCCTCTCCCTTGCTTAGGCAACCAGCACCACACGCGTGTAAGGCCGGTTGCCTATAATGATCCTTACAGGCTTCGAGCAGGTTCAAGGTGAAAATTGCATGCCGTGAGAAACTGCACCAGATATCATTAAATTACACGTTAGCCTTTAGAGAGTACGTTTAAAAACTGCCTTGGATTAATACTTAACAGGTCATAATATCGGTGCATCGTGTGAACAAAAAAAAAACTTCGATTTTTTCATTATTTTTTTTCGAAGTGACTATTCACACGCTGCCCCATTTAAAATGAATTAGGTTGGTTCCCGTACGTTCAATACACCTACAATTGAAACTGCATTAGGTTGGTTTCAGGGCTCTTGTATTGACATAGACGTGCGAATAGAACTGACCTTTTTACAAGCAGATATTTTAAAGCGAATTCTCCTTTTCTCGTTTTCTTCTGATATTTAATGAGATCTTTCGAAAAAGCCTTGAAAAGTTCAATAAATATAAATAGACTAACAAGTTACGCCTGCCCGCATTAAGAAAATTTTAGAAAACCCCCTATTTTCACTACGTCGTCGCCTTGTAAGGTAAAGTTGAAGGAATTTTTAATGCCTTGACAAAGCAGTAAGTTTTGCCTTTCTACAACGTAAAGCGCTTTTTTCTAAAAATTCATGCCCGAAAACTTCGTTTAGCGTATGTTGAATATTGGAGTATTCAGATTTGAATACTTCGAATCGCAATTAACGATTGACTATTTAAGTACCGAAACAGAAGTCGTAAAAATCGTGACAATAAAATAAATCTCTTCAAAAGAATAAGGTTGGTTTAGCTCTGTAAAGCATAACACAAAGAGCGGGGGCCTGTTTTTTAAAGCTACTCTGCAAGTCTTCACTTTGCACTCCACACTGTACTCTGCAAAATTGGCAGAAACTGTTTTTTTTGCCAGGCTTTTTTGTGCTGGCAATTTGCAAATATCTAATACAAAAAACAAAAATACGAGCGCAGAGTGAAAACTTGGGAGTGAAGACTTGCAGAGTAGCTTTAAAAAACAGGCCCCGGTTCTGAAGACCAATCCAAAACGGAAATTTTAGTATCGGTTTAATGAAATAAGCAAATGAAAAAAGCACACTGCTGAATTGTCATCGAATAAAAGCATTGAATTTTGACTACCTGTCAATACATTTCCACAGAAAAAAAGGTGGTCTAGGGCCAAACACGCGTCCGACTGCACCTGTTATAACACAGCGTTGCCAGATTTCGCAATTTAACCGCGCCTAACCCATGAGCCATCAAGCATAACTCTTCATGTAATCCAGTATTCGAGCGTTGAACAATCCATTGCTAAAGCTTTATTCATCACGTTTATCTCTAAAAGTTAAAAAGTTAGCCGCGCTTATATTTAACGAATAGCGACATGTGGCAACATCGTAACCCTTTGAATCACCGTCCCTACATTACACTGTATATCGTTCCGCCGTTCAATTCATTTTTTTTTTCGAAAGCAATTTCAAGTGGTATTCCCGCCGTTTACGTTCACATAAAATCATCACTTTTTTTTCGCAAAAAGAAGAAAATACACGAGTAATGACCAAAATGAATGTCTATTAAACCAGGCCTTAGAAATTTCACATTATTCGAAAAAAAAATGATAAACGAAAAACATCTATAGCTTTCCTCCATATAAATCTAGGCTATCTCAGATATGTATTTCCCGCGCTCTGCTTGAATTTAAAGAGTCTTTGGAAAGAGACAGGTTTCCTATTTGACACTTGACTGGGATACACGCCTGGAAAAAAAATCGAATTTCAAAACGATTTTTTTTAACCAATGCAACGGTGTATTTCTATTTAGTGACAGTTTACATACTTGTCTTGCTTGCAACTCGCCAAAAAGAGCCAATAAGATTTGATTTAAGATGCTCTATTCGTTATGCGTTTTGTAAATTGGTTTTGCATTTTCGGCTTTTCATACACACGATAGACGCGACGATCGAGCAAACTATGACACAAATCCAATATTTTGTATACTCTTTCAAACAATTTTTAGAATGGAATTTCAGATTTATACATGTGTGACTAGTAAATTGCTGACTAGAGTTTCGGTACATAAAATGTTACTTTTGATAGAAAAACAACACGTGAGGATCACAGTTTGATGCCTCCTTGCGTCAGACTATTGTGTTCAGTACGAATCGCGTACAGATATAACTATCCACCAAGTGTACTTGAAAAAACAGGGGATGAATTTCATCTTGGTAAGATGCCATACCAACAATTAACTGAGAAATTCGTTCACTTCGCTAAAAGTATTTTCCATACATTTAAACGCAAGATCTTTTTTTTAAATAGTGGCATAAATTGGTTTACATGAATTCCGTACACTAGGTTGCGCCAAAAAGCGTTTCTTTTGAAATTAATGACAGTACTGTAATCAGATCATGCAACGAGACTTTTTTAATGAATGGTATGATTTTCGTTCCAAGAATAATGGGACTGACGTTATGATTTGCCTACCTGATCACTATGGAATGTTACAGATGAGCAAGAAGCCCTCTGAATGGGACGGGCCTTAAGTGGGTCACACTATTTAGAAATTGAAAACATCGGTTGCCGCCATATTCCGTACAGTATTTAAATTTCTATGACACAGTTAGCGATTTTCCCTGACATTTTCTAAAGAACAACTCGCACTCGATCTGAAACAGCCTTAGCGTATTGAGGTTCTTTAATTGCATGGTTTCTCCTGAAGTTTTTCGTTCAGTTGCTTTTCGCTGACGCCCCCCTGATTTCACTGACGTTTTTTATACGCAATTTCCCGGCAATTTTGACACCAACCCTTTCCTGACACATTTTCTGACGCCTAACTCAACTATGATTTAAGGTTTGGGACCTAAACGGTAGTAACGCTGATTTGTAATCTGGTCGATTTTTTTAGATAAATCATTTTAAGAACAATACTGTCTCAAAGGACTGTCAGTCACCTATATTAAAAAAAATAATAACAGGAAAAAACGAATTTTAAGTTTTAAAGGCTGCATTTTCCACCTCTACGTTCAACCTTTCATATCATTATGACGTAAGTTGTAAACAATCACATACGTTACGTCAAACTTGGAAACGTTAGATGCTTTGTGCCTCGCTTCGCTGAGCTTGCCTAGCCTTATGCCGCTTACTCCTCGGCAGCACTAATTGCCGTCGAGAAGCTGCAATAGGCTTAACGGCTATAAGGTTAGGTCAACTTAGGTTAGGTGTAAGTGACTTGCGAATAGCTCCGCTATCGACAAAAGGTGGAACACATTCGTGTTACACCACCAAAGAGGTGAAAAATCCAACCATGTCAACACATTCCCGATACGGAAAACACATGATGACAACTTGCCGGTCCGATGCACATTACACGGGCTCCTCGCCAACCACACACAACACAAAACACCACAAATAAACACTGCACTGAGGGCCTTTCTCACCTCGAGGTCTACATAAGGATCTGCCCGATAACATGGTCTCCCGACCTCGTGTGTTCCAATCTAGGTACATGGGACCCGGCGAGCTTAGTAGGCTCGCTATTTTGACTAGTGGGAAACGAAACACAACAAAAATAAACCAGTTGTATCACAACAGTCGCATGAGCACACACACTACCACATTCACTCGCGTGGACTACGTCGCCGAGCGCATGGTCACAAATCCCGGGCTAGCGTGCCCGTCCCTGAGACTCTTCATGAGCCCAAAAACGACGCAAGTGCTCTGAATGACGGCCGAAGCACGACTAAGGAGACGCCCGTTAGATGGGTCGTCGGTTCCCCCCACCCGTCGCGCCCGTCCCGACCGACTCGGCCCGGCCCGGCCCGGCCGGTGGCTGTCTTCATGAATGAACCGAGCCGAGCGGCGCACCGAGCCCGGCCGAGGCCGGCGGCCTGGCTGCTCGCCAGGTGGAGTCGTGAGAACCCCTGGCTGACCTAGGTCTCGGCCAAGCCAGCTTCGTCCACTATAAGGGACGCAGCTTTCTTAATTGGCTCGGACCCGTTTGTGTTTTGTTCGTCTTAATGGCAAACTCAACTGGTCTTGGAGATAAGACTTTTCGGAGGCCGGACATTAGCGGCGACGGGGGGTTGCAGGCGCCACGACGGCGTGAGGACGCGTGAGATTTGTCGTGTGAACCGACCGGCGGCGAGCTTTAAAGATGGAATTTTCCACCTTTTGGATTTGAAATTTTAAGGCTGACAAGTACTGCAACTGTCCGCTACAGATTTTCTTGAAATTTTCAGGACTGAAAGATAGCGGTATGGAAAGATACCCGAGCTCCAAACTTGCTGTCGAAATTTATTTTTACTACCTTAAAAATAGCGTTAAATTTTGAAAAAAATCGACATAATTCAAAATCATTCCTCGTAGAACTCCTAAAAAGAGCGCCTAGGGTTAAAATTTTTCGGGTTTCGCGATATCCACAGCCGTTTGTAAGATAATAGCATATTTTTTGTGTTATCACATCCGTTGTCCAATTTTTAACGCGGTTTTTAAGATAGAAAAAATGAATTCGGGCAGCAAGTTTTGGGGTTAGGTATCTTCCGCGCCTATTTTAAAGTCCTGAAAGTTCCATGAAAATCGGAGGCGGCAAGTTAAGGTGCTCCCCTAATGAGCAGAGCAGCGCAGACACACAACATATGACCTAATAAAACAGAGCCAATTTATTGAGTCATGAACGGTTGAACCCCGGTGGATCTTAAGGGTGGAAAATTCAACCTTTAAAACTGACCTTGTGATGTGATCCGCTTATCGGGTGGATTGGGGGGCAGAGCGGAGAGGAGCGGAGAGGTCGGTTGTAAGACTGCATCCGCTGGTGCGCTCCTTCACCTGTCTCTTTCTTGCCGCGTTTCCGCTTCTTAAGGGGATGCGGACTGGTTTCGGCGCGAAAGCGCTCGACAAACTCGCCGATTTCCAATTAAAATAACGCCGGATATTTTATAAAAAGCGAAAGGGAAATGTCAAGACAGCGCACCCTAAGCGAAATCTTCCAAAAATCGACCCATTTTTTTATTTAAGGAAGAGATTCCGTACGTTTTCAAATATTGCGGTGGTTTCTGCGACTATTCGTATCGATAAGAAAAGATTTTCTAAGGTCAACGAAAAAATCAAACTACTACTCCTACAGAAATGATTTCTGATGCCAAGAAAATTTTTCTTGATATAGTAACAAAACGTTTCTTTTTTCTTGACGCAATTTTTTTTTTCTTTGCAACACGAACATTGTTCTTACTGCAAGAAAAAAAAATCTTATGCTAGGAAAAACAATCTTTGGACAAAAAAAAAAGTCTTGGGACAGGAAAAAAAAAACTGTTTTTAAGCCCGCCTCCTTCGGAAAAGGGCTTTATGGTTTCTTCACTGTATCAAGAGGAATTCTCTTGGCATCAAAGAAAAAAAGATGAGTGTATAATATTCATCACTGGGAAATTTCGCAATCTCTAGACAAAAAAATTTACCAAATGCTAAGGATAATCATTTAAAAGGATGTAAATGAAGAAATATCACACAGCTTCCAAGCATCGAACTCAAGTTCGTCAGATACGGACGGTGTGTTAACCTTGAACATCCTGAGAGAGAGAGAATTACTATTCATAACGCAGCAGACGCTGCCGCGCCGAGCACTGAGGGGTGGGACTGCAGGCACGGGAGGGGAGGGGGGGTCCTGTGCTTGACACCGGAAGTGGGGTATCCCCCTCCCCTCCGAGGGGAAGAGTTACATCACTTGTGCAAGGTGACGTATTTACATTAGAGAAGAAGAATATACACGCAGGTGGGTCTATGTTTTAAATTCTAGAAACGACTGTCGCCAGCCAGATTTTCGGACCTTTGGGGGTTCCCGGGGCCAGACAGGAAGTGGGGACCGGTAGGCTCCCCCCGAGGGGCGGGGGGGGGGGTCCCGTGCGGGAAAATTGAGGTTATCGTCGTGCTGCCCCGATAAAAGGCAATGAAGTGAATAATAATGGAGTTTGGAAGATGAGTGGGGCTCTGAGGTGTAATTGTCGAGAAGGTGGGTCCACTCCCTGCGGGAGGGGAGGTGGTATGGGGACATTGTGGTAGGTGAGCAAGCACATAGCCGGCATCTTTCGACTTGTGCTGTCAATATTTTGAAAGATAAATCCATAACATTTACTTCTAATGAATATAAACCAAATCTATGAGAGCTTTATTTTGACATTTAACGACTTAAATTATTCCCCACGGCAAAAAACCGTCCTTATTCTTGTTTTTTTTTAAATATCTGGGTAACACAACTTCAATACTCAAACGCAACAAAAAAAATCATTTTTTTAAATTATCTATTTTTTAAATTTTATTCTAAAGATTGGACTAAGATTAAGACGGGCGCAAATGAAGGTAAAGTCCTTTATTTCACAAAATTTACAGTTTGGGGAAATTTTAATACTATTTTATAAGAATCTAAATAGGATGTACTCGTTTCAATTTCCTACCCAAAAAGCGTAACAGATTCTCCTAAAACAGGTTTTTTTATCCGTGCACCATTCAAAGTTTGACACCATAAATAATTCTACTTATCATCTCACTTATAAAGTGAATTGGGCGCATCTCACTTCACACCACAGCAGTCCCTTTTCCCAGAGATAAATCTTAATAAAGCACGCCGTTTCCATATCAGGGGCAATAACACACTAGAGTCGAGGTGTGAGCGGGCCAAAGAAGTCTTTTATCGGTCCAGGAGATGGGAGGAGGGGAAGTTCCCAGATTCACCCAATTCGGCGGGAGTCCGCCTAGAATTTAAACATGTTCGTTGGTCAGACGTCGCGGCCCTGCCGCCGGTCGCAAACGCCGGATGAGATAGGTGTGGATGGAAAGGAGGCAGTTTTAATGACTGGATCTCGGCGGATCTCGAAGAGAGGACGAGGAGTATGCAATTCCAAGTCTAATCGGACTGACTTTTATGGCTTCCGCTCGATAGCTCCAACTTTTGTCCCATTCTACCAACACATGTTATGCCATTTTATTGGTGGGAATCTAGTCTAGTTACAACTGTTTTCTGCTCATATTCCTGCCGCTTTTTGCCGATTCGTGCCCAAGGAATGCTTATTTCCGATGCTAAGAAAAAAATTCTTGATTTTTAGACAAACCATTTTTTTACGGCAAGATTTTTTTTTCAGCAAGAAAAAAATATTCTTGTTGCAAGAAAAATTCTTTCGTCAAGAAAAAAAAGAAATCATTACGATGAGATTTTTAATTCGAAAAATTAACAATAACATTTGCTCTATTTAAACAAAATAAAATAATATTGTTATGATATTGAGTGAAATTTTTATTTAGGCTAAGTTGAGGAATAACAAGAATATTTTTGTCGATGTGAAAATATTTGCACTGAGTCGAAAGCAGCCCCCTGGGAAACAATATGGATTAATGACTGTGCATGCACAGTAAACACAAAAACCCGTTTTGGGGAATGCTATACCTGTTTTGGGTGTGAAATCGAAACGGGGGTAGAACGTATTTTGGTTATTTTTCAAGATAGGCATATGTTCAGCCACATCATTCAAATGGTCTCAGAGAGCGCTTTCCATTGATGTGGCTGAACAAAGATCTATGTCGAAAAATTTCCAAAATACGCACAACAACCGGATTGGTTTCATACCCAAAACAGGTAAAGCATTCCCCAAAAAGGGGGTTTTGTTTTTACTGTATACGATAAAGTAATTCTGTCGGGAAGCAGAGCGCAAAGCCCGTAAACTCGCCGTAAGCGATATGAGGCTTGGAGACAATAAAGTGTTGGCATATCTCTAATCGCTTAAGCAACGAAAGATACACCACAAGAGGCAGATAATGCAGCCCTTACGATGTCGTAAGCGCGTAGAAGTCTCTCCAGTCACCAATCGTCGCATTTCTCCACGCGCTACACCGAAATAAAAGCCTAGACTATCTCGTACTCTACGGGGAACTCGGTTCATTCATGAATCGCTGGCGAGCCACGTTTTGCGTATGCGCGTCGTCAGCTGTCCCCCCTCCCCTTTCTCCGAGCGGAAGATCATTCAAGAAAAATCACACATGTGGCAGGGGAGGGGAAGAGGGGAAACCTTCCAAAAGGATGTGCGACACCTTATCCTCCGGTTTACAAGCCCCCTCCCCTCCAACAGCTTCCGAATCTCCTTTTTTTACTGAGCTCACCTTGGTAAATATTCAGGCTTTACAACGTAACGATGTTTCAACGGGACGGACCGGGTTATTAAACGGACGGCAATCGCCATTTTCGCTGCAGATTGGGTTCAAACGGAAATGATCGTTGAATGAGCGACTCGCACTGATTCGGGGGGTCCTTTTGCGCCTGCCACGAATTTAGGTTTAGGACCAGTGATTAGTCTAGGATTACTTTGCGGCACATTACATATGACCGGGGTACTTTGTATTACAGCTCATTGCTCAAGGATTTCTATTGGGTTTGATTGGTAAAAATAGCCGACTCAATCAAGTACACTGTCATTTTAAAGAGATGAATTTCACCTTAGGTCGCTTGGCCTCGATCAGGTCAAGTATCAGACGACCCACTCTGCTTGTTAGCAACGCGATGAATAGCCCCAGATGTAGAAAATTCAACCTTGCGTAATGACACCATGAGACATATATCCATGCAAAACCCATTAAAAATAAATAAATAAAAATAAATAAATAAAAATAAATAAATAAAACGCAGGTGAGAAAATATATTTAATACGTTTTGATGACAACTGAAAAGTAAGAATAATAAAAAATTCAGACTAGATGCTGCAATAAATTAGGTTTTAGGTGGGAATAGAAGAGTCCACTCCACAAAAGTGAGGAGCAAAATTTCGTAATTTTACTGCCGAGAGAGAAAGAGACATTTTAAAAGTCCATTCAGAAATCGATTGGGAGGCAGTTAGCGCTTAAATCCCGTGAGACTCGACTGAGACCCACCATAAATAGCCAATTAGTCGCCCAGTAAAACCGGCCGGTTAATTTGAGGAGTTTCTTGGTTTCCACGTCGCGTCGATTTTCAGCCGAGATAGCGTCTTTTTGAGACGATATTTTCCATAAGAACCATTCCGAGGTGGACTTTGTTGATCCCGGGTTTAAATCGGCCGCCTTGCCACGGTATTTATGTACTTTACACACACGCAAAACCGCTAATGGAATAATAATTACATACGAGAAGATCCAGTTGCGTGTATTTTCATGGGGGCAGCGGAAAGAGGTGATTTTTGAGGCAATGGATAACCGAGCTATTTCAAGCGGCTGACAACTTCCTATAACGTTCAAATTACCTACAACTTAGATATGCTGTTATGGAAAATGATATATATCCAAAATGACGGATCGCGCGGAAGTGGCGTTAAGGATCGTATTCGAAAGCTTGACACGAACCCAACTCTCGAGAGGTAATCCACGTTTTTCTTTGCCACAATAGTACTCTTTAAAAATACCTGTTTCAACCCTTTACCACCCAGCGATGCCGTTCGGCAACAGAAATATCTATTGTAGAGGATCTTTTCAGTTCCATATTAGCACAATTCAAAAAATATCACCCCTCTGGAAACCTGAAATTTGATTATTTAGGCATTTTTGAAAGCTTAAAATTGCGTATTTTAATGGAAAAAATCCTTTCAATTTCTCTCAAGCTGAATCCGAATAGTTTTGGATGGGTTAATAGACCTGTATACCGCTATACCTGTAATGGGTTCACAGGCAAAGTTGGTGTAAGAGGAGTCAGTGAATCCGACCTCTGAAACTTAGAGTTGCTATAAGTGAATAGCTGAAAACTGTCGATGAGAAAATCATTACTCGTATAAATTTATAGCAACACGGTATTCAACTCCGATCTACTTCGATCAAACAGGTAGTGAAGAATTTCCCCGGGGACCAAGCATTCATCTGTTTGACACAGTTTTCAAACGAAAAATGCACAAAAATCCGACAAGCTAATTACCCTATCTAATTGGGACCTGCTACCAGAAAGTTTCCCGTTCGGTTATGACACGTTAATTAAAGGCAAAGAAATCAAGATTAACTTGTTCTCACCTCTCTGGACCTCCGAAATTGGCACTTCTTTAACCGTATGGACACATCTCTGACTAAAAGTGACTGCTGGATGGCAGACAAGTGCTTAAGACGTATAATTTCTAAGGAACCAGAAATGAAGTTTCGGTAACGGTTTTTATTTAAAACGGTAGCTATCCCCACGTCAAAAAATATAATACATAAATAGTACATAATCCATAAGGCTAACTTATTCTCAGCTGATTTGTAACAAAACAAATATTTAGCTCAAATATTCAATTTAGTGAAGCTATAATTTTTAGGCATTAAAGAAATAAAAAGCAGTATTCTAAAAAAGGTCGTGGCTATTCGCCCGTCGGCGAAAATACATGGAGACTTGAACGCACGTAATGCACTTTAATGGGAGGTAACTTGAACGCAAGGAACCCAACCTAATACATTTTATATGAGGCTGGAAGGCGAATAGCCACTGCCTACAAAAAAAATTAAAAAAACACCTAAAAATTGTATTTTTTAAATATTTTTAGCATCCTACATTCTTTTAAAGAAGATTTTAAAGGCAAAAAATTAGTTTTTTTCAAATGTGTACATGGGCTAAAAATTGCGAAGTGACTATTCACACGCTGCCCCATATTTGAAATGTATTAGGTTAGTTTCCGTGCGTTGAACTCACCTCCCTTCTAAAGTGCAATCGGTTGCTTTCCGTGCTTTCAAGTCTCCCTTGTATTAACATGGGTGTGCGAATAGAACTGACCAATATTTTAACGAATATTTCTTGTGATATGAACATGGCGTGGGCGCTCAAAACAGGGGTGGCTTCCCTGTGGAGAAAGTCGTTTCTAACTGTTGAGGCGTAGACTATACAATTTTAGTGGAGTAGTTTATTCGCTACCTGTATAAAGTTGACTCTCCACCGGATATAACCCTTTATAGCCCTCTTCCTCTTGTCTTGTATCATTACCGGAAGTGCAGAGTGATTCGAATCAACGTTGCTTCACACTTCCGAAACGTCTGCTGACATTACTCAAATATTTTTGCTTTGCCAAACTCAATTTAAGTAAAGACTTTTCGCTAATTATAGTTAGAACTTCCGCAATCGCGAACCGAAAAGTCAAGACTTTTCAGTTTACGAGGATAGCCCAGGTTGAGTGGAAATAATCCTAGAAGCTTTAGTAGTCTTATTTTTATTATTGGTCAGTTCTATTCGCACCCCTATCTTAGTACAACGGAGACTTGAACCCACGGAAACCAACCTAATGCATTTTAAATGGGAGGTGACTTGAACGTACGGCAAACAATCTTAAAACATTTCAAATGTGGTAGCGTGTGAATAGTCACTTCATTTTACATTGTAAACTAAAACGATCGGTTTTTCTTCAACTTGTGCTTCACCTACTGTACCGTAGCCACGCCAAGCGAGATCGAACTTAATATATCTTGACCTGATGGTCACCAAGCCTAATGCCGCTTACTTCGACTACTTTGCAACAGTTGCGAGAACTCACCCATAAGAGCAACCGTTAGGTTAACTTAGGTTAAGTACCCTGTCGCTCCGATTCACATCGCTATAAAAGGTAAAACACAAGAGGAAAAAATCCGATTACTCTAATTTTAAGGGCAGGAATGCTGTTAAAGTCGCGGTAATAGAAAAGTCCTGCGAAAAAAAAGAGGAAAACGCAGGGATCTTAAGCGGAGGTCCTTCCTAAACGCTTAGAGGCAGGCAAATCGTGTAATAATGACTGTCATTTCAGCCATCACCTCCACTCCGCAGTGCTTACTTTAAATTGTAGCGTATGTGGAAATGGCCCCTTCGCGATTACCTCGATAAGGCGCAGCGAAAAAATGAAATTAAAGTGAAGGTAAGGAATGAAGGCGCATAAAAAAATCGAGCTTTCGCCAAGTGGGATAGGTAATTCTTCTTGCAGTTCTATTTGGGTGGCCGACTTGGAGCACGCTACAAAGACTAACATCCTTATTTTTAGGTGTCTTTTCGATATTTGTTCCTCGCGCTTAACGAAGTGATCATTTTTAAAATAGTTTATTAAATTACTGTAGAAGTAATAATTGTTTTATTCTTACTGCTGAAACGAGTTGCCGCTTCATTTGCTTCAGATGGAAATCGGTTCTTACCTGGAATAAAAAGAAAACAAATATATTAATAAATTTTCAAGAAAACCAGTAGATGTCCACAAAGCACTGATACTGGCGTCGAGAACAGAGCGGCCCAGGGCTTAAAGGTAAAACTCATCAGGTGGAAGACATTTCAATTTCATCCGTCATACGATCTGAATTGTTGCACTGTATCCAATCACACAGAAGAAAGTCACTGGTCGCGGTATTACTAATTTAGTCAGCCGCGTCGAAATAGCCCGCCAACTTTTCTCGGAAGATTCTCTCCTAAAACCGTGATCGGAAAAATCCCAGCAGCGCGCAGCAAAACAAACTCTCGTATTTCGGTCAAAAAGCTTATTTCAGCAACTTTGAATGTTCCCGCGCGAAGCGGCGCTCCGGAGGAAAGCTTCAAGAGAGGCAGTAGCGGGAGGGACTCGAGAGGGGGGGCGCCCGGCCCGCGGCAGCCAGACAGGAAGTGACGTCATACGTGGGGAAGGTTGAGGTCCTACAGCCCTCGGGGGTGGAGCGGAAGTTCATCAAGGTCAAAGGACGTCGGCAACGACGCCGACGCTGCCTTACGAAGCGGTGCACGCACTCTTAGGGGGGTTGGGGGGGATAAGTACCTACTTGGAGCAGAGACCCAACTCGGACACACTTGCGAGCGTGCCCCGGGTTCAACTTGCGCCCACCGGCTGCGCACCGGCTGATCATTGAATGCCTTGCCTATACGATGCCGGTAAGGTATCCATTAGGTACCCATAAGGTACTCATGTGATCCCCATAGGCTGCCTTTAGGCTTTCCATAGGCTTCTCATGGGCCGCCCATAAGCTTCCCATTGCCTTCCTGATGGCTACCCATATGCTTCCCATAGGATTCGCATAGGCTACCCACATGCTTCCCATAGACTTCCTATGGACTTCCTATGGACTTCCTATGGACTTCCTATGGACTCCCTATGGACTTCCTATGGAC
>Ga0058701_10000571_pt1 | contig 24974 bp, 15 predicted proteins | sample AgamicOrMae_FD_97039 | JGI IMG/M metagenome (GOLD analysis project Ga0058701, IMG submission 97039) | Agave microbial communities from Guanajuato, Mexico - Or.Ma.e | ecosystem: Host-associated > Plants > Phyllosphere > Phylloplane/Leaf | place: Guanajuato, Mexico | collected 2012-06-04 | reverse complement strand
TCTCTCTCTCTCTCTCTCTCTCTCTCTCTCTCTCTCTCTCTCTCTCTCTCTCTCTCTCTCTCTCTCTCTCTCTCTCTCTCAAGCCCGTTCTTCCCCTGATCTCAGAGCACACAGCCAGAACGGCTCAAAGCCCAAAAGGTTGCCGTCGAACAAGACAGACAGCGAGAATGGCGCCCACCTGTTTCCCCTGTCTCCTCGAACAAATCTTGTTCACTAGAACACTAAATACAAGTGCCGCCCATATTCCATCTTCACTCCTTCGCCTTCATTCCAGTGCTTGTCATTCCAATGTCTCTGTTAGCTCTCCGTTGCTTGTCTCTCACTCGTTGGGGGCAAATTAATTTCATCAACCGACTCAATGAATGCGCGCCACTGAATGGAATAGCTCACGTTCACCAGAGTGGCTCTCCTAACACTTGCAGAAGTTATGAATCTCGTTGGAAAAGAGTTTCTTCTGGCTCTTCTTCGTCTTCTTCTTTTTCTTTTCCCCTCCCCTTTCAAAGATGCAGCACAAGAGAATCAAAACAAGGTGGTGCACTCTTATCGATCTGAATCATCTCACGTCCTCGGCGCATGCATAACTTGTCCCCTCCAATGTCTCAGTTCGTTCATCTCATTCTCATTCCGCCTAGACCATCAGTGCAGCTTTCGAACAGATTCTCCTCCTTGCTCCTAGTTATCACTGAGCAAATCTTCTCCAGTTGTCCTCCTCCAGTTGAGACTCTCCCGCTTGGACTCAGCTTTGTCCCAATCTCGTGTCAACCCTTCGAATCGGGACAACTGGTGGCATTCGTTATTGTCCCCTAGTGATTATTCCTCCCTCCACTGGCCAGTAGTGCATTCGAGGGGCTTTTCTTTTTTATTATTAGCTCGGCGACGAATTCCAGACGCTATTTGGTTTGTATTGGTGGATAAACAGAGGAGAGGAAAACGGCAAACGCTCACTATTGGGGAACTGTTGCTGCTTGATTCTCTTGTGGGATGGAGATGTAAAATGTGTCTTGACCAATGCAATTCCCCAATAGCCGCCCACCGTGAGGGACATCAATAAACTATACAAGTTCCGCAAAAGAATGGCTCGTAATTCACTTAAAGGCAAACAGACAAAGAGAGATGGACAGCAGAATTAGGGCCAGGCGGGGCAGAAAAAAATGCGGCATCAGGAGGGAAAGCGTTCGAAGACAAATGACGAGCAGGCCATGTGTTGGTCGTGGTCGTTGAGTTGGGCCCGACGGAAACAATTTGCCGGCTCGCTTGCAACAGTGGCGCAGTTCCGCCTGTCTTACGGGCAGCCTACAAACAAGGAAACTCTCGACAAGCTTGTGCGAAGACCTACCACAATCAAGTCTCGGCGGCATCTGCAAACTATTGCTCTTTGGCTTGTCTCTGTCCAATTGTGTGGCCTTTCTGCCTTTGTAGAAGCGCGACTTTTGGGCTGGCTCGCCTCTGCAGTCGACCTGGCCGAGGACACGCTTTCCATCTTTGCCTCTCTCTCTCTCTCTATCTTTCACTCCCTCACTCTCGAGCCTTTCTCCTCTCCGTTGGCCCCCTTCTAAATGGGCTCGGCCCCCCGTCCAGCCGGGCCGTTAGTCGAGTGGAACCTGCTTTCAGCGGAGAGTGTGGCTGCCATTTGCATGCCACTCTCACTCTCTCTCTCTCTCTCTCTCTCTCTCTGTCTGCCTTGTGTGTGTCCAAGCGGCAATGTGCATTTTCCATGCGATTCGCATATGGCAAAAGTGAGCCCTTTTGTTGCTGGCCGCCTCCAATAGATCGGCAGCCAGCTGCATGATGTGTTTACTATGCTAATCTCTCCACTTCAAAGCTTTTACCTTCGTGTAAAAACAAATATATATACATATCCGTAATATAAATATCAGAAAACGCGCCAGTCTCGAGCGGCCAACCATGAGGGATCGAGTTGACAAGCTAGCTGGAGCGGGCACATCTTCCACACGATTGGTCCAAAGGATCGACTCTGCCGATGGTTGTGGCCAAATTGGTGAACCACACGATTCTAGAGCGGAACTGAAATGCGGTTGGAATTTGGAGAGGGGAGAAAAGGGAGAATCAGATCATCGGCCAAAGGCAAACACATTTAGTTATGCAAACTATCGCCCTTTTCCTCTAAAAGAACGGCACAAAAACAACACCACATTTACATTGAACACGCTCCAATTCAACTACTTCTCTTCCAAACACACTAACCATCTCTCTCGAACAGCTAAACTGGCTGCTCGCTCTAAAGGTATATTTCCTGTGTTCTTTGACTCTCGATTGGGCTGCCAATGCTTTAGGCCAGAGGATAATGAGCACACAAAATGGGATCATTATTTGTTTGAGCCGAACCTTTGGAGCAAGCGATCGATGTTTTCTAGTTGCCTTTATTGGTTAGGCTCGTTCGACCATTTTGTTGGCTTGGATCTGGACCTTTAGCTTACTTTCTAGCCATTTAAATGCAGCATTGGAGGTGGCCCATTGGTCTGGTTGGCTTCCACTTCACAGTTGGGCGGCCTTTGTGTTGAAAATCGTTTCGAGTATCACTGGCAGTGGTGCTCATCTCCTGGCGTAGAATTGCTAAATCAGTCAGCGAGTCAGTCATTGGGTCTCGTGATCGAGTGAGCGCTTGCCAGCCGAACAAATGGGCTTCACATACAGACACTTGCCAAGTGAAAGGAAGGCCACTGGCCAATTGTCAGTTTGCAATAACAAACGAAATGGCCCGAACAAAAGCGTTCAGCACGTGTTTTTTTAATTCTATTCCAACAGGAAACGAAGCCATTTTCTTTCGGCCAACTAATATCGAGTGGCGGCCACTTGTTGTCCTTTAGCACTCTTCTTCCCAAGAAATTGCTATCTGCTCTTCTGTTCAATCTTTCTCGCCAATAAGCAATAAAAAAGGAAGCGAAAAGATAACCCACTGCCTAACCATAGAAGACTCATCTCATGGGCTACCTGATGGTGGGCCGAGTTAGCCGGCCCGAACAGGTAGCCGATAAAGAGGAACAGAAGGTGAAAGAAGAGGAAGAAGAAGAAGAAGCGGTAAATGGGCGGCTGGAAAGCGATCGCTCATTTGCAAACTATTAACTGACTTTGCCCGGCCGCTGTTCCCCTGGATCAGATGGCCTAGACCATCAGTCACGATGGAATAGAATCGGCCGGCCAAAAGTGGACGCTCTTTAAACGGGAACTGGATCACCCGCGGCGAGACATTGGCCCAAAGGTGTACAGAGTGCTGCGTTTGGCGCCGCTAGTGTGTGCATGGTGTAGCAACCGGAGAGCAACTGGACAACATTTGCTACAGCGAGCCAACTGGCTGGCCGGGTATCATCCTAGTATCTAACTGGACGCCGGCCAGCTGCTGGCCAGACATCATCGGTGGTCATTAATCTGGGGGCTAATATTTCGTGGCATCTCTCCAGGCCACTTTTGAAGCAAAAACTGGCTCAGGGCACGCAAATTATGTTGTAGAAGAAAAATGGAACACGCGCTCTCACCAAAGGCTGCCAATGGTGAGCTAGTTGGTGGTCATCTTTGGATGGTTAAAAATGTGGCCATCGTAGAGGAAGAGGATGCGGCGCCAGTTGTTCGGAGAGACAACAAATCTTCTTGGACTGAGAGGGAAATCCGATACGGCGCGACAAAAGTATCGGGCATACTTTTGGACGAAATGGGCTCAAGAGAGGAGGCAAACTATGTAGAGGCAAGGATATAATTTTTATTCTCAACCATTGGAAGCCATGCAGTGCAGTGTGAGTTGCTCGCTTTCTGGCCAATCTGAACTGGCACACTTTTTTAGCCACCAAGATGCTCATTAATCCTCTACTCTGATCGCGCCTTTCCAGTCGGCCTTATTCCACCTCCTCTCAAAGGTAACCAACTCCCAACGACTAGCCCTTTGGACTCGCCTACTTTGTGTAGGCTTTTGGGCGGCGGAAGTGAGCAAGTGAGATGGAAACAAACACAGATGCTCAGAGACAGTTCTCACACAGGTCAACATATAAGCCAGCCGAATGAAGCGAGCAACTTTTGTGCCTTCACTCGATATCAATTATCGTCGAATCTTGGAGCCGCCTGGGCGCCCTGCAATGAGCGCCGCCCTCGCCCCGAGTGTGTGTGTCCGACTGTGAGGATTTCGGCCTGGCAAGGTCGTTCGCGAGACGCCCACTTGATCTTGGTACTTGCCGTGTTGTTGCTGCTCTCTGTTGGCTCTCTGTTGCAGTCACACGAAAGGATTCGTCAAATTGATGAATTGGCTACCTGGCAGTATTAATTGAGCAAGCAGTTGGACGAAGAAGAGGGCGAAGGCGAGGTTGAAAAAGGCAGGAGAGCAAGGAGGCGGCTTGTTGCACAATGAGAATGATGTTGATTATGTCTGATGATGATTTACCCATTTGGCGAGCGTTCTCGTCGGGGTTCTCACACGCGTTTGTCGGCCAGCCGACCACTTGTGGACTCGTCTTGGGACTGGCCCTTGGAAGAAGGAAACAGATTGACGCAATCCAGATTGTGTTCAGCGGGATGCAAACACACTTGTGGTGCACAAGGGAGAGAGAGAGATAGGTTGAGCTGAGAGTGAGGGATGGCGACCAAGTGCGCGTGGGCGCCAACTTTCGGGTGCTCTTTGCGGGCAACAACCATCCGGCCGGCCTGTTCAGATTGTTTGCCCAGCTCGACATTAACGAGCACAAGGAACAAAATTTACCAGAGGAAGGATACAAAGGGGCAATGGTTGTGTTTTTATTGTTTAATTTGTTGCCCACTCTTCCACAGGTTCGGCTGGAGCCGCTTGTTTAGCGTTCGAGAGTAAGCGGAATAATTTCCCCCATGCCTTCCCAAAAGAGATCCACTTCCTGCATCATTGGGCAAAGGAGGCTCTCTTTGAATTGGCGCTTTGATATGGCAGCTTAGTCCTTGTTTGTTTCATTGTTGCTTGAATGCACAATAATCCACAATAACGGCCAAGATTATGCCAGAGGTGGAACCAAGCAATGAGTTGGCAGTGAGCGGAATGTTAGTTTCTCCTTCCGAGCCCCTTTTGGCTAGATGACGAAGAGTTTGGTCCGCAAACAGAAACAAATAAACCAGCGAGCAGAGATAGAGATAACTGTTTTTTCCACCCTTGCTTCTCGCCTTTCCTCCCTCGTCTCGTTTTCTCCAAGAGAAAACAGAGAATTTCAAGCACCATCTCGAGCCGTCATCGAAGTCAGCATCCTCCAAAGTGGATAGGCCTAAGATGCCCACTTACGCCCCAGGGCCAGAGAGTATCTCAGAGTGTCTAAGAGAGAGAAAGAGCAAGAGAACATGAGAGAGGAGAAAGAAACAGTTTCACGTTTCGAGTGTTCGTCCAGTTTTGCTGCCAGAACAGCCAGAGGGAGGGAGCGCAAGAAAATAGACGGCTGAGTTGTAATAAAAACAACCTGCTGGATTCTATCATTTTTCTTTCAAACTTTCTTGTCGAGAGGCAGAATTATCTTGTCTGTGTGATATTTGGCACACAACTTTGATGCCCACAATCAGGCAAATCAATAATTCACAAGCCAGTAACAGGAGTTGAGAATCAACTCTTGCGAGGGAGGCAAAAAGCTGCCCATATGAACTCTCTTTCCACTTCCTTTGGCCTCCTGTTTTATCTTCATTTTTTCTCCCTCCTCTTCCCTCTATCCACTTCTCTACTTCGCCCTCCTCCCTTCTGTTTACCTCAAACAAGGGCTAACAAGTTGCCAAGGAGCTCACGACTTTCTTGTTTGCAACTTTGCTTGGTAGCTCGCCCATTTAATTGCATCCTTCTCTCGGACTTGTGGATAGAATAAGTCTCTTTCTTTCTCTCTCCCTCACTTTTTGAAGTTGAATTTTCGAACCAAGTTGAAGCCCAAATGAGGCCGAGCTTCTTCTTCTCTCTTCTCTTAATGAGCAATGAAAAACTAAAAACTTTTCTATACTTCTCCAAAGACTCATTCTCTCTCCTCAGCAACAACAAAACACTGAACTCGAACAACTTGGACGATTGCCTTCGTGCACATTTGTTTGCCTCACCCTCCCTCTCGACTTGGATCGACCGATTTGTGAATTTTCAAAATAGTTGGAAATTTTTTCCACACTCCCAAATCGCGAGAGTGCAAAATCAATTGAGCTGTTCGGGTCAAATTGATTACTAGTTTGTTTTGTTTATTGCCAATCCAATAAATGGCCGATGGAACGGCCGATTGCTAAAAATCATTCAAACCAATTGGGCGAGTTGGAGTCTGCAATTGGAACAGGAAGCCGCCTGATCGCTGACCATAATGCAGAGGCACTTTCAGATAGCTCGAGGATACAAACGAGCTTACAAATGGACCAAGACTCGTGACTAGCCCTCCAGATTAGCCAAAGAGCGTCAAACAACATAGATTCCTAGCAGACTTACAGAGACAATGCATATCAAATAATTTATTAATAGATGCACTCGATCGGACTAAACGACGCCGGCTCAAGCGAGGCTGAAGCACAGAGCTCTGCTTTGAGTCATTAATTAAGGAAATTAATTCAATATAGACTCCAGCAAGTGAGCTGGATGGGCTTGCTTTCATTAGTGCCACAGCTAGTGGATAGCACCAACCTGTGGTGCCGGTCACTCTACTGCTTGGAAGATCAATCAGGATTGATGGGCGAGCTCATTCGGCTTGACGGGCCAGTGTGATAGTAAAAAGATCCCCCAATGACCAGTAGCAGAAAGTGGGATGGACATGTCAAGAGGCCGGAGAGGAAATTAGACTTGAGAGATGGCTGGCCTGGAGTGTGATTAGCATGAGCAGAATCAGTACATGTCCGCTCCCTCTGGCCTAGACATCTGCTCGCTGATGGCAACTTTCCCTACTGGTCACTTTATACTGTTGAAACAAGATCTGAGCCCGCTCACATTTGGCTACCGACTCTTCTGGTGATAGAAAATGAAGAAAAACAACGACGGGCAAACATAAGGAGAAGGTCACTCTCGCTCTTGAGAGATTCCGTCAAGAGCAGAAGCAAATGAGCAATGAATTCCACCAGTGTATGTTTAGTAATTAAATTTGTGTAAATGAGACGACAGGAAGAGGATGGTACGATTTTACTGTTTTTTCGTAGTTAGAGAAGAACGAACTAGCAAGAAATAAAGACAAAACTAAATAGACAGGCCGGATGTTAATGTTTTTACTGCCTTCAATCAGTTTCAGGCTCTCGTAGTGTTAGTCAATTTGGCTTGTGGACCAAACCAGAAGGCTCGTTGGTTTCACTGGACTCATCCTGTTCCTACAAGTGTTGTCCGAACGCAGTTCAGAGCTGCGGGTGAGACATTAGGATGGACATAAATTCTCATTCAGTTCAAGTATCACTGACGTTCAGGGAACAAATTGTGCCCATTCTCAGCTAACCATCATCCTTAGGACATTTGTGTAGATATATATATCTTGCTTTTTTATTGATATCTCTTCCTCTTTCACATGATGCTGCTCTTTTGCTCACTCCTTGTCCATGGGAAATAAGTCAACACAGGACACTCTGGCTAGTCTGAGTCGATTTTCGTCCATCTTTGGGATGCTGAACACTTGGAAGTAGTGGCAAATGATGGCCGAGAGAGAAAATCATGAAGGTATAATGAGCTGTTAATTGGCAAATCGAGGAGGAAATGGGACTACTTTTACATGTGAATTTGCTAACATTTTCCATCGCTCGCTTTCAAAACACTTTTTGGCCAACTATGGGCCGACCCTCAGATTTACAATCTCTAGCCATTCTCTCATTGAAAAACAGGGCCGCAATCTAGCAATTTGATCTAGTCCGAACTTCTCGACACATCGCTGCTTCAACAATTTTTTTCCTAGTTCTTAGATGAAGTGATATGGCAGAGAGAGGACACCTGTTGGCGAAACTCGCAACTAAATGATAGTGGCCAAGAATTTTGCTTGAATTTGGGCACGTTCTTGCAAGAAACACCAACTCTTGTTGGCGGACAACTTTCGCCCACCCAATTGATCGAGCTGCACGACTGCAGCTAAGTGGAAGAGAGTAGACGTTCGACACACTTTGCCCGCAAGCAAAAATGTCGGTCTCAAACCGCTCGAAAAGGACCAGAAACAAGCTCCAAAAAGGGCAAGAAGCCAAAGCTTGCCAATTGGATCGAAATGAAACTTGTTGCAGAATTGGTAAATGAGTAGTGCACTTGGAAGAAGTTGGGCGCCATCTAGTTGTGCTCTCGTGTGGCTGAATCGAAAGATATCTAGATCAGCATTAGTTTGTGTCTGTGTGAACAGGAAACAATCGGGAACTTGTTCGAAATGTTTCTGTTTTTCCACAAAAGCGGTGCAAGTGTGGCTTCCGAGATTTGCTTTAATCAGCTAAATGGTGCAAGCTTGTTGGAAACTTGTTGACGTGGGTAGATTAAGGGACAAGCAGCTTCATCGAACCACAACACAAGAGGTTGACAACTCAGGACAACAAGCAACTTGCTAGGCATTCTCGAAAGTCCAATCAAGTGTGTCTTGGTCGCATGATCGATTTGTTGCACGTGTGCTTCCCCTTTGGCCCTAATGAGCCACCAGGCCAAAGGAAGAATCAGATTCTGATCCGAAATCTGCCATTTTCAATTCTCAATTCCTCGAGGGGCTGAGCAAGAGAGAGAGAGAGAGAGAGCAAAGGAAAGCCATTGGAGAGTTGCCTCCTTGACTTCGGGCGGCCTTTTCGCCACGCTTCGAAGGAAACAATAATTCGCATTCGAAATTCTTTCCTCCTTCTCTCTCCCACTCCCTCGCTTTCCATGCCCCTTTTGTCTCTGTCTAAATTCTATTTCGCGCCTCCAGTCGATCGGCGTGTCGAGTTGGGACCAGCTTGGGGGCTGCACCGTTTGACATAGAGCACACTGGAGTGCAACAGGAGAGGGGACAAAAAGAGACTGAGTTAAATGCGATTCATTTCGCTTTGGCTCCAAAGTGGCGGCAAAGATTTCTGATGGAATGACCTTTTTGTTTTTTCTCCATTTGAAAGAACTTCAGCCCAAGAGGAGCTACTTGTTTGTGGAGTTCATTGTGCACTTTCTACTCTGAGTCGACAATGTAGATCGGCCTGCATATAAATACGATGGGCTGACAAATTTGTGCTCATAGTTGGTGGAATTCGATTGGAAAGACCGAATGGTGAAATTGGAGATCTCATTTGAATGAAACAACTTAGAGAGAGAAGCTTGCGGGCCATTCTTTTTGCATTGTGCTTCGCTTTTTCCTTTGCCTAACCAAAGCCCAGTCGTCCAGTCGCTAGCTGTAGGAGGCCATCAAGACGATTTAGAAAATTCAACTTGCCCACAGAGAGAAGGAACAGCAAGCTAGCCAGCAAGAGAGCTCCAATTTAAGCGCAAGTGAAATCCATCGTCCCCAAAGGCAAAGTCCAGAGGTGAGTAGTAGGCAGCAAGAGGACTAGTTTCGGCAGAAGATCTTAGTTGCGGTGGGCCTGCAGTGATGCTGCTGCATTCGCCGCTGATTGATAAGTATCGGTGGCATAAGTTGTGGACAACTTATTCTGCCTCAGTCTGGCCTAAAGTGTGGCCCAAAGACTTGCATTTGAAGCTGATGCCAATTGGAACTGAGTGAAAGAAGTAACTGAAGATCGAGACTGTCGAATGGAAGCCTCGAGTGGGGGCACCACCAATTGTGAGGGTGCGTCTAGCAGTCGTTTTCTTGCTGAGCTCCTTGCTGAGTGGCGATGAGTGCCAATTGTGTAATTTAGATCCGTGTGCTTTTGGCTCAAGACCAACAGATAGAATCTTCTTTTTGTCTCCAAGCTCCAACATGCAAATAGGCTGCCAGCTTTGCAAGTTTGGCCAGCTCAGTTTGGAGCTTTCAGTGGTGAGCTTCCAGTGGAGAGAAGAGAGAATTTCCTCGAGAGTGAGAGAGATCGGAGAGAGCGGAGAAACTGAATGATTGACATCTAGTTTAACCGCTTTTGGCGCCTCAAAGTCTGAGGCTAAAATTTGTGTTATTCTTACTTTTCAAACTGTTAAAGTCATCATTTCACACGAGCTCACAGAGAGGGAGAGCAAAGAGCAGAGATCTATTCCAATTGGCTCGTTAGTGCTTACTTTCTCCATTGCTCTCTAATTGAGCGAAAAGGAAACAGGAATCGTTTAAAATGGGCCCAGTTTTGCGCCCGTAAAGTCAGAACTGGAGAGCCCAAGCGTCAAAGTGGCACATTTTTGCCACCCCAAGCAATGTCCAAGCGCACAATTCTCAACAACAAAAGCAGACTGGCCCAAGAGAAGCGAGAAGAGAAGAGAGTAGAACAACAAGAGCAGAAAACAAGCTCGTTATCCAATTAAGCTGCTACAGTGGCACTCTGATCACCCTGAGCCGCGACCAACATTTGCTACTCATTCTGATGTTTTAATCAGCAAGCGCCAAACAGACAGACAGACAGACAGACATTTTGCTGACGAGAGAGTTTCATTTTGTTTGAAATAATTTGCATATTTGTGCAGATTTTTCTCACCTTTTCCTTTGTGTGTAAAATTCGACTTGTTAAATCCTGGGAAAAAAACGCCAAGTTTCTCCAAGTTTTGCTTCTCTCATTTGCTCGACCAAAGATTCAAACTCCACTCAAGAGAGACAGTCAACTTTGGACAACAAAACGATCGAACATCTTTAGCTGACTGAATTGTTGAGCTGAGAGACAAAGAAAGAGACAAAATCAAGTGATCTTCGGTTACTGATCGGCCGAGTGTCGGATTTACGGTGAGTTTGCTGCCCATTTGAGAGTTTAGTGTCTCTGTGACCAGAGTGCAAAATAACTCCTCTCCAAGCTCGACAAGGTGGAGAAAGAGAGGGAGACTGAAGAGTGGGAGAGACAAGGTTTCAGAAAAGGGGGACACTGTTCCTTGGGACATTGTTCTCATCCGGGAGAGTTGAGGAATTTTAGTCACCGAGAGACTAGGGTGGAAAGAGTATTGGGGTGCAGATTGAGCGCTTGATCGATTTGGCCCCAAGGTTTTCGGTGAGAATCCACGCGAAATCATCACCCAGAGGCTCGCCTCTTCTCCCCGCCGACACTTGGCCCAAACTTGGGGCGCCTTTTGAACCCGGCGAGAATCTCCGCCCCTGGAAGCAGATTAGTCCAACAGGTGTTGGTGCGGCAGGCCGAGAATGGCAAACAAGGCAGGCAAACAGCAGCATTGTCTCCTAGTGGTCGAGGGCCAAGGAGGAGAGCCACAAACTGGCCTTGGGTCGCCCGGGCAGTCCCACAACAGTGTTTGGTCGACACAAATGCACGAGACACTAGGAGGAGCTGCAGTATCAAGAGGCGCTCCAATGCTGGTGGCCGAGGGTGGCAAACAACAGGCCAGCCTGGTTGGGCTCCATGGACAAGGAGGGGCCAAGGAGCAAGAGGGGACGCGGCTGCGCGCACCCGACCCAAAGCTTGTTGCCGGTGGTGCGCCGGCCCATGCGCGTTGCTCGTGCGGCAGCGTGGCCCTCAGGTGAGTCTGCCACTGCCCAAGCGAGAGCCAGACTTTGTGAGCCAATCAGCAAGGGTTGCCAGTTCCCATGGGCCGGGCCAATGTCATTTTCCACGCTTCTTCCAGCACCATTTCATAGTTTCCTCTCTCATTTTGCTCCTCCAACCAGACAGAGAGAAAGAGAGAGAGTGACCGCGAGAACGAGGATGGCACCCCACAAGTGCGACCAGTGATATACCAGCACCCAGAACACCCCCCGGCTTTTACACACCTATCGTTCCCCGATCGTTCGTTCCTTCGTTCGTTCGTTTGTTCGACCTCAACTAGACTTGAATCCCCTTCGCACAAGCGCACGATACAACAAGCCTCAAGGGACACCAATAACCAACCAACAAACCCGTTTTTCCACCTGATCCAAATCAAACCTCTTACATCGCACACCACAATGGCCCCCGACCACTGGCAACAACATGCAACCACCCGTTTCATTTCGTGCAATCGACCTCTTACAAATCATCCAAATCCATCGGCAAACCTGCAACTCAAATCGTCTAATCACCAATGCACCTCTATGCCGACAAATGGTGCCCAACAATTCATCCGCTTCGCCGATGATCACTGTCTCGACGACAACTCTGTTCGACAATCAAAACATCTTTCGAAAAAAAATGACCACACCGAAACTAAATCCATCCAATTACGACCAATTTGTCGACCAAACTCAACCCCATCAACAATGTGCAATATCGTCCACAACAACAATACAACCGATCTCAATACAAACCTGTTGCTCAACCATCATCACATACAACGACCGTGTGAACTGAACGTACATCAACAAACATTTGACAAACTCCAATGCCATCAAATCAATGCTCGAACATTCATGCTCAACGATGGACTCAACAATGTGAATTCAACGATCGTAACTCCAACCACTCCAACCACAACAACAAGACCTCATAACAGCAGCCCAACAAATACAATGTCGAGCGGCGGAGATCAATCCAAAGTGGAACAAGTGCCCAAGTTAACAAAATGGTTGTGCATGATAATACTGGCCTTGGTTGTGGTGGTGTTGATTTTGCTAATCGTTGACTTGTCGCCCAATGTTTTCGATCCAAATGAGAGGCATCTGAGAGGGCGAGCACAGAACGCATCAAGCATGAGAAATATGGGCTCCAACTTGAACAATCTCTACTTGTCCGACAGGACCTTGTCGAGTTCGGCCGAGCAAGCTGGCCGATTGTTGGCCTCAAGCTCGGACGATCATTACACTAGCACCGATCAAAATTCCGACCCCGAGCACCACTTTGACACGTCGCTGGATGATGGTAGCGATGATAATACTGGTAACGGTGACAGAAACAATAACAATGGTCGCAACGGTAATGGGGAATCGCGCGACGAAGATCCCAACAATCAGGACCTGGGGGGCAATAGCAACAGCAATCTGGTGCTGAAAGACCTGGCGGATATTAATAACAATAATAATAATGATAACAAGAATAACAATAGACGACCAACTGGTGGACTCCGACTGCATAACGCTGGTTCGCCGCTGGGAAACCGAGCGAATCCAAGCAAAGTTCTGCGCGATCCGCCGCCAGAGAATGTCTGCATGACTCCGGGCTGTGTTCGGGCGGCAGCCCAAGTGTTAGCCAGTATGGACCCGCAGACGAAGCCTTGTGATGATTTCTACCAGTTTGCCTGCGGCCGCTGGATCTCAACCCAAGTGATTCCCGACGAGAAGACCTCGTTATCAGTTTTCTCCCAAAACACTGCCGATTTAAATATCAAACTGCGCGCCCTCATTGAGCGCTCTCCTCGAGCTGAGGACCCGCCAATTGTGGGCCAGATGAGAAATATGTACGCAAGTTGCATGAATCTCACCGATATTGAGCAACGAGGCGACCAACCTCTGCTGGAGGCGCTTGAATATTTCGGCGGCTGGCCCGTGCTTAGCCACAGGACGTTGGATGGGCCAAACGGGAACCAGATCAGCGAAATGCCATCAAATGAGCCCCAAACAATTACAGCAACAAGACGAAGGCGCAACAACAATCAACGCCGCATAGCTCGGGCCAGTGTTGGGCCAAGTGTGGAGCATTGGTTGGACATTTTGATAAAATTTAGACAGCGAGGTTTCTCCCATGACATGATCATTGATCTCTCGGTGGTGCCAGACGTTAGGAATAACAAGCGCTACATAATTGAACTGGACCAGAGCTCATTGGGCCTACCAGATAGAGCTTATTACTTCAAGGGAATGAACGACACCACAGTGAGCGCCTATTATAATCTCATGTGCGAGAGTGCCGTCCTCTTGGGCGCCCCCAGAGACGAGGCTCGCAAACAGATGCTAGAGGCGCTTGAGTTTGAGACCTCATTGGCCAAGATTTCTGCTCCACGCGAACAGAGACGCAACGTCACCAGGATGTATAACAAAATGCCCGCCAGGGATCTCTACAAGTTGGCTCCCAACATCGATTGGTTGAGATATCTCAGGTCACTGTTGAGGGACGATATGTTGGACTTGGACGAGGATCAGGTGATTGTGAAAGTGCCCTCCTTTCTCCAATCAATTGATACACTATTGGTGAAGACGGAGCCGCGCATAGTGGCCAACTACATGCTCTGGCGAGTGGTGCGCCACTCCATGAGCGGCCTGACGAGAAAGTGGCGCGAGCTTGCCCATAGCTACAGCACAGTGACCACGGGTCGCCAAGTGGAGGAGCCACGCTGGGAACAGTGTCTAGGCTCCCTGGATGGCACCTTGGGCACCGCCTTGTCGGCATTCTACGTGAAGAACCATTTCAACGAACGCTCCAAAGCCACCGCTCTCGAGATGGTCCACTATATAAGGAGCGAATTTCTCAAGATTCTCAACGAAATCGATTGGATGGACGAGGAGACGCGCGAGGAGGCCCGCAGCAAGGCAAACGCAATAAGCGCCTACATTGGATATCCAGACGAGCTACTGCAAGACGAACTGGTGGAGGAGCTCTACTCTGGAGTGAAGATGGCGCGAACTAATTTCTATCAGAATGTAAGAAACCTGCGCGTTTGGTCCACTGATTATGCATTCGGTCAGCTGAGGAAACCAAACAAGCGTGGCGATTGGAAAAAGCACGCCCGGGCTGCAGTTGTGAACGCCTACTACAATTCGCTGGAGAATTCCATAGAGTTTCCCGCGGGCATTCTGCAGGGGGCCTTCTTCGACGCCGAACGACCGAATTATATGAACTTTGGTGCAATAGGCTACGTGATTGGCCACGAGATAACCCACGGCTTCGATGATAGGGGGCGCCAATTTGATCGCGACGGCAATGATCGCAACTGGTGGAAGCCCAAAACGGACGCCAGATTTCGCGAACGGGCCCAATGCATCATCGAACAGTACGGCAATTTCACAGTGGCCGAAAATGGTCTTAGAGTGAACGGGGTGAATACTCAGGGCGAGAATATTGCAGATAATGGTGGCATCAAGCAGGCTTTCAGAGCCTACAGAAGGTGGACGAAGGATAATGGTCGCGAGCAAAGGTTGCCCGGCCTGGCCCAATACACGCCCGATCAGCTCTTCTGGATTAGTGCGGCGAACATCTGGTGCGGCAAATTCAGACCAGAGGTGCTGAAGCTAAGAGTGAATTCGGGCGTTCACTCGCCCGCACGATTTCGCATCATCGGGCCACTCTCAAATTCGCCAGAATTCGTCCAATCCTTTGGCTGTCCCCTAGGCTCGCCCATGAATCCAGAGAAGAAGTGCAGCGTCTGGTGACAACAAGCATAACCTGTGCGCACACAACCCACTCAGCTAGGGCCCAGACTGTGCCTGGCGGCAGACTGTGGTTATGTAGGTGGAACAATTCAAGGAAGAAGTCTGTGCATGATAACAGGGGCCAGAAATAGAGGCCCGTTATTCAGAAACTGGAATCTATATCTCTATCTCGGTGCCAAATTGTGATATTAATAGTTAACCCCCAAGTGTAGTTCAAGAGGGCGAATTAGCCATCTAGAGAGCGAGTTATCGAGTAGATAAGTACAAGCGAATGTAAATAAATAAAAAGTTAGTCTATGAGATCTCGCTGCGGAACAAGAAAAAGAAAAGAAAAGTGCGACTCAAATTAGAAAGATTCCCGGTTTCTTATGATGGCATTGTCTAGGTGAGGTGAAAATTTTCTAAGTGGGCCCACTTCCGGGCGCAGATTGGACTGGGCCGGGTTGAGCTGGAATTTGGAGTAGCGGATGGCGTTCATTGTGATGCGGCCTAAGTGACGCAGGGTGTCTCCAGTGCCAATTGACGATACGTGTTTGTCCTACGTGCTCGGGGAAGGTTTGGTTTGCGGGCAGAACAGGCTCGGACAGCTGGAAAGCTTGAATTTTGCGCCCTCCACAAGATGGAGAGGGCGAGACAGATAGAGAGAGAGAGGCTGAAATGTCGCAGGAGAGAGATGCATAAATACTGGGGGCATAGACGCCAGTTTTGTTGTTGCTCATTCTGACCAAAGAGGAGGGCTAAAGACAGGCGGACCGAGAGACTCGTGGCCAGGCAGCAATTGCAGAAAGCGGCACAATTTGTGGGAGGCTAAAGTAGCAGAGGCGCTATGGAGTGATAGGCCGAAGAGAGAATGGGACACAGAGAGAGGCGGCAAGAAAGCGGGCGACAATTCGAGTGCACGTTGTTCGCAGTTGTCCGTTCGTCTCATCTTTTAACTGAATCGTATTGTTCGTCTGTCCAACCGGTCGCACACACTTGCAATGGGGAAAAGCAGCAGAAGCGCACGCATACACAGGAGAGCAGCGCAATAGCACACACACAGGCCGGCTGGCCGCAGCCAGCGCCGCTCGCATACACACAGACAGACGGACGGACGGACGGACAAATAGAGAGAACTAGCGGCTAGGATGATTTTGCAATGGCAGCGGCAGGAGAGCAGCGGCGGCCAATCTGGATTGCCCTGCAGGCCCAGAAGTGTGCGCGGCCCACACGCACAACAGCGCAACAACCGACACAGGTCCTGCCGCTGTGGAGCTGCGGCCGGCAGCCAGAGAGAAGGCGAAAACTATCTGGCCAAAATATGGTGATGGATTTCCCTGCAGCGCTGGCTAAAAATATCACCATATTTTCATCGCGCAGTGAACAGACAGCGAACAGTCTTCCTCGCGTTTGCCTGCCGCCGGCTCACACATAGACGTGCTCTGCGCTAAACTGCAGGCAGCGGCGGCGGCGGCAAACGCACGGGACACGCACAGGGGTGGCGACGGCGACCACGGCGCCAGCAGTAGCAGCGCCAGCGGCAGCGGCGGCCACTGGCAAACAAGCAGAAAACGAGAAGGTATCACAGGGAGAGCTTCCAATGTGCTAGTGTGCTGTCGTCGTCGTCGTCGTCGTCGTCGCCGCCGCCGCCGCCGCCGCCGCCGCCGCCGCCGCTTGCTCGACCGACCGCTTGCTTGCCTCCTAAATCTCATATTTTCTTTTGTTCCCTATTTGCTTCGTCAATTATAATCTATAAGAATCGCCATTATTATCCCAAATAACAAGCTTACGTAAACAAGAGGGCAGAAAATAAAATAAAAAACAAAATAACTAATATTGTAATTATTAGATTACGATTGTAACACCCTGAAACGCTTTCAAAACACTCTCGCGAAACCAAGGATATCTCGCAAAAGTCACATAAATATTCTATTATCACATCAAGATGAATAACAACAAAAACCTGCATCAGTCCGGCAATGAGTTTAGTCTTTTCGTTGGTGACCTACCACATGATTGTAGCGATGAAACTCTGCAACGTCTGTTTCAGTCGAAGTTCAAAAGCGTTAGAAGCGTGCAAAGTAAGTTCTAAACATCTACATATACACATCTATAAATTCCTCCCAATACATTCACGCTGATCAATAACTAATTCCAAACCGAAACCACGCACCTAACAATTTCGACTACCCAATGTTTTCAATTTTCAAATACTACCCTTACCATTAGTTATCAAACATGAGGATGGTTCAAGTAGAGGCTTTGGCTTCATTAGATTTGAAGATCAGACCGACTTCCAAGCGGCTCTATCTCAGGAGATGAAAATTGGTAACACTACCTTGCGCCTAGATACCGCACATCGGTACTCTAAAAGCACCAGAGGACGTTACAATTCATTTAACAGCACAGTCAGCAACAATAGCAACCATCACAACCATCATCATTTCGCTAATAGTAATAGCAACCTACGCCACCATCATCATCATCACAACCAACCACATCATCACCCCCATCACCATTCTCAGCACCGGCATCAGCATGGTAGTCATCAAAACCAGGCTGGTGGTGGCTCTGGAAACAACAAGTCACTCCTGTCTGAACATACGCCCACAAATCAACATCAGGGCCCCAACCATCAAGTTGGTGGCAGGCACAACTCGAACAATAACACTAATAAGACTAATAATGGTAGCAACTATAGCAATCCACCACATGCGAATGTTGTAAATTCTGGCCAACAACAGTCTTCGCAGCAACAGCTCCAACAAAATTCACAGCAGGGTCATAATTTATTTAATTCCAACCAAAAGAGTTCACATCAATCGAGCCCAGACTCCAAGTCTGGATCTAAGCACACCAGTTTAAGCCTAAGCGGCGACGATTCAGTGAAAACTCCTAATCAATCCCAATCAAATACAACCCAATCAACCCCAAACCAACAGTCGCCCCTAGTCTCTTCGCAGACCTCCTCTCAAACATTATCACAACAATCCCAACACGCCATAGCTCATATCGCGAAAAATCCTGTTGGTAGCCAGGCCCCAGCAGTCAATCTAACCTCACCAACTGCTACTACAACCGCACCAACCTTGCCTATTACTAGTGTAAACCAATCAGTTGCTGCTGCTGCTGCTGTCTCTCCAGTTGCTATCCATAACAGTCAACAGAACCTAAACCCAACTCATCAGCAACCACTTGGACACGACCTGAGAAGCTACGTTCATCATCCACAGATGTTAGATTCTCACCTGATGGTCTCTGCTGAGCAACCGTCCGTTGTACCACCAACTAGTGTCTATGGTCACATGTACCCATATGGTCCTCCGCACCCATTTGGCTACATACCTCCTCCACATCAGCCAAATCCAGTGATGCCGATTTCTGCCGTGCCACCAGCGCCTCCTAACTCAGTCCCTACAACTGGTGGCGTTGGACAGCAACAATCCCTATCAGCTGCCGCAGTAAGCGGAAATAGATTCAATAGTGCCCAGCAACATCATCATAGTCAGCCACATCATCATACGCATCATCACCAACCACAACAACAAGCGTCAATTCCTCAGGGAATGGATGCAAGTGGTCTCGGTGGGATGCCAGGTGGAGTTCAGGCCCCTCACCAAGGGCCCTTTTATTACTACTATCCGCCTTTGTACTTTGATCAAACAGGTAGCGCCACGGGTGCGCCGCAGAATCATTTATATCACCATCAGACCTTCCACCCACAATTTTTCGCGGTCCCCGGTCCCACTTATCTACCCAGCGCCCCTCACACATTCAACCAACATCAACCGCAGCCTCCAACAGCTTCACAAAGTGATGCACTGTTGAATCAGCAGCAACAAGCTCCTCCACAGCCGCCACAAACACACCAGACACCACAGCAACCGCCAACTAAGGACAGGTAACCTGCAAATGCGTGATAATGATGCTACAATAGAGAATAATAAATTTCTACACAAAGTTGATATATCTATATTTAATTGTTATTAGTGTATGGTTATGAATCAAATTCAAAACAAAATAAATCCACCTGAATCTACCATTATAAGAAGGGGTCAACCGTTGCTATTCCAGTTTCGTATCCGTCTCATATCGGCCTGTATTTGTTGTTTAGCTTCTCTTTTCCTCAGCCTGCCACCATACAGGGATTGAATCTGTAATCGAGTAAGAATCCTCGGCCAACTTCATTGAAATTTGAGACGAACCTTGCCACAATTGGGCCGGTTGAGTTGTCTGTGCGGTATAAAGAGCAGCATTTCCGGTGTGAGTTACTCTATTCTACTTTGTCAATGTCACCCATTGAGACCTCATTGATGGTACTTACCCACAACTTCTGCATTCGTCGTTGGATTTGGAGTGGGTGGAATCAGTTGACTGTTAAGTCTTGAACCGCATAGTGGAATGTTTGCTAATTGGAGATAATCTTGCGGACAGTCATAGTGGCCTGCACCAGCTTGATCATTGCCGACCATTCCAATGATGTTGAAATATTGTCCAGGATTCACTTGATAATTGGTCTGAGATTGGGTTGTGGCATGGATAATACTCTGGCCAATGTCTGCAAACAACTGTCTTGGAACGGAGTAGGTTACTGAACAATAACCAGGTGGTTTTCTGAAGCAAATGGAATAGTCCATGCCTGATAAGTATCCAGTGCCAGCGCCGACTTGAAATTCTTCAAAATTGAATGATTTGATCTGACCAATCAATGAGTTCTGGTATTGTAGACAATTGGAGGGAGCTAGATTTCATCGTTTATGGTTCCAGTTAGTTAGATGTTGATTACACCACAACCTCCTTCATTCAACAATCTATGCCAGAAATGCGTAGTGTTTCCATGTCTACTCTACTTACCCTTATATGGACTCAAACAGCTTATGTATGTCACTCTGATATCAAACAAACGGGGTCTGTTGCCTATTGTTATCACGTTCAACGTTATGGGACCAAAGTTGGCCTGATCAAGGTCCAAATACATGTGTTGTCCCGTATTGTAGCCACAGATTGCCGGAACTATGGAATTACTTGCTTGGCCGCTGACGACAAATCGATCATTGTCGCAAACACCTGAACGAGGCCTATCCAAGTCGAATTTAAGAAAGTCCAACCTTATTTGGCAAATATTAGGCTGTGTCCTGACGACACTCACCGAGCAGGCTCGTGAATCAGAGAACGGGGCCGGCGCGCCTGGGTTTCTGAAGTAGGTCCCATTATATCGGATTGTTTCTCCACAAGTTGCTTGGACTGTTGAGCAGCACGACGATTGAATTTTTCAATTTGTTTGGATTTGTTGGCACACTCTTTCGTTATTATCGATCAAATTATATCACAGAGTAAGAAGTAAACTTCGGAGATTTGCTGATGTGTACTCACTTGAGCAGCAGACTCCCACTGCAACCCCCAAACCAGGACCACCAAAGAAGGGACTATAAGAGGATTGACCGCCAAACTGATAGTTTTGCCCATTGATTCCGCCCTGATTTGCGAAACAAGAGCCTAATCGTCGGCCGCCACCTGTTGGATCATTGCAATTGGAAAAACAGTCTTAATAAATCAGACTAGACTTGAGGGCTCGCATAGCTTAGGATGACTTCGAGAAGATATCACTTACGATTTCGACACTCGGCCGCTGTGGCCACGCAGATTCCTGTCCTGTTCCCATCAAAGGTTGGACAATCGCTGACACTTTGAAGAAGGTTGTTATTCCAGCTAGTCCAACCGAAACATTGGCAGGCCGTTATGGTTAAATATAACAAGGATAAAGATTTTGAACAAGATCTGAGTATTGGTTGAAGTTGAATCTTCCCAGTTTGTCTAACTAAAGTCTTCATTGCTTCTTATGATGTAGCAGGATGACACGATCGATCCTTAGATATGCTACTCTCGAGGAGTGGAAGAGATCATCTATCAAGATGCCATGTGACTTCTGTCTTCCTGTGTGCCTCTCTTTCTGGCTTGAATTTGGATTTGAAAACATAAGTTTCGAATCAGAGGACAACAATCAACGTGAACTATGTGACTTTCCATGCGTATCTCGTGCAATCAGGACATTTTTCTCAGTCAAATCAACTGAAAACTGGCTAATGATGCGAATGGGTTGATCTTACGATCGTCTCATCGGCCAGATAAAATTCGAGATATATGAATAAAGCACACAGTATCGTGAAGTCCGTTCCTAGATTTAGGTCAACTTGATTGGCTGGATTCTCCACTCATCCACTTTCGTTTTACACACTCTCGCTGATTGGCGATCGGCAATAATGACAAACAATTTAGCTTTCAGAACTCATGCTGAGCTCCAGTACTAAACGACGGACACATCAGAAAGCAGGCCGATCGCACAAAAGGATAGGCGTCATCCTTCGTAATGTCAAAAGTTTTAGATTTTTACTTCCCTTTGTTCTTGCCAGAGTACAAGTTTCTATGTAAGAGTCCACTTGTAGAAAAGGTGGCACAGGCGCAATGACTCAGCAAGAATTTCATCTGTGGTTAGAATAACTGCAATGCCACTACATATACACCCAATCACAGTCTGACTTGCCGAACATTGGTAGTTCACTAATAGAAAGCTCTGACTGGTGGTTACATTGAAGTCACCTTTTGTTCCATCAAGTTCTATTTTGGTGACGATCCAATCCTCAATCACACCAGTAAATATTCAAACAGAAATTGGGCGACCTGATCGTCCGTAGACATTCAAAATCTCTGTCGATGAATCGAACAATCATGCTAGACTGAATACAGGTACATTTCTCGCATGAATTGAACTCGCCAATTCAGAACTGTGGTCTTCAATCCGAAAATTGGCTCCGCATCGAGTGGTGACTCGATGATGCGGCTCGTAAGCTCGACAAATCTGTCGAGCGTTGGGTTTGCCGCTCTCGATACCTTATGAAAATATGAGCAAGGTCGAACAGAAAACGAGTTGCGCCCGAACTACCCGATCCTCTGCCTGCAGAGAACTGGTAGTTGGCAGAATTTCCGCAGTCTATCTGAGGTAGATGCTGACCAGGGCTCTAATTGAGATATTTAGGCATTTTGAGAGGATGAGGCAGAAGAGTTGCGGCTTCACCGGGTCAACATTTAGCCAAATGAGGGACCACAAAAGTTTTAGCTGACGATGTGAGTGAGTCATTGTCTGCCTGTGTGGCTAAAATGATCCAGCAGCATAAGCCATTGGCCTATTGAAGCGTCTATTATGACTTGAGAGCCCAACGATTTAGAAGTTGGGCTTGCGAGGAAGTGAACGGCCTAATGATGTTGGGCGTACCTCTTCTCGGGAAAGCGCCGTGAATAATCATGAGGGCAGAAAATTTTCGTCGTCCAAACCGACGGCAAAGAAAGTGTGTAAAAAATTTAGCCCCCATTAAAGAGCGGAAGTAGACTTGTCGAAAACTAGGCCAGATACCTCAAGTGGAATTAAACTTGAGAAGGGTATAAGACGGTGAGAATCCAGTGCTTGAGGCAGCAACATACACTCTCCCAGTCTGCCAGGAACCCAGAATTGTCGTGAATTCGGGCGAGAAATCTGGGCACACTTCTCGTGAAATGATACAGAGTAAGCAGCTCGGCCTTACATTTAGGATAAACCATGATGCTAAACTATGATTCCTGTTCGATGGGCTAAAGTTCATTCGACTGAGACGAGGCTTCAAGTCTTTTTCCCGCATAATTCATGCTTATTGATCTACCTTCGGAGTAGAGTTCTCGCTAAATCGAAGGGCTCATACTTATCTGAAGGAAGCGATTGAGTTTCTGAGAAAAGGAGGGTGGTTAAAGACAGCATCGTGTGGGCGGGTAAAGGTCCAGGCTAAGTATCAGATTGTCCAGCTGATGGTTTTGCAATAAGCGCTCACAAGGACGATTGGGGGCGGTGACCATACAAGATGCTGCTACGATTCGACGACGAAACGACTCTGTAATGGTTGCACTGTAAGCCTCTGGGCGATTTAGGCCCACCATCCTACCTGTGCTTAGTACATTAGATCTTATCTTGGCTCAGTTTGTCTCCTTGCCTCCTCTCGACCTCTACACCACTGCTCAGCCTCCAATGTGGGCCGAACTCTTCCTCATCTCTTGCGGCCGCTCTGGGCCTTCTCGGTGTGACCAGTTCACCTGGCAAGTAGTCCCAGCTCTCCAGTGTGGCCTCCCAATAGCTCTCCCACTTTCACTTTTGTCTACTTTACTCTACAGAGTTGGCCCTCTAAAGCGATCTAAGCGAGGAAATGCCCAACTCCAAGTGACCACTTGCGCACCAAAAGGAGGCAGTTCCCGAGGAGTGGGAGCGGAGGGAGGAAAAAATAATGAGCTAACACGCAGCCTTGCAACCTCATGCAACTCCCACACCACCGAGAGCCTCCTTTTCTTCGGCCCCCCCCCCTCCTGGTCCTTGTGTATTGGCGAGACGGCTGGAGGTTGGTGCCTGGTTCGTGTGTGGCCTCTTCGGAGGTTCGTGGCGTTCAGGGCGCCTTCTTTGTCCGCCCATCATAATAACCATCATCATCGTTCTCCTCGGGGCCTTCTTCTCCCCAGCAGATACGTGCCGACCGTAACTAGCGCTGCACCACTTTGGTCTCGTTGCTCCTTTATGGCAGCGGCAAATGGTGGCGAGCCTAATCTAGCTTGCTCGCTCCTCTCATCTAATGACGGCCTTTCTCCGGCGTCTGTTGTAAGGCTCCGTTCATTTCTTACACTGTACTCACGGACTTGGATTTCCAGCTCGGCTCGGGCAGCTTCTCGATAAGAAGGAGCAAATCTCCACAGGCAAGTGGCCGGCGCTCGAGCGTTCTCGTTGGGGCTCGTTTAGCTCGCTTCTAGTTTGTTTGGGCGCCCACAAAACAGATCTCTAACGGAGCCTTTTTGGGCGCCCCTCTGGCCTGGAGCTTCTTTCCGGTGGCTAGAAGCGCACAAAGGACAGGCTTAGTGCCGCTCGTGGTTGTTGAGAGCGGTGGAAAAAAATTAGAGCCAGATGTTGGATGGTGGAGGCCCCCCGGGCTGATTACTGCTCATTTGCTACCCTTTTCTCTCTTCACTAGAACGAGCGCTGGAGGGAGGCCGATTCAGTTCTTGTGAATGGTGCCGAGTTTAGGTGAGAGCCTGGTGCTGATTGACTGTTAGGGAGTTGGAAATCTACACCATGTTAAGCGCGAATTTGGTTCAGCTGGAAGAGGGATTTAATCAATCTCTAGCATTCGCTTTTCAACTCTAGTGAAATAGGGCAGATTGCATACATTCAACCATGGGCTGACATTGGTGCCCAGTTTGGCTAAGCTCGACCATGGGGTGCAAAATCGACCTTCATGTGGCGCTCAAATGAGTCAGTGATCCGCCGTCGCTCTCTAGCAAAATACCTCGAGGCTGCTTTGCTCTGCTTGAGAGCTAGACAATTGAGTTCAACTAAGAATGCTCCGAATCTGGATTGTCGGCTAGTCGAACCGTCGACATGATCCAATCAACATTTGACAACAATGAACTGGGACTTCAGCAGCTTCTTGTTACACAAGAGCCTTCACTCAAAGTTAAGTGGAGTGACGCAAAGTTTGTCGTTTCTGCCTGTCTACACACCTGTCTGCATCCTGATTAGACAACTACTCTTTCGGCCTCTCTGTCTTCGCTCAATCCATTGTGAGTCTCTCTCTCTCTCTCTCTCTCTCTCTCTCTCTCTCTCTCTCTCTCTCTCTCTCTCCCTTCTTCCTTCTCTTTTTTTTCTTCTCTTTCTTTCTTTTTCTTTCTTTTTCCTTTCTCTTCCTCCTATTTTTTTTTCTT